>Ga0302186_10002180_pt1 | contig 15309 bp, 12 predicted proteins | sample II_Bog_E1_2_FD_198782 | JGI IMG/M metagenome (GOLD analysis project Ga0302186, IMG submission 198782) | Peat permafrost microbial communities from Stordalen Mire near Abisko, Sweden - II_Bog_E1_1 | ecosystem: Environmental > Terrestrial > Soil > Wetlands > Peat | place: Sweden: Abisko... | reverse complement strand
CCAAACTGTTCTCTAACAAATTCAATAGAAAAAAGCTTGGAAAGTAAATATTCTTCATAATTCATTAGTTTTTTCTAATAAATGTTTAGACCAGAATATGAAAGCTCTCTATTTTGCCTCAAATCAGGATATTGATGATTATGTGAGGAATTCAGATTATGGAGAAACAGATGATAGACCTTATTTATCTTTCGCAGTAGCTTTCGATAGTTTTTCGCAACAGAACTATGAATACGAATTGCGATTTAATGTCTCAGGCGATAATCCAATAGTAAACCCAAACGATCAAGATCCCATCGCCAAATTTTACCCGTATTCATAATTTCCATATAAAAATTTAGTTGCTTTAGAGAAAACTATGACGAAGCCACCAAATACGTTAATTCCGGTTTCCTTTACCTTCAGAACCTTATCGACAACTTAATTTTCACGATTGAAACTAATGAAACCTTAAATACCACGCTTAAAATCACTTCAGTGGAGGTGCCAGCTTACGTTCAAGATGATCTTTCTGATCGTTTACAGGACACGGCGCAAATATACGTGGTTTTTCCCTGGATTGTGTTGTTTCTACGTTTTCTTTACCGATTGCTCTATGAAAAGGAAAGAAAAATCACTGAAGGTATGAAAATGATGGGAATGAGCAATTCTGCCTTTTACATTTCCTGGTTTCTCACTTATGGAATTATTAGCTTCATTTCAGTTTTATTGACGTCGCTTCTTTTCAAACTTTTCTTTGTAAACTCAAATTTCATAATACTTTTCCTATGGGAATGGCTGTTCGTTTTATGTCTTTTATCGCAAGCATTGTTCGTTAGTGTGTTTTTCACGAGGCCGAGAAGCGGAATCATGGCGGGATTGATATTTTTCTTTGTGCAATATTATGTCAATCAAATGGTCAGTTCCTCAACAGACGTTACAATTGGGATAAAAACAGTTGCATCTTTGGCTCCACATGCAGCGATGAGTTTTGCATCTGGAGTTTTTGTGGAGTTTGAGGTATTTTTATGAGATTTAAATGAAAATAAAAATTTGAAATAGACACTGGGAGTGGGTGTGGACTTTACTACTATAAATGAGGAGCTTGATAATTATAAAGTATCAATTTGTTTCGGATTTGTAGTCTTAAATTTCATTGTGTACTTGATTCTCGCAATTTATCTTGATCAAGTATGATTTCCTTTTAATTATTTTTTGAGATTATGAATAAAATCTAGGTTATCCCTAACGAATTCGGAAAGAAAAAACACCCCTTATATTTTCTGGATTGTATCAGATCTTGTCTGACTGAGGGTAAATCACCAAACAATATACAAATATCACCTAAAAAACATCACCCAAAAATCGAATTATCTTCTCCTGAGGGCGATAACGTTTGATTTTTTTCTAATTTCAAATGAAAATTTAAAGATTTACCTTCTTTAGTCTAAAATTCAAATCCTGAAAGAAGACCAAGAAACTTCTACTCAAGATATAACCGAGCCTGTGGATGCTAATTTAAAGCAACAAGAGATTCAAAACCAAACTCTTGATATCAGGAATTTATCTAAAATTTATCCTAATGGAAAACATGCCATCACTGATCTTAGTCTCACAATGTACCAAGGTCAGATTTTCGCGTTATTGGGTCATAATGGTGCTGGAAAAACCACCACAATATCTATTCTTACAGGTCTTATCGAAGCAACATCAGGCCAAGCATCAGTATCTAATATACCTATCATATAAATATTAATTTAATCAATAAAAAAAAAATAGGTTTTCGGACAAGATATTCTCAATAATATGGATGAAATTAGGCATTTTCTAGGGGTTTGTCCACAACATGATATTCTCTTTGATCAATTAACTGTTAGAGAACATTTAGTTCTATTCGCCACCTTCAAGGGAGTCCCGAAAGAAAACATTCAAGCGGATGTTACTCAAATGATCACAGATATTGGACTTGAAGATAAGACAAATTTCAATGCAAAAAACCTCTCCGGAGGTCAAAAACGAAAACTTTCAGTGGGGATTGCTTATATTGGGAATTCTAAATTGATACTCCTTGATGAGCCAACATCCGGAATGGACACCAGCGCACGCCGTTTTGTCTGGGAAATGTTAAAGAACAACAAAAGCGATAAAATAATTATTTTGACGACACATTTCATGGACGAAGCAGATTTTCTGGGCGATAGAATAGCGATAATGAGTTCAGGAGGATTGAAATGTTGTGGGAGCTCGATTTTTCTAAAGAATAAATTCGGAATAGGTTATAATCTTGTTATTGTCAAGAAAGATACGAAGCCAAGTCCCGAACTTAAAAGTCTGGTGTTTTCCATGGTTCCAAACGCAAATCTTTTATCTGATGTTTCGGCAGAAATCAGTTTCCAATTACCTTTAAATGCTTTGAGCAAATTCAGTGAATTATTTTCTATTTTGGATGAAAAAAAAGGAAATCTGGGAATTTTATCCTATGGGGTTAGCATAACGACTTTGGAGGAGGTGTTTTTGAAGGTCGCCGAAAGCGATTTCAATCATAGAAATGTAGATGTTTCAGCTGGCGACAGTAATTATGAGGCTGTGGATGATTTTGAGTTAAAAAACATCAAGTTACGGAATTGTTTGAGTCTATTTTGGTTAAGATTCCATGCATTGGTCATAAAAAGATTGAGATTTTTAAAACGAGACATAAAAGGAATGATAGCTGAGATTTTTCTCCCGATTATCGTGATTATCGTGGGTTTATGTCTCATGTTGATTACATTTAATAGAGATCCTTCTCCGAGATTATTGACATTGGATTTATATTCGGGGACATCAATGATGATTTTTTCAGGACAAAACAGTCAAAGTCTAGCGAATTATCTTCCAACGCAAATCTATCCCAATTATTTCAATACTTATAATATCCTGGAATGGGACAATCAACTCTTTTTATCTAGAAGTCCTTCAGATTCTATAGCCTCTCAAACGGTAGGTGGTTATTTCTTTGATGATTTCAGCCAACAAAGCAATACATATTCATCTGTTATTGAAGGTGATACGAGATTTACAGATTCCTTTCCTATACTTCTTAACACTTTGAATCAGGCTTTAATTCGATCAACATCGCAAAATGAGAATATATCTGTGAAGGTTTGGAACTCTCCTTTTCCAGAGACTGAACAAGAAGTCAATGCGAAAAAAAATATCAGTGCGATATTTACAGTCTTTATATTTGCCATTGGTATGGCATTGATTCCAGCTAGTCTCATAGTTTATATTGTCAAAGAAAGACAATATAACATCAAACATCAACAATTGGTCTCAGGAGCTGGACTTTTTTCCTATTGGATGTCAAATCTCTTTGTTGATTGGGTGAAAGTTCTAATCCCCACAGTTTTCAGCGCATTAATGTGCAAAGCTTTCAATATCACAGCTTTCCTTGAAGATGATTGTTATTCTGCGATTTGGATCCTCTTTATTTTCTTTGGATTCAGTATTATAACCTTCACTTATTTATTCTCCTTTTTGTTCAAAGATTATGGTTCCGCACAAACCGTTTCTTTTATTTTGAACTTCCTCCTTGGAGGCATCGCTCCATTGATCTTCTTTATTTTAAGGCTTTTAGATGAGAACACCAAAAATATCGCTCTTGGCATAGCTATGATATTTCGACTTTTACCTGCTTTTTCATTCGGATTCGGCATTCTCAACGTCTCGGAAAGAGCTCTTTACGCATCTGAGGCAGGAGAAAAAACTGTTAGTAGCGCTTGGGACACTGAAAACGCAGGATATGACATTTCTTACCTCATAGTTCTTTCTTTCGTATATTTCTTTCTAGTCTTCATAGTAGAAAAGCTCATCGTGATGCCAAGTTGCTCTCGGATGTTCACTCGAGAAACTAATTATCCTTATCAAACTCAAACTTATGATTCTGATGTTCAAAATGAAAGAGAAAATGCTGAAAAATGCGATTCCAAAAATTATTCAATTCTAGTGAAACAACTTCGCAAGGTTTTTTCTGCCAGTAAAAGCAATTTCAAAGTTGCTGTTGATTCTGTGAGTTTCGCTATTCCCAATGGGGAATGTTTCGGGCTTTTGGGTGTGAATGGTGCTGGAAAAACCACGACTTTTAAAATGCTTTGCGGCGAAGTCCCTCCATCATCAGGTCAGGTTTATATTGCAGGCTTTGATCTTTATCAAAACCTTGATCAAATCCGTGAAAATATCGGTTATTGTCCTCAATTCGATGCTTTATTGGATAATTTGACTTCAAGAGACCATTTGGAGCTTTTTGCAGCATTAAAGGGAATTCCTTCTTCAAATGCCAAGAAACTTATTGATAAAAAGCTTAATGAAATGAATCTTCGTCCATTTGAACATGTTTGTGCAGGGACTTATAGTGGCGGGAATAAGAGGAAGCTTTCAGTGGCATTGGCAATGCTTGGAAATCCTCCGATAGTCTTTTTAGATGAACCTTCAACTGGAATGGATCCTGAAGCAAGAAGATTCATGTGGAACGTGATTTCTAGAATCTCAAGTGAAAGGAAAAGATCATCAATAATATTGACTACACATTCTATGGAAGAAGCTGAGGCTTTATCAAATAGAATTGCCATAATGGTCAATGGCAGCTTTCAATGCTTAGGAACTGTCCAACATATCAAGAATAAATTTGGTAAAGGATATGAATTGGATGTTAAATTGAATATTCCCAGGAGAAGCGATTATGACGAATTGTTGAGAATTTGTGGAAAAAATAAAGAAGCCAGGATTTTTCAAACTGATATCGAAAGGATTTTTTCTATGATGGGAAAAGGATTTTTGGTCAAGGAAATTAGAGATGGGGGGTTCGGAGCTCATATTCATCATGATATTGATAATCCAAATGGAATTGCAATCGAGATTTTGTTGGAATTCGTTATTACTGAAACAGAAGGAGGCGTTATATTGGTTTGAATGAATTTTGCAATTTAGATCAATAATGTATTTTATAGGATTATTTGAAAAAGAATTTCGGGGAAACCAAAATTCTCGAACATTTTCAGACTTTTTTCAGATTCAAACTCCAGGCAGATGTTTCTATTGGAAAATTGTTCTCGTTTTTTGAGGAAAATGTATTAATTTTTAAGTTTGGTTGGAAATCTTAAAAAAAAAAATTTGAACAGAAAGCCCCGATGAGGATCTCGCAATATTCGATAAAACAAGCCACGATCGAACAAATATTTAATATGTTCGCTTGTGGACAGATTGATGTTTTTTAATTTATTTATTATATTTTGATTGATATATGTCTTTTAGGCAAATCAAGAGGAACAAGATGCCAATTTATTGAGAAAGGCATCCAGTTTATCGATTTTCAATAATAATAATAATAATAATCATCATAATGCTAATGCTAATACAAATCAGACAGGGATCAAAATCCAGGTGCTCTTTCTATTCATTTTTTTTAATTTAATTTACTATATTTACTACATAAAAATCTAAGAAAGACGTAGAACTTGTATTGGAAGATCTAAGTCGTGGATAAAAATTAAAATAAGAAAATCATAATATTTTCAAGACCTAAAAAAAATTTATCTTGATAGGATTTGCATGAACTAAAATTAAAAAATCATAATATTGTCCTCATTATTAATTTATTAAAAACCGGAAATTATTTCTTTTGGAAATCCAGAAAACCCTTGGCACCCCAATTTTCCTTATCCATATCTAACAAATCATTCCAAATGGCTTGTTTTTTCTTTTCCGGACTACAATAATTCAAAGAAATTATGGGTTTCGACACATCTTCATGGTTCAATAAATCAATATTGGAAATATCCCCCAATTTTTTCACATCAGATTCCTCATTTATATTGGTATTGGTTATTGAATCCTCCATTTCAAGTGCTTTCCATAAAAATGATTCCTCTTGATTATTATTATTATTAGAAGAATCCAAATTTTTGATTTTTTCCACATTTTCCAATGCTTTCATTAACGACTTTAATTCAAATTCATTAAAAGAAGGTTCCACTAGATCCCAAATTGCTGTTTTAAGTCCTTTCGAATAATTGTTCTTAATATTGAAACATTCATTTTTCATTTCTTCCCTTGGGGTTCTATGATAATCAAAAGCCTTCATACTCATCAATCTAATGCCAATAACTCCCAAATTGCATACCTCATTTCTTAGGAAATTGTTGCCCTTTTGTTCATTTTCCTCAATAAAATCTCCTGAAGTATTCAAATTAGGGTTCAAAACCTTGACTTTCTCAATAGAATCCCCTCCTTCCACCACCATAAGTTCCATGCTAATAAACCCTCCATTTTTTATCTTTCCTTTATAAATCATTTCAATCCCCTGTAAAGCCCCTATCAAGACCTTCAAAACTTCTTCTTCTTTATATCCTTTATTGTTATTATTTCTTTTCTCGAAATCTTCACCCAAAGTTCTAGAAAAATATTCATAAGCAACTTGACATCTTAAAAAGCTTCCACATGAACATAAAGCCTCATTTTCCAAGGTTCTGAAATCCAACAAAGTTATGATATTGGGATGTGGGGTCTTCTTATAAAATTGGAGTTCCTTCAATTTGGATTCATAAACTACCCGATTTGTAAACAAAAGAGTCTGATATACGATATAATAATCTGGAACCAATTTGCTGGACATGATCGTAACTTCGCCATATAAAGGCTCATGTTTTTTAGTGATTTGTTGGAAAAAATCTGGGTTGAAAAAGGGAGAAATTGAATTCGAGACGTTGCCCATTTTTTTTAGTTGTTAAAATTTTGAATTTTTTAAAAAAACTAGAGACCAAAAAAAATAAATGGAAGCCGAAATAGGTTTGAAATTTCTCAGCAAAAACGAAATTATCGAGACTTCCGTTCTTAAAACAAATAAAATAGTAGCCTTATATTTTTCAGCTTCCTGGAGTCCATATTGTCAGGCATTTACACCGATTTTGATCGATTTTTATAATGAAATCAATGCTGAGGAAAAGCAATTGGAAGTGATTTTAATATCACGAGATTTAAAAAAAGAAGATTTCGAGGATTATTACGCGAAAATGCCATGGTTAGCCCTTCCTTTCGAAGATACGAGGATGATAACATTGGTGGAAAAATATGGAATGAAGGGTTTTCCGAATTTGTTGATTTTGAAAAAAGATGGTGAAATAGCGACTAAAAATGGGAAACAAGATGTGATTAATGATGATATAGCAGCTTTTGAAAAATGGTTGGGGATGTTATGATATTAAAAATATTAGAAAATATAAGAAATCGTGTTTTTTTTTTTAATTTTGGCATAAAATTGAATAATTTTTATGGAAAAATGCAAGCCTTGATTTTAATTTGGCTTGGTTTTTTTGGGATTTTCGGGATTTTCTGTTCAAATGTCAATCCTGTTATTAATAATTTCAAAGGCACAATTTTACAGACTCTTTGGTGTGGTCCTTCGATAAATCCCACGCTGTTAATTTTATCTCAATATGGAGAAATCTTTAGATCTATTGATTTTGGCGTTTCTTTTCAAAAAATCCAAGAATCAGGAACTTCACAAAATCCTGATCCAAGAACTATTTTAGCCAAATTCTTGGAGAAAAGTCCAAGTGATGAATCTCTTGTTTTTTTCATAGGCATTTCTAATGAAATATGGGTTAGTGAGTCTTGTGGTGAATATTTTCAATCTTTTATGATTATGGGTGATATAATTGATTTCAAACCACATCCTATTGAGAAATCATGGGTTTTGATGTCAACAATGGGAACTTGTAAAAGGGAAGAAGTAAAAGGGATAAATTGTAAGAATTTATATCTTTCCAAAAGAATGGGATATAATTTCAAGCAAATCAAGGATAAAGTTATTGATTTTTCTTGGGGGGTTGAAGATTTGACTTATTTGGAAAATATTCCTATTAGTAGGATCTATGTTACTTTATATAATGGCGAATCAAGGCTTGAAAGGGCCAAATGGTCAGAAGCCATAGATCTTTATTTTTCCGATAATTTCTTCAAGAATCAAACATTGGCTTTAAGGTCAGGCAATCGATTTCTTTTAAAAGAAAAGCGGCTGTTCGCAGTGAAAGTCCTTGATGAAACGACTCAAGAAGTCAAACTTTATATTTCCAAAGCACATAAAAAAAACTTGGAAATGAAGCCTGTGGATTTGCCTGTGAAACATTTGACCCAATTTTCTTATAGTATTTTAGATATCACCAAAGAATCCATAATCCTGCATATCAAACATCAAGGAATTGAGCTTCCGATTGGAAATATTTATGTTTTGAATCGAAAAACCTTAATTTGTTCTTTATCTTTGTTGAATAATGTGATGAATTTAAATGGACATCCACAATTTGAAAAAATACAAGGAATTCCTGGGGTTTATTTAGCTAATATTTTGGAACATGAAAAGGCAGAAAATCTAGAAAAAGAATTCTCGAAAAACCCTGGAAGTTCTTCCCTTTCTTATAAAATCCTTGAAAAATATATAAGAACATATATAACTTATGATTATGGGGGTCAATGGCATTTGATAGCTATGAAAGAAAATTGTGTTGGTGAATGTGGACTCAATTTGAATTTGAAGACCTTTTCAGAGAAAGGGCCTTTATATTCGAAGTCAAATGCTCTTGGTCTTGTTTTAGGAACCGGAAATATCGGGAATTATCTGAGCCATCGTCAAATCAATACTTTTTTCTCATTAGATGGTGGAAACGAATGGTCTCAGCTTTCTAAAGGTTCCCATATATATGATTTCGGGGATCATGGCGGTTTGATCGTGATAGCTTTAAACGATATAGAGACTGATCTGATATCTTATTCATGGAATTCAGGGAAATCGTGGGAAAATATCTTTTTATCCGAAAAAATGAAGGTTTTGAATATTATGACCGAAGAAGATAATCGAGGACTTCATTTTTTAATAATAGTCCAACAAAATGATTCTGAGACTCGAATTATAGCTCTTGATTTCAATGGATTTAATAAGAAACCATGTATAAAAGGCTCAGAAATCGGAAATGAGGATTCTGATTATGAGTTATGGAGTCCTTGGCATTCTAAACATTGTCTTTTGGGGGAAAGAACTGTATTTGTGAAACGAAAGGCTGAGAGAGATTGTGTGAATGGCATGGAATTTGAAAGACTTTATCAGACAGAAACCTGTGCCTGCACAGAAGAGGATTGGGAATGCGATAAAGGATTCTATAGAAAGAAGGGTTCTTGCGAGAGAAAGGAATTTGTGGATGATTTTGAAAAACAGAAGGAAAATTGTCAGGATTTCATTGTGATTAGATCAGGATATAGACAGATTCCTGGGACTAGATGCTCTGGGGGATTACAATATAGGGCAAGATTGATAAAATGTTCAGAAAATAATGAGAAAATAGGAGAAAAAAGGGGATTTTCTTTGAAAAATGAATATTATCTATTGTTTTTGGTTGGTTTTTTCTTGTTTTTGGCGATTTGGAAGAAAGAATGGCTCAAGAAGAAATTGAAATTTGTAGATAAAATCGCTAAAGAAGATTATAAAGGAGGCGAAGAAGAAAATAGACCAATAAATGACGAGGGTTTATGAGAAAAATATGAGAAAAATATGAGAAAATATGAGAAAAATATGAGAAAAATATGAGAAAAATATGAGAAAAATAAGAGAAAAATATGAGAAAAATATGAGAAAAATATGAGAAATTATGCAAATAATACAAATTTAATATATATTAATCCTTCTTAAAACTTATAATATTAAATTCCCGTTGTTCAGAACTTCGAAGCCACGTCCTTTTCGTGAAATCGCCCTTATTATTTCCGAAGATCCTTTGTTGGGAATCCTTGCTTTTCACAATGAAATCGTTGTTATTTTTCAACTTTCTAGTCCATTGTGGCTCTAAAACCTCAATATTTTCATAGTTTTTATTGAAAAAAGCGATTTTTGGAGATGTTTTCGTGAAATTTTCAAGTTCTTTTCGATGTTTTGCACTAAAAACTTCTTTTCTATCAATTTTCGCTTTATTTTCATTGAATTCATCCCGATAAAGAATCGTATAAGGGTTTTCTGGATTATCGATATTTATAACTCCCGATTTATATCCCTTTTTTAAAACTCGGAAAGTCTTGTTTTGGGCAAGAAAATGAGCTTTTTCTTCTTGAAATTCGTGGATTTTTCTTTTAATTTCAGCCAAATCACTTCTTTTTTGTTTAGAGGAAGTCATTCTTTCCGATTTTAGTTTATAAATTTCAGGATTTTCTATATGTTTCTTCTTATCGCCAATGAACTTCTCATAAAAACCCTTGGAAGATTCGATTTCTTTCTTATCTAAGGTCACCAAATGGTTAAATTCATGATATCTATCAGAAAAGGCGTTATTTTCTTCTATAAATTCATCATCTTCCTTAAAAATCAGAGTTTTTTGAAATCCATTGAAAGAAATCAAAGGTTCTGCTTTTTCAATATAGGCGTTTGTATTGATAAAAGCTTTCAAATGATTAGCATCCCAGGTTTTTGCAGCGAATTTGATATGCGATTGCGATTTGATAGATGAAGAAATGGGAATAGATCGAGGCAATTTGGTTGAGGGGCCCGAAAAAGAATGAAGGAAATCTTTAGAAATTTGGAAATTGTATCTGAAGAAATCTTTAAAGGAACTTTTTTCTTTAGACTTTATCGTGAGAGAAGCTTCAGGGGGGAAAAACATTGAAAGTGAAAAAGTGAAGAAATCAATATAAACCTTAAAAAAAAACGAAATAAAAAAGAAAAAAACTAATATTTTATATAAAATACTTAAAAAAAAACCGAAAAATGTTCATTTCTTAAGGAAATGTCTAACCAATTAATCTAGATTCGTCAAGAAAAAATCAACTTTGATTTTCTTCTTATAAAAGTCCTGATGAATCAAATCTATTTTCAAGCCATTTAATTCTCTGCCCAATTTATTCAAAATATGTGTGTTCCAAGGATTACTCATTTCCCAATACATTTGTGTGAATCCTTCTTTCTTCATATCTTCGAATGTCCTTGAATATAAGATTTTACCAGCCCCTGGAATCATACTGCCTAGAAAAAGCCCATAAAGGCATTTTTCTTCATTCATAAAGCTTTTATTTTCCTCGAATTTCCTATTAAAATACTCATCATAATCAACCATCGATTTCGGAACTTCATGTTTAGGGGCCTTTAAGCATGGAATACAAACAAAAGCCGCTTTCATTTGATTATTAAGAGATAAACTATAGGAAAAGGGAGAATCTAAGATTATCGACTTTATTGAATAATAATAAGTCATGAAATCAGATGCTGGGATGTTTTCGAAGAGGAAAAGCGGACATTTCTTATTAAAAGCCTCTCCACAGATTTTCAAAGATTGGAGAAGTTCGACTTCTTGCTTAATTTTATTCACGATAAATCGCATTTTAGCTTGAAATTAAAGAATTTTTCTAAGTTAAATTTAAAAAAGGGTTTTTTTACCCTTAAATCATCGCTTTTTTAATATATTAACTCGGCGGCATAGCAGACAAATCTTCTGTTATTTCAATATGTCTAATGGGAGATTTGAGAATATCTGGAGAAAATTGATAATTTTGAACATTTTCTGATGACTTCTGAAATAAAATCCACATTATCAGCATCAAATCCTTCATTAAAAACCCTATGAAAAAACTCGAATCTAAAGTAATTAGCATCTTTTTCAAAGCACAAATTAAAATTGCAGCTATTCCAAATGAAATCATCGAAAATTTGTTGAAAGTCTTGGCTGTTTTATAATCAAAATTCTCGGCGAAAACTCGACTTGATATCGCAAACAATCCTGATAAACTCACGAATTCCATCAGAATTCCCATAAGATATAAATTAATAAAATATAGGAAGAATTTTGCAATGATTTGCAAAATAATGATACAAATCATCGCATTTATGGTTTTTTTAAAGAAATTCCATGGGATTTTCATCAACCAAAGCAAACTCACTCCAAAAGAGCCGATTACTGATAATATATGATCTTCATAAAACCTTGTCAGTCCTATCAATTTATAAAACATGATGAAAAAAAGCCCTTCGAGACTTAAAAGAAACAAAAGAAAAATGAATGCAATGGCTTTTTTCCAAATTTGGCCTTCTAACATCATGCTTGAATTTAAATTATAATCTTTAAACTCCCAATTTGTAGGATTTCTTAAATAACAAAGCGAAATTACTCCGAAAATGGTGAGACAACTGGCTATCAAAATGAATATTTTCGTCGCATGATTGGCCACACAATCTTTAAAATAAACTTGTATCAAAGAAATCAATTCTGGACTCGTATTATCAGAATTAATGAAAAAAACGTTCAAAATCATAAGGAAAATGCATCCAAAAAACCCGCCCAAATGAATTAATCCTATAACTCTGGCTTTATTATCATGGAAATATCTCAACCCACAAACTATGGGCAATGAAGAAAGCAAACCCAATGAAATTCCAATAAATATGGAATAAATCATTATGAAATAAAAGGCATTTTTAAGTTCCGCACAAATAATCAAGGCAATGATTGTTAGAAAAAAACTTAGAAAACTCAATTTTTTAATGGAACTTCTGCGGATCAATTTTTCCGATAAACAGGCTGTGATTTGGCAGATGAAATAAGTCAAAGGAAAAACCCAAGAGAGAGACATCAATGATGCTTCGGAATCATAATGTCGGAGATCAGAATAAATGTAAATCATAAGATCCCCCCAAAGAAAAAGCAGACCAAATGAGAAATAAAGGCAAAATCCACTGAAGATCACGAGCCAACCCTCTTTGTTTTGTTGTTTAAGTAGAATTTCAACAGAAACAATGTCCATTTTTTGAAAATGAAGCTTTTAATATTCAAATTTCCAAAACTAAAAATAAAGATCTGTTTTTAACAAAATTTCCATATTTTCTTAATAAAAAATTGATTTTAGTTAAAAAATTCATATTTTTTCTCAAAATTTAATTAAAAAATTTTTAGATGTCGAATTTAAGCAAAAAAGCTGCTATTAAGGAAAAACGCAAATACGGAACTAAGCCGAGTAATGATTTGAAACGTGCAGGCGCTTCATTAGACATGAAAAGCTTTCTGCTTAAGAAATTAAAAAATAACGAGGGAGAAGCTTCGATCACAAAAGAGACTTTAGAGAAAGAAAAAGAAAAAAATGTGATCAGAATTTCCACATCCGGAAAAAGTAATTTTTTGTTAAAGGAGGGAATATGGGGAAAGAAAGTCTTAATTATTTTGTTTTGTTTAAATTTTGGTTTTTCCTTTTTTTCTCTGTTTTTCAAAAATTAACTGATTGAAAAAAACTTAAATGAATCTCCAAAATTCATCTTTCCCATTGCTAGATTGTTTTCCTAAGGCTAATCTTCATGGTTGCCCCCTATTTTTTACTTTAACCTGAAAGAAAATAACAAAAAAAAGACTTTTGAGTTATCATTTAAAATTTCTGATTCCTGGGCGAGATTTTTATTCAGATTCCTCTTGACGATTTCCACAATTGTAATTAATTTCGGAATGGCCTTTTCTATATAAAACAAGGAAATTTCATTCATATTATAAAAAAAAAAAACTAACCAGATGCCATTAAAACAAGATCAAAAGTGGTTTTCGTGTTTTCTTCAATGGATAACTCGGAATGGCCCTCTTTCTCCAAAGATATTAGAGCTTTTTGAACATAATCCTTTATTTTTTCTATAAATATAATTAAATAATCATGTTAAATGAAATGTCCCCACCATAATATAAAAAAAGAAAGAAAGTCTTAAACAGTTAAAAATGGTTTCCTTTTCCCCCAAAAAATCATTAAAAAACTAAAAATCCTCCTTTTTAAAAATAATCTTGAATTATTTATAAACAAATTTGAACATAAAAAACTTTGTGTTATTTATTGCCGAACTAATTAATGGAAAGAATCACATCATCATCTTCAGAAACTCTCATCAGACAAACGAAAGATGGTTGGCTAGTGATATTTAGTGGCTTTTGTTTGTATTTTTTATTGAGTCCACTCTTTCTTTGGGGGGAATTCATGATCTACATTTATTCCTACCTGCGACAATATGATCCCAATTCCTCAATAACTTGCCTTTCCTGGGTTTTTCCAATAGCTTTTCTAATTAGTCAGATAATTGTCTCCTATACAGAAACCCTAATGAGCAGGATTTCAGTCATAAAACTTAGTTTTTTTGGCTTTTTATTCACAATAGCTGCTTTATTTATTTGTTCTGAGCTTCAAAATACTTTATATTTCATGCTAATTTATTCGATTTTTATTGGAATTTCGCTAGGATTACTCTCTATGTTGCCCATAGTTTGTGGGTTAAGATATTTCCCTGAAAACAAAGGCAGAGTTATCGGATTAATTCAATTAGGAGGTTGTTTCGGATGCTTTTTTCTAGCACCTTTTAGTGCCTACTTCATAAATTCGAATAATCTGAAACCAATGCCTACTTTATTAAATATTTATTTTAATGAATGTGTGGCAAATCAAATTCCGAAATTTCTCAAGTTGATTGCTTGCTGTTATACGATTTTAGCCATGATTTCTTTGACTTATATCCAATCCCCGAAAAATCTAGAGTCTAAAAAGGAAAATCTCCTGATAAAAAGAGTAATCGAACGACCAAAATGGGGAAAAGCACTTGGGATCATGCTTCTCTTGGTTTTATTAAGCTTGGAGGGACTTTTCTTTCTGATGTTTTATAAATTAATTGGATTAGCGAGATTTTTTGATGATCGGTTTTTATCATGGGTGGGGGTTTTTGGAGTAAGTTTAATTTGGCTTACGAGAGTTCCTTGGAATTTCTTCAAAAAGACGCGTCAAGAAATAGGTTTGATTATTATTATGCAGATTTTGGCCAAAATTTCATTATACTTTAATAATTCTTATTGGATAGGAATCTTGATGGAGTTTGGAAGTTTAGCTGGTGTTTTCTCTATATCCAGTCGAGTTATTGCTGAAAACTTTGACATGAAAACAGCAAAAAAATTGAACAAATGCGTGTTGATTTCATTTGGATTAGGTGCTTTCGTTGTTTGTTCTTTAAAAGATGAGCTTATCAATTTGGGATCGGCATTTTTAATAGGATTTTCATTGAAAGATCTGATTTGTTTGTTGATTTTGTGGAGGATATCTTTTGGAAATGAGTTAGAGATGGAGAGGAATGATAGAACATTAGGAGGCAAGTTAAAAACAACTAATGAAAATTCACAAATATTTGAAGAAGAAATGGTGTTACATTAAACTTCATAATTTTCGGTTTCAAAGTTCTAATGAATTTTGATTGAAAAAAAAAATAATTTTTGCAAATTTTTTTAGGAAGAAAATTTTTTACCAAACAATAAAACA
>Ga0302186_10002179_pt1 | contig 15312 bp, 10 predicted proteins | sample II_Bog_E1_2_FD_198782 | JGI IMG/M metagenome (GOLD analysis project Ga0302186, IMG submission 198782) | Peat permafrost microbial communities from Stordalen Mire near Abisko, Sweden - II_Bog_E1_1 | ecosystem: Environmental > Terrestrial > Soil > Wetlands > Peat | place: Sweden: Abisko... | reverse complement strand
AATTTTTTCTATAAAAATATTAGAACCCATTGGTTTTTTAAGGAAGGAAGAAAACCAGTAGAAATACAGCAAAAATTCTTCTTGATGATGGAATCAAAAAGACTAAATTAAGTGACAAAAAAGACCACTCACCATTACAAAGGAAAGACCACTCACCATCACAAAGAAAATTGACCTCCATGACCTGGATTAAAGACAAATCCATGGCTTTCTGGAGACAATTTATTAAAGTGAAGAAGATCAAAACCGCCATTCAGAAGTTCAAGGAAAGCATGGTTTTTAGAAGACCTGAACATTTAAAGTCCTTTCATTATAATATAATAAACGACAGGTCTTTTGTTCCTGAAGAAATCCAGGCTTTTCCAGAAATAGTAAATTAAAAGCCATAATAATTAAAAGAGTTCTTATTTTTATGCCATTAGAAAGGAGAAAATTATGGGAAATGCTGCAAAAGAATCAAAATAGCAATACTTTGGCTAATAAGTAAGTAAATTTTTTTTTTCAGGAAAATTAAAAATTTTATTTTTCGAAATCAGAAGAAATACAGAATCCGATTTTAAAATCCAATTCCAAATTCAAATTAATCTGGGATATTCTGATGTTGATCATGATAGTGTCTATATGTTTCCTTTTCTCAATAGAGCTATGTTTCGAAATCGATCCCTTTGAGATCCCTTCGTTTTCCACTATAATCAAAGCTTTAGCCTTTTTCCTATATTTCATTGATATCCTGCTTAAATTCCATACCTCCTATTATGAATGCGGGCTCTGTGTCACTGATTCGCAGAAGATCTTCCAAAATTATCTGAAAAAAACCTTCATATGCGATTTCGTATCATTGCTATCTATTTTCCTCAGTTTCTTCAATGATCATAAGATCAGCTTTTTCAAGATCTTGTTCATTTTTCCTATTATAACATTAGAAATCTTTACAAGACGTTTCGAGATCAAAGGAAAACAGGGGATTTCTTTGAATTGATTCTTCTTCTCTGCCGATTGATATGTATAGCGCATTTTGTGGCTTGTATTTGGCATGCTTTGGGTTATTATAAATTAGATACCGAAAGCATATCCTGGATTGATGAATATAGAGGCTATAATTGGAATGGGCGATATTTGGTTTCTTTATATTGGTCTATAACGACATTATGCACAGTGGGTTATGGGGATATAACTCCTAAGAATTTATTAGAAATGTGGTATGTTTCTTGTATTATGTTATTAGGCACTTTAGTCTTTGGCTATAGTATTAATTATGTTGGGACTTTGATCCATAGAATGGATGAAAGAGGGAAGGAATTGACTGAGAAAATGAGCATAATAGAGGATTTCATGGAGAAATCAAGCCTGGATGAGAACCTCAAGACCAAAGTCAAGAAATATCTGCAATATGTTTGGATTTCAGAGGATAAGAACTATGAAAAAGGTGAGGAAATCCTGAAGAAATTGCCTTTTCATATGAGAGATGAGATTTTATTAGAATCCACTGGCAAATTCCTTAAAAGCTTTTCTATTTTGAAGAGGAATTTCAGTGCGGAGCTCATTGAGAAAATGGCTCTTGAATTCAAGCCTACTAGATATTCCCCTTGTGATATAATATATCAGGTCTTTTTTAGGTTAAAAGCAATATAACATTAATGATTTGTTTCTAGCAAGGACAAAACGAAAATCATTCGATTTTCTTCATTTCTGAAGGAGAAATTGAATTAATCCATGAGCCTTTGAAAAAACAAGAGAATAAAGCAGAAATAATATTAAAGAAGTTAAGTAAAGAGGAATTTTTCGGAGAATTGCCGTTTTTCATTCATTGTCCCTATGAAGAAACTGCAAAAAGCAGGACTTTCTCCACAATTTATAAGATTTCCAGAGAGAGCTTTCTTGGAATTCTAACAGCTTTTCCCGATGATTATGTATATTTCTTCTAATAAATTATTAAGAAAATTAAAAGATTTGTATAGGAAAAGTTCTGTATGATAAAGGATTCCATCTTATTTTCTCAGAATTATAAAGATTTAAACGCAAAATGCCACTCCTGTAATAAATTTGACCATAGAATGGCCTTTTGTCCTTATATCACTTCTCTATCAACTATAAATAGAAAATCCCATATTCAGAAAATAATCTATTCAAAGCCTCAATCTCGTGTTCCTTTCGAAAGGAAACATCATCTTTTATTCAAGGCTCTTAATGATCGTAAGAAGATAATGAAAAGAGTCATGAATGTGAGATTTAATAAAGACCTCATGAGCTTTTATACGAAATTCAGTAAAACCCCAGGAAAAGATCTTGAAAATGAAGAAGATGAATCACATTCAATGAAAGGATCTAGAGATTTAAGCCTTAAAAACAATAATGAACGAATACCAAGTCCTCATGAATTCGAAAATAAGAAGTTCAAATCTTTAGGAGAAATACCATTAGAACATTCCGAATTTAAAAGAATCTATTCTATGGCAGATAAAGCTTTATTATCTAACGACTTCGATCAGAAGAAAAGCGTTCAAGAACATCAGAAAGTCTATAATAAAGACATCACTGACAAATCTTTCAATGACTTTGAATTCATTGATAAAAACAACCTTTTTAAAACAATTTTGACCTCAGAAACGAGTTCTGTTAAAAAGAAAGCGAAAAAACCCACAATTCAAGAAAAAAGAGGAATCAAGGAAACATTGGTCGTTTCATTAAAAGAGAAGGAAAAAGTCAATACTGAAGAACCCGAAAGCGCTTTTACTTTGAATTCTGTTGTAAGCAGCATGAAGCCTAAAGAAAATGTCAGAAATGCCCATTTCGATCGAGGGTCTGGAGGGAAGGATTTGTTCTTTTTCGAATTTGAAAGAATGAAGGAATTTAGGCTTTATTTTAATAATCACAATATATCTCATTTTCTTAAAGAATTAGAAAAGAAGAAAGCAGGAAAATCAAGAAGAGCCCTTAAATTTTTCTAATGATTTATCAAGAAAAAAGCAATTTTTTTATAACAAAAAAACAATAATTTATCTAAATAAATCGAAACTATCAAAAACCTTTCTAATAAAACTTTAAAAAACATCGATTTCTATTAGAAAAATCAGAAAAAGTCCTTATTTTCTTATATTTTCTGTTTTCTGAACATCTTGGCTATTTTATTTTCCAAGACTTTATTGCCTGAAATCACATTGAACGGAAACAATAAAATCAATGAGAAATTCTCCTTCAAATCCTCTCTCAAATTTCTCATCAATTTCTTAAAACCCATGAGAAACAAAACTACAATCATCAATAAAGCAAAAATTATCCAAATTATATTCGAAGTCCTGATTTCATCGAAATAAACACTAGTTTTATCCAACATTTCTTCTGAATAATATTTCCCAATGGAATAAACATAAGCCAAAGCCAGGTTCGTATCTAAATAATCCTGACTTCCTATAATTTCTAATAAAGATTCTTCATTATAGGCTGAATTATTCATCAATAATTGCCAATCATCAAATAGTTCATTCACTGAAAAGGCCAGACTTGTGGAACCTTTAGTCAAGATATTTTTTAATAAAAGATCACAAAAGGCCTGACTTCCCAAAAGTGAGGCCATTTGAGCGAAATCCGCATTGGATTTCAGGGTTTCAGCCACAAGACAAAGGTCTTCATTGAAAAACTCGTATTTCAGGTCAGTTAAGATATTAGAAGATCCAGTATTCTTGAACATGGTTGAAAAATCAATGATAGTGGATTGAAGATCCTCTATTTCGACTAGAAGAGTCGAGATAATTGCGGTTGTTTCCTCCACAACATCAGGAGTTTGATCATAAAGACTTAAAATCACCGAATTCATGGCATATCTTATAGATATTGTTATGGAATAAGTCTCCACACTATCAATATCATTCATGATATCCAAGGTGTTTTCTATGAAAAGACTCGTATTAGCATAATAGATCATATAAACTCCTATAATAAGTCCTGAAAACATTAGGAAAATCAACATAATAACCAGGAAAAACCTTTGGAACTCCCAATTTTTAAAGGTTTTCAAGGAATTCGACCTTCTGAGTTTTCCTCTTCTTTTTTTCTGTAAAACATCGAATTTCAGGTCATTTCGCATAAAGGATTTAGAAAGAGACTTGAATTTACTGGTGGAGCCCGTTTGGCTCACGCTGGGATCAGTCAAATAGTTGGCTTTTTCAAAATTGGTGTTTTTGGTTTGATCGAAATAACGATCTAATAATGAATTTAGTTTGGTGTTTCTTTCCATGAGGTCGTTTTCCAGGAAAAACCAAAATAACATGCAAAATTTATGGCATTTGACCTTATTTTTTATTAAAAAAAAGGCCGAACTTGCGCCTAGGCAAAATGTCAATAATGAAATCATGAGGATGAGCATCCAGTTGAGTTCTTGTAAATAGCCTAAACTATCATTCCTTTGGGCTTTATTTATTTGGAATATTGTTAACATGCTAGTGATTAGTTCCAGGATGTTTTCTTTAAGAAACCAATGATAATTTTCGAGATCTGAGACATTTTGACTTTGATTAAGAGCATAACCCAAATAGACATGTTGACTGGCTGCTAGAAAGAAGATTATCGCCTGAGGAATATTTATTATCATGGTTTTAAGAGAATCATTGGCTCCTGTATAGCTATACATGATATCATTGGCTCCTGTATAGCTATACATGGGCAAGATCGAGCCATTCGAAGCCACATCAGAATATATAGTTATATTCTTTAATTTAATAGTTAAATAAGTAGTATATATATAATCCATTGAAGCATCTGTCTCTTCAATCCCAATTTTATAAGCGTCTTCTAATAAACCAGCTGAAAATTCAAATGATTTCTGAATCTCCTGCAAATAGAAAGCATTATTAGATAATCCTATATAACTCCATTCATAAGCCTGAACATCTCTCAATAACACACATATTGGACTCAATTGATCATGAAAAACCCCACTATTTTCTATAGTTTTTTGAATATTATAACCTTCTTCTCTTGCCAATTCAAACATCAATATCGTGATACCTATATATCCCAATAAAGTCCCAAAGCCAAACATCTCGAAAATGGCTAAGTTCCAACCACCTCCTTTCATTAAACCCGATATTGTGTTCTTTTTCGCATCACCAGAAGCATGCGAAGATACTCTAGATATCTGACTGGCTTGATATGTCTGAGTCCTTTCATCTTGATGAGTCAAAGAATCATCAGAAGAAAGCTTATTGGCTAGATTATTAGAGATTTCGCTGATTTTCTGCTCAAAATCCATATCATTATCCAATCCCAGAGAAAAATCCGAATCCTCTACTTCGAAAGAAGCTGATATCGTCTGTTTATTGGAATCACTACCAATCTGAGGGTTTTCAGGCATTAAAAGATTAGAATTCGGGGCTTTAAGGATTTGATTATCATGAGAAATTTGGTTGTTCCCATCATTTTGAATAGAATTTGAAGGACTATAATCCTTATTGAAAATGGTTTTGATTTTCTTATTAGGACTTTCTCTAATAGTCAAATCTCTTTCTATAGAAAGTTGGTTATTATAAGTATTAGAAGGTTCTGGCTTCAATTTTATTGTGTTTTCATGTATTTGTTGAGATCCTGGAGAGTCTATATTGTCTTTATGTAAAGAAATCCTTAATTTCTCAGTTTTCCTGCTGAGATATTGAGAAAAAAGCTTCATTTCAATAACCTCGAAACATTCAAGTATTTCCAATATCCGGATATCAAGTCTTTTTTCTGCGAAACTCAGGGTTTTCATGATATAATGGATTCTATAGAATCTATAGTCTTGTGTTGTGATTTTCCTTAGACATTCATATATCTTCTCTCTATTGGCCAGATTTTCTTTCTCTAGATCTCGAGACTTTATATCAGAGAAACCTGATAATATCTCGAAATTTCCATTGGAAATCAATTCAGTATAAAGTTCTTCCTTTTTGGGTATCAACGCAAAGCCTTTTTGCTTGAAATCCAGAATGTCTTTGTCTTGAAAATCTTCTTTTTTCATAGGAAAGAGCTTTTCGATGATTTCAGGCAGAAAAATCCCCATATTTATGATATTATCCTTGTTTTTCAACCCGAAATTAAACAAAATATCACTATCTCTAGTGAAATTCAAGAGATTCCCTTGAATATCCATAGAAATCGTTCTATTATTCACGTTTTTATTGATCTTCATATATCCAGCTATCACGAATTCATCATGAAATATCGTATCCAATCTTATCAATAGTTTAATCTCTAATAAAAAGCCTTGTTTATTCACTGCGAAAAGGCTCTTTAACCCAGAAATCAACAATTTCCCTTTTCCAGTCTCCACAAAATCACTTATTAACTCCTTATGTCTCATAGCGAAGACCTTCGGCATTAAAAAATCCAGACTTTTTCCAAGAAGTTCTGAAGAATCCGAAAACCCGAGAATCCTAAGGAAATTTTTAGATGTCTTAGTAATTGTAGAGAAATCCTGGCCTAAGGAAATAAAAACAATGCCGGAATCATGATCAAAAATATCAAGAGAATCATGGTTTTTTCGTGATAACATATGATTGATCCTTTTGATATTCAATTGTTTATAGAAATTACGAAAAGCGAGGTCTTCAGTCAAATATTTGATGGTTAATGCAGCCAATTGGGTAAGTCTGACGTTTTTCACGTTTTTATCAAGAAGTCTCATGATTTTCTCTTTGAATTTCTCTAGGTTTTTCAATATTTCTCTGCCTAGAACTATGAATTTCTTAGTATTTTGTGAATCATCCAATAGGATATCATTGATTTTCAACATATCCTGTATAATTTTCTTTAGCCTGAATTCAATATGTCTCACTTCTTTATCGAAGAGAATTACTGAGGCTAAGGATTGAGCATATAAATCGTTATTTAGCAGCTTTTTCTCAAGTAATTTCTTGGCTCTTTTCACTAGAATTTCAGCTTGCAATTGATCCCCCATAGATTTCAGTCTTTTCCTATGTGCGAATAACAAATTAAGGACTTTCGATGGGGTTTTTAAGACTGTGAGAAGAAAAGAACAGAAATTCAGGAATATACTTGGGAAATCCTTTTCAGAACATCGAGCCAAAAAGTCTTGAAATCGGAATTTCAAAAGTCCTAGGAAAATCTTCTTATATTTAATGAAATCCTCTTTATTCTTTAATTGGATTTCAAAACATTTGCAAGTCTTTTCTTTGCAAGAATTCTGATGATTCGCGAAAAAAGTCAAGAATAAAACCCTCGAATTCATGTTTCCTTCACCCGCTTCAATGAAATTCCTATATATTTCTCTATTAGATAATTGAAAGTCCTGGACTTCTATTAACCCTTTATTTAATAGGATCTTCTCGATTTTCGAATTTATGAGGAAATCCAACAATTTCATGCTGAATTTCGTGATTATAGTCCCTAAAAAGAACAAAAGATAGGCCAAATCGAAATTTTTGCAAGAAATCAGATTGATTCCAATGAAATAATAAGCCAAAGCAGCGATTATTGAGAAATTCAGGCTTGAAAAATAGGCCCTGGAGATGAAATTACTATGGAAATTCGGGTTTTTGAGATATTCCAATAAAGTCCAAATATAATAAGATAAAAGCAAAGGCTCATTGAAATAATCAAATCCTGTGATAATCGCAATAAAAAGCTTATAATTATATAGTAATCTACTAGTAAAAGATCGAGTTTGAGCCAAATAGTCCTCTAATTTGAAGCTGACATTGATTTCAAGTATTTCTATAGCATTTCCTAGGAAAACTATCAAAATAATATTCATTATAGCTATAAAAGTCCCATTTTTCAAGCCAAAACCCGAGAAATTCAACATCACGACTACTAAAACCCAATTATAGGCTTGAAACACTATGAGATTTAGATTTAGAAGTTGTTTTCTCAGGAAATTCTTCTTAGGAAGTTCTATTATCAAATTACTCATAGCCAAACCCACCATTAATACAAAGCCAAGATTTAAGCCTAAAATCGCATAATGCATTGATAAATAAGAATCTTCTGATATCAGGAATTTCAGGTTAAATAGTGCGAAAATCGAATGGAAACTCGGCATCAGGCCTTTATTAATGAAGAAATCTGGAGATTTGATCAAAAGCGCAAAAAGTTCAATGAAATGCAAAACCATCAAAAGAAAGGCGATTAGAGGAGGCCTGCGGTTTTTCTGAAGGAGAGGAAGAAGAAAAGCCTTGAAATCGAATTTAAGGACAAAGGACTTATTCTGAGATAGGAGATCCATGGAATCTGAGGACTCGGGAGAGAGCTTTGAGAACATTGATAAAGGAAAAGACTATGAGAATAAAGGAATATTCTAGGATTAATTGTCACAAAAAATTAAAATTTTGCTGAATTATAGTATAGGAAAACAATAAATACATGTTTAATAGCGAAATTTCAAATGAAAATTCAAAAAAACAGACAATTCCTCTAGATTTTAATATAAAAAAAAGAAGCTAAACCCTCGAAAAATTCAAATGAAAATTCAAAAAAAAAGAAGGAATTCCTGCAAATCTTCATAAAACAGAGCTTTTCGCTAGAAAAAAACAATATCCTCCCATTAAAAAAGTTTTTTTTTTTTTATTCTTCTCGAATAATTCAAGGAAAAGTCCTTAGATGAACGAACTAACTAAATAAATAAATAAATTAGCTTCTTCCTTTAAATTGGTGTCCAAAGAGTGAAGGCATCTACGGGATCCCATCCGGAGTTGGATAAATTGTTATTGATGCATTTATAGTTAGCTCCTTGATAGCTGACCATCATTCCGATGGTATAGCTGACACCTATAGCCCAAGCAGGATAACTGGTGGTGGTTGTTGTTGTGGTGGCAGGAGTTGTTGTGGTTGTGCTGGTTGAAGTCGTTGTGCCTGTGGAGGTGGTTGCAGCGGCAGCAGGGACAGTCACAGTGACCACATTAGATGACTGAGATGTACAATTGTTATCCCATACGTTCAAATAATAGACATATGTGCCTGCAGCTCTTGAAAGAACCTTGGTTAAAGTCACTTGAACATCTCCGGGAGACAATGGTCCATTGCAAATATCAGTGGATCCTTCAACGAATTGATAAGCAGCCGCAGTGTTTTGGTTCGGGATCACAGCTGTTAAAGTGTAATTGCCACCTGAAACTGCACTTGCGCTAAGTGTCGCGGCTTGGAGACAATTCGTTTGGGTGGATTTACGGAATCTGAGACGATTTTTAGTCATCATCGCCGAACTGACGAAAAGAATTACGAAGAAACAAAGGAGGGACTTTTGCATGGGGCTTAGATAAATTTGGATGTTTATAAATGGAGTCCGAAGGGGGGGTATTTATAGATAAAAGAATTTATCCGTTTGGCATTTTCGAGGGCTGTTTTGCCAAATTGTCTTAATAAATGCGTTAAATTTAGAGTTTGATTTCGGCAAAAGTCCTATATACTCGACTTTTAAATTCTTCTAGGCATTTCTCTATCTTCTTTTTCGCTTCAAAATCCTCTATATTGCCTTCTGATCTTGTATGGACCTCATTAAGACAAATATAAAGTCTTGATTTCTCTTGATTAATTGTGTCGAAGGCGTTTGTTAAAGGAATATTGGTAGATTCTGAGGTTTTGAGACATTCTTGATGATTTGTGGATGTGAGATCTTTGGGATTATAAAGGGAAATGCAGGAAATATAGGAGGAATATTTCCTTTGACGAAAAGCCTTGAAAAGAGAGGAATATTGGGATAGGATTTGAGAATCTAAAGCCTCGATTTCGTCTTCGAGACGTTTGAAGATAAATTGCTTCATGGATTTTGATTTTAATTAGATTTGAGAGGAAATAAGAGGAAATAAAAATGAAAAATAAGAGGAAATAAGAGATGAAATGGGAAATAAGGAAAAATAAGGAGAAAATCCTGGGAAATGAAAAGAAATATGGAAACTTTAATTCAAAAAAAATTAAACAAAAAGCCATACAGTATCTTATGAGCTTGTTTAATTAGATTTTCCAAAAAAGCTTCAAATTTCTGAAACTTTTGTCCAAAAATTCCTTAAAATCTGCACTTTTACATTGATAATTAAATACACATTTCACGTATTTTATATAGAAAACATTAATATTTTGATAAATTATTTGAAGAAAATTTCCTTCCTTTTGGTAGGGCTCGGAGTTTTATTCTTGTTTTTTTTCGCATTTATGAGTTTCTCAGACATTTCCATATCGATCTTATTAATCACCGAACTCATGTTATTATGTTTGAAATAAAGTTCGAATTCCTTCATATTTTCGAATTCCATCCAATACATAGTCTTGAGCCAATTTCCAGCCTTTTTCTCTGAATTCTTAAGGATATCCTCTTCATCTTTCAAGATTGTAATGAATTTCTTCGAATCCAAGGTCTTTCTCCTTTTGGAGGTCGTCGTCATATTCGTCTTTTGGCTTTTGAGTTCCATTGAATAATCCTCATCTTTTTCTAAAGATTTTGAGGCCTTTGGATTCATATTAATTTGTTGAACATTAGTCTTTTTCCATAGATCAAGCTTCTTCAAAGTCTTTTTCCAAGGACTTATATTTCCAGTATTTCCATTGTCCTTAGATTCTTCATCCCTTACTAAAGGACTTGAAATTGCCTTATTGGTCCATTTTCTAGGAAAAGAACTATCAAAGGAAATTCTTCCATCAGAGGATTTCTGGCTTGCTTTCTTATTCAAAGCTTCTGTTTTCTCTTTGAAATCCTCATAATCAACCTGTTCTTTCGAAGCCAAAGTGTTTAAGAATATAGGTTTTTTCTTGACATGGAAGTCCTCTGAATCCTCATGAATTTTCTCAAGACTTTCATCCTCGAAATTCACATGAGTTTTGCCTTCCGAAACCTTATCAGTCTTTTTCCTCAAAATGCCTGAAAAGACCTCATGGTTTTTTTCCTCTTCTTCCTGTAAATCCTCTTTATTAAACATCTTATTAATATCCTCTTTATTCGGACAAAAGGACTTTCGGGTTTGAGCTCCTTTCTTTCCAAATGTATCATTTCCTGAAGAATCCAAATCAGAAGCCATTGAATAAAAGCGAATACGAGGAATTTCTTTTTCTATAGGAGAGTTTTCTTTTATATGATCAAGACTTTTGGCTCTGATTGGAATGGAAAGCTCCATGAATTTCTCATTTTTCTCAGGAATTTCATCCAAAACCTTCAAATCCTGGCTCCAATTAAAAGTCCCATAATAGATGTTCATGAGGCTTTTATTGAATCTGACCTGCATAACACTTCGCAAAACGGTCTTTTTATCTTTAAAAGTGTTTTTTTTCTTAGTCTTTCTCGAGAAAACAAGTCTTTTCTGAGGTCTTGAAAAATTCAATCTTTCTATAAGGAAAGTCTTATCAGGACAATAAGTCAATAAAGGACAATTATCAATAGAATGGTTGCTTTTATTACAACTTAAACAACCAACTAAACTCTCATTATTTTCATTAAAACGACCTTTATCCTTGATTTCACAGAATCTTTGATAATCTTTTGGAAAGCCTGCTAAATATTCAAGGAATTCATTTCTAGCGATCTTATAAATAGTCGAAAATCCCATACTTCGGGCATTTTCATTATGGGCCAAATCTAAGAAAAAAGAATGTTCTCCAAAAGAATGACCTTTTGACAATAGTTTCAAAGCTAATGGTTTCTTAATGGTTTTCTCAATGAAAAGCTCGATTTCTCCTTCGAATATCAGGAAAAGACTCGGGTCTGAAATCGAATCCTGAGTATATATGAAATCAGTGGGTGAATATTGGATTGGCTTGATATTCAAAGCTAGGAATTCGAGGAATTCTATAGAGAAGTTATTAGAAAGAAGCGGGAAATCCTTAAGGAATTTGCTATTGGATTCACGCAGGATTTCATGTTTAAGCTTAATAGGAAGTTTCTCTAATATTTCAGCTTCTTTTTCTATTGTTTTATTTTGTGATTTCCAAAGGAATTCAAGATATCTCTTGACTTTTACTCTTAATTGGAGGTTTATATTTTTTCTTTTCATGAAATTATCCACAATTTTCATGTTTTCATTCATTTCCTTTGATTTCTCTTGAATTCGACTTAATAAGATGCCTACACTATTAACACAATATCCCAAGCCAAAGGTTCCTATAAGCATCACGAAACAACAATATCCCATTTCTGCAGAATTCTGAGGAGTGATATCTCCATATCCCACAGTGCACATTGTAGTAAAAGCCCAATAAAGAGATACTAGATATCTTTGATTCCAATTGAGATCAATAAAACGGTCAATATTCAGCCAACTGGAATGACCCTCAGCTAAGAAAAAGCCTATAGCATGCCAACAACATGCTAATATATGAGCTATACAAAGAGTTTTAAAGAGAAGAGAACATAAATCGAAGAAATCGCCTGATAATTCATAGGTTTCTTCTAGATTCTCTATAATCTTATTCAAAGTCTTATAAATTAGCAGGAAACCTATTGAAAAAATCGATAAAGAAGGATAATCTAAAGAATGGACGATATTAGGGATTAGAAAGAACAGGGATAGGAAATCGTAGGGAAAAGTGGTTTTCAAATAATTCAGAACGATTTTCTTCCGGCTTTTTACTGCCACACCATATTCATAATAAGTGGTATTGAAATTCATTAGGATATTTATCAAAAAGAAGAGGAAACTACCTAATTTAAAGAAAATACCAGTTTGGAACTCGATTTCAAAGGACATCGAAAAAGTCAATTCTAATGAAATCATCATAAATTCAAAAATCGCCAATAATAATATCAAAGAATCCCAAATAAGCTTGATATTCGAATTCGACTTTAAAATCGGGATTTCTTTAAGTATTTTCTTCACGACTTGTTTCAGGTTTTTCTTTATTTTTGAAAAAACTAAGACTTTTATCTTTTTTTCTGATTTATCTCGATTATTTGTAAGATCCAATGAATCGGTGTCTTTGGTGATGGCTCTATTCTTAAAGAAGCTTTGATCATTAATGAGATTATAATGGAAAGTCTTGAGTTTATCAGGCTTGCGGAATTGTGACCTTTGTCTAAGCTTTTTAATCACTGTTTGGACTTTGTTGATTTTCGCGAATTCCTTCAAAGCCAGTGAAAACTTCTCTTTCGCAATTGGAAACTTCTGATTTATTGGAGGTAATTTACATTGAGGAAAACTGGGTCTTTTTCTAGGAGAAAAAACGCCTAATAAAAGGAAATATAGAGCCTTTTTTATAAAGAAAATAAGGACTTTTTTGAAATATGGGGTTTTTCAGAGAAGTATTCAAATTCTCTTGGCTTTTTTTTAAAGATAATTCCAGATTTTCGGTCTGATTGGCTGAGTTGTTTTCAGCTTTACCCACATAAGAGAAATTCTGGTTAAGTTGGAGGATCTGGTCTGAGAGATTGGGCAATTTTGGCCCGCGAAAGTAGCTATTGGTATCAGAATTGCTGTTAATTTCTGAGAAATTCATGGGAAAAAAGAAAAATTATCTTATAAAATAAGGAAAATGTGCAGTTCTATAATAAAAAACCCAATAAACCGAAAAAGAAAAAACCAAATTAAAAAGGACTTAAGTTATATTGAAATTTTAATGAAGTTCTCAATAATTCAAGCTTTTTATATTTTTAGTATCGAAGTCCTTGTTTTCTCAACAAAAATCATCTTCAAGGAAAAACCCGGCCTTTCCAAATCTCTTTCTAATCATGACCTCGATTTCGATAAGTCCTGTGAATTAAAACAAGGCTATTTGGGTTTCATGGATGAAGTTCTTAAAAACAATGAATTTCATATAAAGCCTATATTCGCGATTCTCAATATGAAGTATTTCTCCATATTCGAAAACGATACTGCCACTACTTTGATCAAGACTATTGATTTGAGATATATAAGAAGTCCTGAAAAGCCTAAGGAATGGGGGAATAATCTCTGTTTCAAATTATTAGTCGATTCCAATGAACCCACACCATTCCTTAGTAAAAATAAGAAGAAAACTGAGAAAAAAACAGGATTTTTAAACAAATTCAAACAAAAGCCTAACAATAAAAGCACCGAAAAACCAGGAATTATTGAGAAAAAGCCAGGAGTTATTGAGGAAAAGACAGAGATTAAACATGAAAATGAGATAATTCCTGAAAACACCGACATTTTCTGTGTAAAAGATGCCAATATCCTCAAGTCCTGGATGAATTCTTTAATGACTTTCCATAATTGTCTGTTTTCAGAAAAACATCATAAGGCCAATAAAGCCAAAAAGATTCATAAGTTGATTTCTGAGCCTGAATCCCCGAGTTTTTTTAATGAAGAAGGAGTTCGTAAAGACCTGGATTCTGAGCTTTTGAAGTTGAAACAAGACGTGATTCGTGATAAGCTTCAAGAGGAAAAAGAAAGGAATCGTCTAGAGAATGAAAGGAAGAAAATAGAGTCAAAAACAAGGAAACTCGAACAACAACAAAGGATTTTATCAAGAGCTTTACAAACAAAGGCTATAGAAGAAGAGAAAATAGCTGAGGTTTTGATTAAACAAGAGGAAAATTATAAGAGGAATATGATTTTGGAACAGACGAGAAAGGCTTTGATTAATGAGACTCATAAGGAGAAATCGATGTTAATAAGACAGGAGGAACAATTACTCAAAGCTGAGAAAAGCCTTCAGGATCAAATAAAGAACATGATGGTTCAATCCAGCTATGATTTCGAAAAACTATTGGATTATGGAGAATGCTTCGATGTTAAATTGACTGGTGGGAATAGTACTTATCTCAAAGACATGTGTTATAAATTCATAGAACCCAATAGTAAGCCAAATGCTGATAATACAGTGAATTGTCTGGATAAAACCAAGTTTTGTGAACGATGTTGTGATTTCTTCATTGGAACCAGCCATGAAAGTGTTAGATTTAGATGCAAAAACAAATGTGATAGAGTTATTTTACCGAAATTTAATGTGAAAACCGATAATGCCTATATAATGACAGTTCCTCAAAAAAACGCAATTGTGATTCCTCCGATGAATAATTCAACCAATGTGACTCTTGCTAAAACTAATATAACTATAGCGAAACCAATAACTGTGATAAACACTAATAGCGGCAGTTTGAATGGAGGGTTTATATTAAATGGAGGAAATAAAGTAGAAAAGGATAACAATAAGACTGTGGGGGTTAAAAAATGAGCCATTTTTTTTAATTATATTGAAGAAAAAAAAAATTTTTACGTCATTTTTAGCACTTGTTTTTATTGATTTACCTAAAAGAAATTTTTGACTTCTAAAAGATTTTAATAAAATTTTCCTTAGATTCCTATAATTAAATTTTTAACTTTTCTAAGAATGAAATAAAATAATTTTTATTAAGAATTTTAAAATTTAATTTCAAATTTG
>Ga0302186_10002175_pt1 | contig 15355 bp, 8 predicted proteins | sample II_Bog_E1_2_FD_198782 | JGI IMG/M metagenome (GOLD analysis project Ga0302186, IMG submission 198782) | Peat permafrost microbial communities from Stordalen Mire near Abisko, Sweden - II_Bog_E1_1 | ecosystem: Environmental > Terrestrial > Soil > Wetlands > Peat | place: Sweden: Abisko, Stordalen... | reverse complement strand
TAACCCTAACTGCATCAAGCACTATTATCTTTGCTGAACTGCATTGGACTCCGGGAATAATGATACAAGCTGAGGACAGAGCCCATCGTATCGGTCAAAGAAGTTCAGTGAACTGCCACTATTTGATTGGATAAAATACACTAGATGAGATGCTTTACCGTTTTCTTGAAAAGAAAATAAGCAACGTGGCTTCCTTCGTCTAGGGGAGAGGCTAAAAATTATAGATTGAAAGTTTATCAAAGGGGCAGAAAGGAAAATATTCAGTGAGCAGTGGCAGTAATTAAGATAATAGTAAAAATATTCTTTTCAAATTCGAATCCATAAAACCAATTGTTGATAAATACTTTTATAATAAATCTCAGGATACTGAAATATCAGACCAAACTGTGCACTAGCCCGTAGATGATATTGAGAGTGAATTTGAGCTGAATAAAAATAGGAAAAAGAGACAACCTCTTTAAATATCTGAAGAATCAGGGAGCAAAGAGGAATAAAAAGAAATGAAATAGCAAAGCGAGAGAGCAAAGCAAGAATAGGTTGAGAGGATCAATGAATAATAGTAGCTTAATTTGAATGAAAACTCTTCTATTGACAATTTCATCATTTAAAATGCTAAATAACTACGAAACCTATCAAGCAGCTTCTAGAGCGACAACGATAGTGAAGAAACTAAGTGATTCAATAGCGTAATATTGTTTTAATAACTCATCTTTATCAAGCCAAATAAGAATAGCAGAGGGCAATAGAAATAAGGGAGAAACATGAGCAATAAAAATCATTTATTTTTTGCCTCTTTGCTTAGACTTCTCTGTTTTTCGCTGCTGAATGGTTTTCGTTTCTTAGAGAATACTTTTTCGCAGATTTTGATGTGCTTTTCATAAGAAGATAGATTGAACTTGCGCTAACAATTGAGGCACTCTTTTAAAATAATATCATTATCCCCCAGCTACTATTACTCATTAAAATATGCTAATTCTATATTAAGTGGTTCATGACATATTTGCTAAATTTGTTTATCTGATTTATTTTAAAAATCTATCTTTTTGAAAGTGACTTCCTGACCTTAAATCCTGGTGAAGTTGAATTATGTATTAATTTCCTTGGATTTTGTCTTAAAAATAGTATTAAGTGAATCTTGTGATGAACTTACGTTAATTCTTTCCTCAATCAGATTCCGATTTTGATTCTAACTCTTTGCATTAGTCAGGATATATTTATAACCAAACTGTATAGCTTTGAGATATTATTAACATTTTTGTGAATAGTATTTGCTTGGATCATAGCAATTTTATTTTAACAGGACGGTTTCCTATAGTTTAGATTCAGCCATAGAGGTAAGATAAGAGGGGATAATACCTTCCTGTTTGAACGATTGAGTAGCTGTCTTTTGAGGAGTAACAGTCCTCTTTCTTTTGAGAAAGCGAAATGGGTCTTGGGTTTTTGATTGATTCATCTTACAATTTGAAATGGAATAATATAAAATATCATTAAAATATAATCGTTTGGAAGATGTTAGATCTAAAAAGTCGCAGAAAGCTAAGAGCTGAACTTAAAAATCCTCAGCCTCAAAAGTAAAAAGAAGCGGAGTTGGTTAATAAGAATCTGCTAAAAAGACTAAGTTTTAGCTTCTATGGGCAGGAGACGATAAAAAAAAGCAAACAGATTATCTGTGATAATTATGACCTCACTGATTAACTTCCCTAAATTATAAATTATCAAAGTCGCAAGAGTATGTCAAGGCCAATAACGAGAGAGAATTCCTTGAGAAACTCTAGATAAAAAAAGCCATCTATGAAACTAAGGATAGATCATCTCTTCCAAGATGAAAAATATGATGAATATGATATTGTCACCACCAATGCTAGTCAGTTCGAAGGGAGGGCGAGGGAGAAGAGCACTGGCCAAAAAAAATCATCCCGTCCATGCAGCGTTAAAGTCAAATTCCAGAAACCGGAAGATAAAATAATTAAAACCAACAAAAATGGGCTGAATGCTGCCTTAACAGTTAGGTCAAAGACTCCAAAAAATTTGAATAGAAAAGGATAAGGATGTGCTGTTAAAAAAAAGTGATATTAATAACTTACTACTTGTATTTAAGTTTTATAGTTGAAAGTAGGAAATGTATTGAAAGATAGATGTAGCATAACTTACGAATATTCATTATATAAGTAGTTTTATGTTTAATAATTGCAACTATATCCTTTAATATTAATCCTTATATTATATTTCTGTCCTCTTCTCCAATGAACGAACCAAAAGACTATGATTTTATGTTTAAACTCATCCTTATTGGATCTCAACATGTTGGCAAGTCAAACATTCTTTATCGCTATTTAAAAGGAGAATTCTTGGAATCATCGACGAGTACTCTTGGAGTGGAGTACGGAGCAAAAACAATTACTACTGCGAAGGGGAATCGTATTAAACTGCAAATATGGGACACTGCTGGCCAATAAACATACAGGTATACGGATAAGATATTTAGGTCAATAACAAAAATATTCTACAGGGGTGCGTCTGCGGCTTTGCTTGTCTATGATATTACTAAAGAAAAAACTTTTGCGAATTTGGATAATTAAATAAAATTTATAAGTAACTGTTTTTAAAGATAGAATAAGTTATTGGAGGAGATATTGTAACGATGATTGTCGGTAATAAAACTGATCTTTAATAGGAAAGAGTTGTCAGCAAAAAATGCGGGCTCTAATTCGCACAAAGTAATAAGTTTGCCTTTTATTAAACTTCAGCAAAAGAAGGTACAAATGTTGAACTCATATTCACGCGCATTGCATAAGGTATTGAATCATTAATAAGATAGAATTGTAAAAGATAGTGAATCAGCCCCAGCCAAAGCATTAGCCTGACACCAATAATTAATCAGGGTAGCCCAAAATATTATAGCCTGAAAGATTCTAAGTAATTGCGCTGAAAAAACATCAGCATCTGAAACAGGAAAGAAAATAGCGTCAACAATGCTGTCAATGATGGATACATTATATAAATTTGATTAAATAATAAATAAGATACAAGATGAACAATAACTAAGAATGGATTCAAAGGACATAAAAAATTGAATATCTTGATTATATACTACCTAAAGACTGGATAAACATCAGAGAATATCTTGATGATATCGATAGATAGTATATCAAAGATCATCAAAAAATAAATAAAAAAACTAACTTTAATAATCCTGTAAAGGAGATCACTTTATAAAAAATATAGGCTAAATAGCATCAAGTTTAGAATTAATCAAATCAATTATAGTTGATTAACAAAAAAGAGACTTTTGCTCTGAAAAATAAATAAGGAAGTAAATCCCAAAATGTTAATAAAAGTAAACCAATTGAAAAGAATTCAAATTGCTGTTAAGATAATGAATGTCACTTCTAGAATTAGAAAAACAAAACTAAAAAACATAAAAAGCAGAATTGTTCAAAGATTGAAGCTCGCAACAGGAAATGCTGGCCTGAGATGAGTGTGTACTTACAAACAATAAAAATAAACCTTACTTATCGTCAAATTTACGATATTACTTCGGATATTTTAGTAATTCCTTACAAAACGATCAATTTCGAATATTACCCTGGAAATATTTTAAAAACTCATTTTGTAAATCAAAAATAAACATTATCGTCATCTAATTTTGGATCTGTGAATATTGTCTTAATCAAGGAAATTGCTAATTTCAGATATGTTGCTTTTTTAAAGATAGAATAGAGCGAAATTGACAAAAGCTTGCAACTAGGCATTTTATCACTAACATCTATGATAGTATTGAACAAGCATAAGCAAATTCAATCTATTGTATTTCCTCTGAATGAAAAAATTAATAAAATAAGTCCTGTTCTTGATATTATGTCCACTGATCCAATCTTTAGAAAAATAAAATAGCTTTAAATATTTTTCTGTTGCCGAGAACCTGAATAATTTTAGAGGCAGTGCTTAAGCTTTAGATCGTATTTGAGTTAAGCACAGTCATGATTGATAGCCAAGAATATTCATTTATTGTGAAAATTTATACCTATCAATTAATAGATGATTCGCAAAACAATTTTAAAATCTTTTTCTGCATACATTACTGTCCAATCAGCATAAATTATGTCTGTTACTATCTTTAATAAAGATAAAATATAATCATATTAGCAAAAGTTAGCAATAATATTAATTTACAAATTTTAAATTTTATTATAGGCTTTTCGATGTCCACTCATGCCGATGAACAGCTCACTTCTCGATTACGTTCAACTCTCCTGTAGTTGAAGATGATGAATCAGCAAAAAACCAAATCTCCATTTCATCATGCAGCTCCAATAGGAATAACATTCATGGGTTATAGTGAGTATAAGAGCAAGAGACTATTGAAAAAGAAGTCTGTAAAACAAAAGGAAAACTCAGAAAATATCGAGTACAATCTTAGAACTTAACTAATAAAGAGAATGAGAATGACAAAACAAACTAAGAGTCATTTTAATGGGCTAGACATTAATAGAGCAATCATTCACTTTAGCTCCAATCAAAAGATAACAAAATCCAGCATTTAAAATTAATAATTGAGTAACAAAGTCAGTGATACTTCGGGGGATGCTAGATTATCAAAACATAAAAAAATATTATCCTTTCGCAAAGATAATCCGCAATTTGCAGAAATAAATAGTAAATATAATGGGTAAAAAGTTAAACTTTAAAGTTATCGTGAGCGTAATTAGCGGCCTCTATCAGCATTTACACAAAATTATAAATTTAATTATCCTCGAAATAGGCCGAAGCTAAATAGCATGGAAATGCGGTTTAAAACAGAAAGAAGTAATTATTTTAATAGTAATGAACTGTAAAAGGATCTCGGGGGTTGGAATGTGCCCTACTAAGAAGATGATTTTTGAGTCTATTCATAATTGTCGATAAAATGAATAATTTATGTAATTTCCCTTTTAATAGTTTTAGACTACTAAGAATTTATTAAATTGTCATTATTTAATTTTATTAATGGAGTTATTGATTTATTAAAGCTGATTATTAGGTGAGCATTAATTTAATGGTTTTCTATTCCCGATATCTACCCATCATCAGTTTCGTTGTCGGTAGCAGTGCTCTTCTCTTCCAAACTATCGTTCTCTATCCTTGGCACAATGAGCTCGATACCGAATTCAAAAGATTAAAGGATCAGAAATAGCAGCAAGACCATAAATTAGAGGAGTATAACTCCAAGAAGATGGATAAAATTCATGAACTATAAACCAAACTCAATCATTTGATTGACTTAGAAATAGAAAAACTTAAAAAAGAAGGCAAAGGTAAATGATGCATTTGTCCTTTTATTTAGCGACTATATATAATCTGCCAATTCTGATTGATTGAGAAAAGATTGACTACTCTATTCTCATGTGAATTTTTAATGAAAAATGTGTAGAATCAAATTTGTTGTTATGATATTTGTGTCTATTAAACTGTTATTTTAATAAAATAATCCAATAGAGCCTTATGTATTTTTCCAATTCCTTATTAAAAGATTTGTGAAGGTTTTATGACTTATTGATATAAAAAGGATAATAAGCATCAAATTTAGAACTATATTTGGAATATCTTCTCGCTTGTTTTCCAAAGATTATAGACTGCTTCTTTATTGCTTCCCAGTGCGTTTGCATCAACAATTCGAGTATTACTATCATAATACTTCCCATTTTATAATTTCTAAAACTTTTGTCTCGCCAAAAACAAACTTGTCCTCGATCCATCTTACGAACTTACATAAAAACAGCAGCATAATGTTTTGAAAAATTTCAACAAGCACACATCTCTTGCAAATTACGTGTCTACAATGCCCGGGTGGAGGCACATGGCTTTAATATTTGGATACTTGCTGAGTTTGTCAGCCAAGGCGACTGTAAATTGAACATTAGCTAGCTTTGATTTCGAGTATTGTTCCAATGAACTAAAGCCTCTTTCGCATTTTAAATCTTCATATGTTGATTGGGAAGTATGAAAATGAGCTCTCGACGAAACACTGATAATTCTGGCTTCTTTTGACAACTTAAGAAGGGGAAAAAGTAAATATGTGAGGTAAAAATGGCCAAAATGATTTGTAGCCATTGTCATCTCAATGCCCAATTCATTTAAATTCCTTTGGTCGACTATTATTCCCGCATTGTTTATCAGAATGTCGATGACATTGAATTCCTTCTTTACGCTGTCAGTAAACTATTCGATAGATTTCTTCTTTGAGAGGTCGAGCTGAAAGCATTTGATTTGCCCATTCGAATTGGGGAATGAGTTTTGTAGGCTTTGCAGGGCCTAAATATTTTTCTGCTGATTCCTGCTTCCAAAAACGATGTTATGCCCGTCTGCATACAGGCCCTTGGCTGTCTAAAACCCAATACCTGAGTTGGCTCCGGTGATGACAATATTTTTCCTGTTTTACATAGTAAATATCTTTATATAATTGATAGATATAATTTTTTAAAATAATAGCATCGATAAGAGTTTAAAACTACATACTTTTATTATCAACAGTATATTTAAATTCATCATCAGAACATGCAAATAAGCAGAAATAAAAGACAGTAATATAAAAATTAATTATTTGATATAGGTCATGCATCATAAGTTGAATTTTATATCAAATATTTTCTCACTAACTTCCCATAATCTATCAATAGCCTCTTTGTCTTTCCCTAAAGGATTCATGTCAGTAACTTTGGCTTATTCATTGTAATACTGTCCGCTTTATAGTTTTTAAAATTATATTCTTGATAAATACAGGCTTGTCCTCGATCCAGTTTCTGGATTTACGTGTAAGCAGCAACAAAACAGTTTAAAACATTCGAAAATTGGTATATCTGAGCCAAATTGTGACTGCACTACTCCCGGATGAAGACACACTGCTTTGATATTTGGATATTTGGTGAGTTTTTCAGCTAATCCTGCTGTAAATTGGTTAATAGCTAGCTTTGATAAACTATATTGACTGGTCGAACTGTATCCATTTTCACATTTCAAATTTAAATATGTTGGTTATGAAGCATAAATATGCATTCTTGTCGAAACATTGATAATACGACCTTCTGTTGCTATTTTTATACGAGGGAAGAGAAGATAGGTTAAATAAAAGGGACCGAAGTAATTCACAGCCATAGTCATTTCAATACCCATTTCATTTAGTGAATGCTTGCTGATTATTAATCCCGCATTGTTTATCAGAATGTCGATGACATTGAATTCCTTCTTTACGCTGTCAGTAAACTATTCGATAGATTTCTTCTTTGAGAGGTCGAGCTGAAAGCATTTGATTTGCCCATTCGAATTGGGGAATGAGTTTTGTATGCTTTGCAGGGCCTAAATATTTTTCTGCTGATTCCTGCTTCCAAAAACGATGTTATGCCCGTCTGCATACAGGCCCTTGGCTGTCTAAAACCCAATACCTGAGTTGGCTCCGGTGATGACAATATTTTTCCTGTTTTACATAGTAAATATCTTTATATAATTGATAGATATAATTTTTTAAAATAATAGCATCGATAAGAGTTTAAAACTACATACTTTTATTATCAACAGTATATTTAAATTCATCATCAGAACATGCAAATAAGCAGAAATAAAAGACAGTAATATAAAAATTAATTATTTGATATAGGTCATGCATCATAAGTTGAATTTTATATCAAATATTTTCTCACTAACTTCCCATAATCTATCAATAGCCTCTTTGTCTTTCCCTAAAGGATTCATGTCAGTAACTTTGGCTTATTCATTGTAATACTGTCCGCTTTATAGTTTTTAAAATTATATTCTTGATAAATACAGGCTTGTCCTCGATCCAGTTTCTGGATTTACGTGTAAGCAGCAACAAAACAGTTTAAAACATTCGAAAATTGGTATATCTGAGCCAAATTGTGACTGCACTACTCCCGGATGAAGACACACTGCTTTGATATTTGGATATTTGGTGAGTTTTTCAGCTAATCCTGCTGTAAATTGGTTAATAGCTAGCTTTGATAAACTATATTGACTGGTCGAACTGTATCCATTTTCACATTTCAAATTTAAATATGTTGGTTATGAAGCATAAATATGCATTCTTGTCGAAACATTGATAATACGACCTTCTGTTGCTATTTTTATACGAGGGAAGAGAAGATAGGTTAAATAAAAGGGACCGAAGTAATTCACAGCCATAGTCATTTCAATACCCATTTCATTTAGTGAATGCTTGCTGATTATTAATCCCGCATTGTTTATCAGAATGTCGATGACATTGAATTCCTTCTTTACGCTGTCAGTAAACTATTCGATAGATTTCTTCTTTGAGAGGTCGAGCTGAAAGCATTTGATTTGCCCATTCGAATTGGGGAATGAGTTTTGTATGCTTTGCAGGGCCTAAATATTTTTCTGCTGATTCCTGCTTCCAAAAACGATGTTATGCCCGTCTGCATACAGGCCCTTGGCTGTCTAAAACCCAATACCTGAGTTGGCTCCGGTGATGACAATATTCTTTTTACTTTGCATAGTCAATATTTTGCATGAATCCAACTCTTTATATATCTATCATATCAGAAATATAACTAAAATTAAAGCCTATATTGTTAATTTTAATTAAAACAAAGAATATATAATTTTTGTTATTTTTGCTCAAAAAATATGTTGTTAGGCAATAAATTTTTGATCGGAATTTAATGTTAAAGCCATTGGAATTCCTGCTAAAACTCAAATGATAAAAGATCAAAGCACATTTACTAAGGTGTAGGTCTATTTATTCACATCGAAGAATCCAACTTCATAACCACACGAACACTCTAACAAAATTTTTACATTTATCGCCTATTAACGCAATTTCAACTATTGCTATGCATCTTTGCTATGAATTCCTCCCCATATCATTTTGTCGCTGATATTTGATGATCGAATTATCTTGCTTTCGCATATTTATACACCAAAGACCTCTCTGCAAAGATAGGAAGGTTCAGATTCTTCAGATTCTTATATTGTATAATCAAAAGCCAGTTGATTGAAACATGAAGGACAATTCAAAGGTCTTTTTGATTTTTTGCATCTTTTCTTAGCCCACACCTAGTTTTATTAATCTTCAAAGGGATTAAATAGAGCCTATTGTTTGCATGTTTATTCGTTATGATTTGGCTTTTTGTCTTATTTAATATCTTCATTAATATTGTAATTTTAATCCAATTGTTCATAGTCTTCGATGGGCGCATTTAATATTGGTTTTTCCATAGCTTGGTCAATGTTAGATTCAATTATTTTATTATTAAAATCAATGACTTTCTTTTCAAAAAGAGTGGTGGTTATTTATTCCTGCTGCTAAAGCCATTCATCTCGCTATTCCTCTTCCATCTATTATAAATTGAATAAATGCAAGATAATTATGAAGATAAATATATAATTTCCTTCAATAAGCAAGATTAACTTAAATGAAGAGTTAGTCCCGTATTTTTATTTTTATTCTTGATCATTAAAAGGGAAAGGCTAATATCCAATAAACTATTTATGCAGTCACTATAAAAGCACAAAAGCATATCTTCTCCAAAAAATGATATCCAGTATCTACTCAAAGTGCCTTCAAGCAAAATATGGAGGCATCCTTCCAATAAAAATAGTCTATCTCGCAAGAGTTAACTGAAGGAGTTCAACAATACGCAGTCTATCATCGAAAGATTAATCCAGGTTAAATAATTTTCATATCTTCTGCCGAACTCCCCAACATCTTTCATCAGAAAGAAAAATACTTTAGTCGAGACATAGGAAAACATTTTTGGCGAAGTTGTCAAATTAGTTGATGATATTGATGGACTTAAATCCACTCTTATTTCAGAGGACGAGGGTCTATCTAAATTGAAGATCGAGAACCCTGAGATAGAACAACAAATGGAATATCATAAATATGACCGTTAGCTGACGGCTTAATAGTGTAAAAACTTTTAGATGGAAAATTATCGATTGGAGAAGAAGATAAAGGAGCTATAACTGAGGAAAAAAAATAATCTCGAGGAGGTACTAAACTTATAGCGACAAAAGTATTAGGATCTGAAAATGACACTATCTGAAAGTAGATAATCAGAAGGACAAGTCGAATAATAGCCTATTATAAAATTAAGGCAGTTAATATCGGACCTTTAAAAGCAAAGGTAAAGTCAACTCCATCGTAATTGTCCTGAATTTCAAACCATAAAATCACAGAACGATTATCTTCGTCAGAAGACCATTTAAAATTTAAGATATCAGAACGAAAATATTCAAGAAGTGATCAAATTACAAGCCTACCTCCAGTACGAACAAAAAAATAGAATCGCCTTTGTGCAAGAGTTGGAACTATATAAAAAGGAAATCAATCGCATGAATTCATAGAATATCGTTTTGAAAGAACTGCAGAGACAGAAGCAAGAAGAATTCAAGGAGAACAGCAGCCATTCCTTGAATTACAGCAATATTTCACGCAAATAAATGTCTTATAAAAGTCAAAGTATGAATAAGCCCTCCTCTAATGGTTATAATAAGCTGGGTGAGTATGAAGCGATAATGCAACTGATGAAAAATAATAGAAGATGAATAAACAATGTTAATTATATATCTATAATGTTACTTTGTGCTATAACTATATTTTTAAATACAGCCATGGGGTGCTATTCAAGTGATATTCAAGGAACAATCACAGTTCCTGAGCCTCAAAAAAATTATTAAAATAAGGCGGAAGGAGAACCAAAAAAATCTAATGAAGACCTTTAAGTTCCAAGACATCGAATTTAGAGCATCCCCAAAGATCATATTCCAATTAGCCCGTTTAATCTTCTTAATCTTGATTCTTTAAGAATGATTGAACTAAACAAGCACAATGAATTAAGAAAAAAACATGGCTGCCCGACCATAGTTCTTAATGATAACCTCAATAAAATAGCTCAAGGATACTCTGAGCATCTATACACATCCTAAAAGGGATTAGTACATTCTTAAACTGCACGGGGCGGAAAATATGGCTAAAATCTTTACTGGAGTTGGGGAAGTCCAGCGAGGCCCTATAACGGCGGAGAAGCATCTACTAGTTGGTACGATGAAATTAAGGATTATAATTTTAAAACCTACAAAGCTACTGATCCTTCAAAAGTAGTTGGCCATTTTACAGCTATGATATGGAAATCAGCAACCTCAGTTGGATTTGGGTTTACCTAGGGAAATTAAAAGAAGGGAGTTGGCATTTATGTCGTCGCAAATTATTAGCCTACACCCAATGTCATTGGATATTAGTCTCAGAATGTGCCCAAACCCCTTTGATTCTTTTCTAAAATATTTTCATAATAAAATTACCACAAGTGAGCTTAATAACTATATAATGGGATGTGGTGGCTTTAGTAGCGCAGTTGCAGGAAAAAAATAGGTTATTGAGGTTAAGGTAGATATTTTCGACAATATACCAGAGCATTAATCTGTTATTGCCGAAGCCATTGCTCCTCTTCCTTATGGAACATTGAGAGGAGGAATTGCTCGTGGATGCAACTTCACAATAGACGAACATTAAATTCAACCAACATTGAAGTAAGTTTAAAATCATCTGCAAAAGCAATAAATAATTAATAAGATCAATAAAATTTAGAACATCTATCAGAGAGTCATTAACTATTACTGTGAGCATAACATTGATTAATGTGCCAATCTAATCTCCGTCTTAAAAGAGATATACCATTCCATTGACTTTTAACTTGTCAAAGCCAATTAGTTTGAAAATAAACAAGATATAATAGACAAAATTTAACAAATCAAGGAGGAACACGCATAAATGATTATTTTCGAAAAGGAGTTAAATAGGGGAGGGTGGGTTTTCAAATCAGAAAATAATGGAATCAGTATTAGTTCCAGACATGAGGAGAATACAGTAGGAGTACTGGTTTAGTCCATTATCGATGTACCCGTTTAAATATTTTTATCAGTCATTTCGGAGATGGAGTTATATAATGAGTTTGTACCTTTTATCTCTGACTCAAAATAAGAAAAAATGATCGGCCGCAACCATAAAATCGGTTACTGTATCGCTAACTTCCCTTTCCTATCGAAACGATAGGCATTCTTCTAAGGTATTGGCTACAATAGACTCAATTACGACAGCAGCATCTTTATGTACAGTCGTTCTCTTCATAATCGGTTAGATATATGCTAGAAACTGTCTTACACTCCAATGCTCAATAAATAATTTGTCCAAATCGAATTTAAATATTTGATAGTTCGTTACGAACCCATTGATAAACAAAGTGGTAAAGTCGCTTTGGCGATGAATATCGATATGCAACTGAATTTTTTGCCTATGTTTATCCTTGATAAGGCTTGCCAAACCTTTGGGTAAAAGTTTTTTCTTAACATCATGGATGTCAGTAAAAATTTTAAGGATTCTCTGTGGGAAGAAAGAATTAAACTTCATCATGAGACCTTTCAATTTTTTAAGTCTATAATTGAGCAATACTTTGCAAAAAAAGGAAATTGATTTATATTTTATTTTAAAAGTAATCTATCCTTATCCTGTTGGATCAGTATGTTATATTAATTTTAATTTCCTCATAAAACTACTATGCTAAAGCTGGAGCTTTAAGTTAAATTTATTAAAATATGTTGCCGTTAACTGTGCAAACAATCGCATCCCCTCATCATTGCTTTGTACAATTAAGGTATTGAATTCATAATTCAGAAGGATAGTGCCTTATGAATGGCTAAAAGAAAATATAATTCGAGAAATACAAGGTACAACTCGATAGCTTACCTTCATTTTAATTGTTCATTGTCGTCAATTAGGAAAAGAAGGTTTTTAATCCTTTCAGTTTCTCTTTATTCACATAAAATTAGGCATCTATTCAACGCAAAATTGCTTTAAACACTGACAAAATCGTTAAGCTTTATACTGAAGATATCAACAACCCGAACATGTTGACTGTAGATCTTATTTAATCTTTTGACTTAGGGCAGCTCTTCTATAGGGTGTCTATTCTCAATGCATAAAAAATTCTAGATGGATAATTACTGAATAAATTTACCAATAAATTTAAAGAAACTTAAAATGTATTAAATGATCAAAGGGAAGAAATAAATCAAGAATTTAAAACATAGGATTCAAATCTCTTCTATGGCCTGAGTGATAATTTAAGCAGAAAAAAAGAATTTGACAACAAAGAATAATTATCTATGCATTAAGTTACTAAACCAACACAATTGACTTCCAGCATCGCAGCCGATGAGAATTCCTAGCGATAGTTTTAAACTGATTTTGAGGATGATTAAGGAATTCCAGTAAATAATGAAATGCTGATGAGCATAAAATTACTTCGAAGGTAAAATTCAAAAATGGGGGCTGGGCCTAAGCACTAAGTTTATGTTTCAGATTAATAGCCTTCAAAAGGACTTGGAATCAAAGTAAAAATGCTAATTTGCTTGTCCATTATTGGTCTATTATTGTTAATCTTCAATCTATAAAGTGTAAAGGCAGGACCACACAATATCAAATTACCTCGCAAGTCTAAAAACAAAAAAACAAAAATTAAATGATTCATTCAACCTCAATCATCATAGTTAATTATATAATTTTTTAATATTCCGTTATGGATTCATATTTAAGCGAAGAACGCTCAGAGATTACCTTTATGTCGGATAGCAACAAAACTGATGATCATATACAAAGAGCAGCCCGCAATCTCAAGGAATTGCAAAGCGAAAACGACAAGATTCGAAAATAAATTTAGAGTATTAAAAACAATCCTAAAATTTATATCAAACCGTTTAGAGATGATCTTAGTTCCAGAATCAATGAGCTTAGAGACTAAAACTAATCTTTAAGAAGGATTATAGAAAGGAACAAAATTCCTGCTTATTGTGAAATGACGAAGAAGAAAATAGTTAATGGAGAAAATGAAGAAAGAGAGTCTATGGGGCAAAGCTCACGCAATTCATTTCGGTTGAGACGTCCTTTGGATGAACTTGATAGCAATTACGACAAGAATGATGCGGCCTCAACTTGTTTAAACTACACTGCTAATCATCTATCTCAAAATTCTAATTATGTGATTGGAACGAACGATGGTGAGTCAAGAATGGCGTTAGCGAATGAAATAAGATTATTACTTCAAAAAGCTGAAGTCTTCGAAGAATAAATTGAGGGTATAAACAAAAGATAAAAATAAGTGTTGAGAAGGACCTCAAGAAACAATGTGACTGAGGCCGAACTGGCAAAAATTTATGAGTACAAAAAGAAACTGATTGCTATATTGAATAAACTTAAAAATAGAGAAACATCCATGAGTGAGGTAGCAATACATTTATTCAGCTGGTTAGAACTTTTAGGTTAATGCATGAATAAACCTTATAAAAACTGAAAGAGGCCACAGCAACTTTATAAAGACTTAGGGAAGCTCGTATTAGTGAGGATGTGGATCAAAAGTATGCTGAGGTGGTGGAACTTGAGGAGAGACTTGCTTTCATTAACGTGCAGCTTGAATAAATGGACTAAACAAAATGGTTAGAAGAAATAGCGAAGGAATTAACTTCAGCCGTAAGGAGAATGGGACTATAAATTCCCAAAACTGAAAGCGTGAGAGAGCTAATCGATGAGCTTTGCTAAATTTTAATCGAATGCCATCTTTCGACTAAAAAAGATGGACAGGCTAAGCTAATTATGTTGAAACAGTACCATGAAGAGTAGAAAAAGAAAAACAGTAAATACATTTTAGCCCTAAAAGCAAAAGAACAAGCTCTTGGAAAAAGGCTAATCGATCTACAAATGTAGAGATGATAATTAATTATATCGAATATTAAATTTAATTAAATAAAGGATGACCTAATTTAGCAATAAAAATATTTTGCTGAGTTGATGCAAGCAGTAAGATTGATCTGGATACAAGAATATGAGACAACTTAAAATTGAAGGGTAGATGACCTTTTAATGAATAAATACAGATCTGGTGTTTTTAAAAATTAATTCTTGAAAAGCAACTAGACTTAATTTAAAGCCAAAGAATTGACATAAATGATATGTCTAATAATTAAAATTAATCTAGTAGAATTCGCCCAATGGAATTCAAATTTAAAAGGTAATCTATTTGTAAATTTAAGCAAAACAATATCTTCATCATAAAAGTTTAAGACCTTTGACGTTAATTTTATAATTATGAACAAAAGGGAGATCAAAAAATAAACCAAATGCTGCTTTGGCTACACCCAAACCAGCAGCAGTGAAGATGCTACTTCTTTTGAAAAAGCATTCCTCACGCTAACCCCTCACAGTGTCGGCCGCTTGATCCCACATCGTTAAAAGGTAGAATACTTAGTGGGAGAGTGGATAGTTAAAAGTGACGATTAAGAGAAACCATATATAATC
>Ga0302186_10002173_pt1 | contig 15365 bp, 15 predicted proteins | sample II_Bog_E1_2_FD_198782 | JGI IMG/M metagenome (GOLD analysis project Ga0302186, IMG submission 198782) | Peat permafrost microbial communities from Stordalen Mire near Abisko, Sweden - II_Bog_E1_1 | ecosystem: Environmental > Terrestrial > Soil > Wetlands > Peat | place: Sweden: Abisko... | reverse complement strand
CCATTTGTTTGTTTATTGGTTATTTAGCTTTTTGAAAAAAAAATTATTTTGGGGAATTAAAAAAAAATATATCCGAATTTTTTTAGAAAGAAAAATACAGCCAATATTTTTGGAAAAAAATATTAAAAGTTTTCTTATCGAAAATTAAATTAGTTTTATAAAAAAACTTTTATATTTATTTGAAAAAATGGTAAAAATATATTTTTTTATAGATATTTTTGTTTAATTTTTTTAGAATAATTTGGAGTTTAAAATTTTGTTTTTTTATTACCTTAAAAATTTAGAAATTTTCTGGCTTTTTCAAACGAAGTCTGGGAGTGGGACTCAAACTTGACCCACTGCCCCTTTTTCTAATGGCGACTTTCCTCAAAGAGGCGCTCATGATAGAGGCCCTTAGATTGAAATTTTCTTGCATTTTTTCAATAATCTTATCATTATTTCCATCTCTGAAATAAAGGTTGTAATTTTTCATGCTTTCAAACTTATAATCAAACAGATTTATCGCCACATTATCAAAATCATTTTCTTTTTCAATGCATTTATCTTCATTTTGTTCAAAACTTATCATGGTGATTTTCCTCTTCGAGCCTCTTTTGAAACTCTTATAGTTTATGGTTTTCTCAGAGCTTTCTTGTCTATGAAATTGCGGAAGACTTTCTTTTTCTTCATCTGGGTCCTTATTTTCATTTTCCTCCATCACATTCTCTTCAGTAATTCTTCCTATACATTCAATTGAGCTTTTTTTGACATAAGCTCGAGGGTTCTCACCATCATAAAAGTTCTCATTATCAAAGACCTCACTAAAGATAGTGGGGTCTATCTTATAGACACCTGTTTCAATATCCACTTTATGAGACATTGCGTTCATTTTTTTCTTATTTTTTCTATTGAAAATTAGGGTCCGTTGATGAGGTTCGTCATGAAGGTGTCGTCTTATTAAGAAATCTTTGTCTGGGCTATAGTGAAGCAATGGACAATGCTCGTAATAATGAGTGGATTTACCGCAGGAGAAACAAGAAATGCCACATTTTTTATAATTTCTATACAGCTTGATTTCATCTTTGATCAGACAATATTTTTCCTATTATTTCAAAAATTCACCTATTTTTTGCCATTTTTTAAAAGATTTTTACATAATCATTGAGATTTTTCTGAATCACTGATAAGAAATCTCTTTTTTTGAGTTCGAAGACACTTGAGAAATTTCTGCTACGCACTGTCACTTCCCTAGGTTCATCAGTAAAGAAGCATTTTGTGCCGAATAATTCTTTATTCTTAGGGAATAAAATTAAATTTAAATGTATTATGATATTATTTGGAACTTGTAAAGTCTTTATGATAACTTCTCCTGCTTCGCTTTTTGATATATAATCTAAATCTCCTTTGTCGACGATAAAAATTGAATTATCTCCTTTTTCATTTTTCTTTAAATTTTATTTATTTTATTTAATGTCATTTCTTTAAATTACCTGAAAAATGTATTCCTCAGGGGAAAATTCCACTTTTTTTATTAACAAAGATAATTCTTCAATGGTATTTTTCGAAAAGTTATCATTAAACAAAGGAATCTCAAATAAATGCTTCCCAGTATAAGATAACATAACTTCCTTCTTCAATGCATTGGTCAATTTATCGAGTGTTTCATTTTCCTTAGCAGAGTTTGTATCTTTATGCATTATATATTCAAGATATTTTCGAACTCTTCCCTGCAATTCAAAATCAATCCCCCTTTCTTTCATATAACCATTAATGGCATTGATGCTTTCCCTAAGTATAATTTTACAAAATATGATAAATATTATAAAAAAAATACTTGTAATTTTTTTCTTTTCTATTCATTTGATCAAAAATCTCACGCATGCAATTCAAATTATAACCAAAATATATAGAAGATATAAGGAAAATTAATGTCGCACATACTAATTCCAAATTATTTTGAGGACTCACCTTATCACCAGAACCAATCGTGACCAAACAACTGACAGCCCAGAAAAAAGAATAAAAATATTGACTCACCCAATCCAGATTTTTTATGTTACTAGAATCGAGCCATGTGTTACCAGAATTATTATAATAGGCAACAGCATGCCAAATGCAGGCGTTGATGTGAGCGAAGAAAATAATTTGAATGATCAATTTAATCAGACTTAAGATGTGGTCGTTTTGCCCTTTGAGGGAAATCATTTCTTGGAAATTGCTGACGATGATTTTGATTCTTTTCACTTTGAGAAACATCAAAAGTTGCACTATTTTAAGAGCCAAACTTGATTGATAGAAAATTGCTTGGAAAAACACCGGACAATATGATAACAAATCAAAAATGAGGCCCTTTTTGAGATAATGCTCCATTATATGATATCTCGAAGTTATTACTAAACCGTTTTCATAAAAACCAGTTATTAATTTGAGCAAACTGTCCAATATTAAAAGCATTTCAGGCAAAAAAATCAAGAAATGTGATAAGTAATAATTCACATGTACGGAATCTAAAAAGGACAAGTAAGATGTTTCAAAGATGAAATCAAAGCTGATTTGCAAAGGAATCAATAGGAAATAAAATAGAATGATATGAAGAATCAATATATCCCATAATACCTTGAATTTCTGATTCGGTTTTATGACAGGTATATGCTCTTCTAATTTTTTGCCCCAGACATGCAGTTTTACTATTAAAGAAATAAAATTCCAATGAAAAGTTCAAAATTTACTAAAACAAGAATTTAAAAAGGCATTTGAAAATAGGCAGGACATAAAATGATAATAAGCTCTTTTAAATAACTAAAATTTTTTTTTTATTAATAATTAAAAGAAAAAAAAAGTGACATTTTTTTCAGTAAATCGCTTCAGAAACATATGCATATTATGCTTGTCTGAGAAATAGGTCACATCATTCAATTGTTCAATTTTGCTTTCAGCAAATTTGTCCAATTTTCGAAATTTTGTTCGAAATTTAAAGGTATTTGCGATTTTCTTCAACAGCTTGATCTGCTTTATGAAATTAATGGCTTTTGAAAAGGAATTTCTTCTCTCTGATTTTTTTTCATTAATCTCTTTTTCTTTAGATATTGGATTTCCTAGTTTAGCTATCTTGAATTTTGAAATAGGGTAGATTTTGAGGTCTGCCACTTGAGATTTGAGAGAAATTTTTTGAAGTCTCGAATCTTTTTGAATCTTGTTTTTTTGCTGCGAAATGGGTCTCACTTCTAACTGGGCTAATTAGGAATTAGAGGTCAACAATTAAAAGAACAAACCTTTATGGATGGTAATAAAACTTCCTTTCATGTTTTTTGTGGATTTTATTTAAAAAACTGTGTGCGTTTTTTTCTAGATATAAATTAGGAAAATTGGAAAGAACTTAACCTAAATTTTTTCAAAAATAAACAACACTGATCTTTTTTGATGAGATTATTTATTTTTCGCATTTGTTAAATGTTTTTTTCCTAATTAATTTTTCAAAAAAATTCATTCAAAATAGAAATTTGCATGCTTTTAATAAATTTCAGGAGATTCTTATTACATTTGTTAAATTCATGAAAAATTCCAAAATCAAAAATTTAATGCAGCCCAAAACTTCTTTTTAAACAAAAAAACATAAAAATCACATATTTTCTTTATTCTTTTTATACAATGGGGAATTCCTCTTGCTGTAACTTTCGCCGATCTGTTTCTCCTACAGAATCCTTTTCCAAAGTTCATGTCGTGCCTCAAAACAGCCAAGTTTTTCACCCTCACATTATTCTCAGATCTCATGTTTCCAAATCCGAAGTGGGATTTAACAATAGCAAAAAAAAGAATCTCCAGATGGCCAAATCATTCTATACCAAGTTCGAGGATATGACAGAAAAAGATTTCATTGACTCATATTTTCCCATTTATGGAGTTTTAATTTATAAAGTGAATAATCCTTTATTATTTCAATAGGATCATAATGAATTTCTTGATAAGGTATATTTCTCAGAGGAAGAATTGAAGTATTATAATATTATTAATGAGGTCAAACCAATCAAAAAGACTGTGAAACAAAAAATAAGGTTTTTTCTTGACTTTTTTGCAATAAATTATTAAATCGTTTGAAAGGTTCACAAAAGGAGAAGTTATTGGAAAAGGAGCCTTCGGAACAGTTTATTTAGGGTTTAATAAGGATAATGGGCAACTTCTGGCCATAAAGGAAATTGCAAATATTAACAATAGCAGTTTATCGAAAGATATGAAAAAAAAACTGGATGAGGAAATCGAACTCTTGAAAGACCTCAAACATGAAAATGTAGTTCGTTTTATCGGGAGTCAAAAAAATTTTAAAACTATTCTTTTGTTTTTCGAATATATTTCAGGTGAATAATTTATATTTTAAAGAAAATTCAATGTTTTTCTAAGGGGGTAATCTCACCTCTTTGATCTCTAAATATGGGAAATTGAATGAATCTCTGATAAAAATATACTGCCGACAAATTCTCGCAGGATTAGAATATCTGCATTTGAAAGGAGTGATTCATTCAGGTTGAAGAAAGGCATTATTTTCATAATTTCTTCATATTTTATTTCATCATGTTTTAGCTATGTTTTTTTAATAATTTATAAAATCATCTAATTTTCTTAAACAAATTGATATTTATTAATCATTTTTTAATTATCAAAGACATAAAAGGCCCAAATATTCTTGTTGATAAAAATGGAGTTTGCAAACTCACGGATTTTGGCTCAGCTATCAAAGTGCTTCGTAATTCAAAATCCGCAAAAGATGTTCAAATCTCAGGCACTGCGAATTGGATGGCTCCAGAAGTCATTCGTCAAGAAGGTTATGGGAGAAGTGCAGACATTTGGAGTTTCGGATGCACTGTCCTTGAAATGCTGACTGGCAAATTGCCATGGTCCGAATATCAAAATCCTGTAAGAAATTCTAACCTTTAAATAAATTCAAATTTTAATGATAGTATTCCATTATGTTTAATGTAGCCAAAGGAAATGTACAACCACAATTTCCAGATGAATGTTCCACTGATTTAAAGGATTTTATCGGCAAATGTTTAAGGTTTTGAAATTCAGTCAAAATGTTTTATTAGTAATATGTTTTTATAATTAAGACATGACCCATTTGAAAGATTCAATTGCTTTAAGCTTTTAAAACATCAATTCCTAATAAATGCCTCAATTCCACGCAATTCTTCTCTTCAAAAAATATCAGAATTAGAAAAGCTTGGATCGAAAAATTCGAAATAATTTTTACTATTTCTTAGAATAAATAATTTGTTTTTATAGAAAAAAGCATTTCTGCAAAAGAAAAAACTTACTTAATTTTCTTTTTTTATTAAACAATTTTGGATTTTATAAATATATTTTTTTCATTTTTTGTCCTTATTAATAAATATTTTGAAATTTTTTGTATTTTGAATTTTTTTAAAAATTAATAAACTGCCAATAATATTTTTTTTTTCCCCCTCACATCCAGGTCTTTTTAAATTTTTGAATTTTTATTTATTATTTTTATGTGTTATAATTTTTTTTTATAAAGCAAGAATATAAAACCAATACAAGCACAATTCTAAGTTATTTAATTATAAATTATAAGACAATAAAAAATGTAATAAATCTCTACATTAGAAATGCAAACTTTCAACCCTAAAAAATCTGCCTGTCTCTTTTACATATTAGAAATTTTCATATCCTCTTCCCCCTTATTCATAACGAAATTCAGAGACCCATTACTTGACGAATTCACCGAATTAAATTTCAATTTACATCCATAGAGTTTTTGAATATCTTCATTGGTCCAGAATTTCGGATGATAATTTGAAGTGGCATTTTCTTTTTCCTTCAAAGCTTCAAAATCGAACTTAAAGTTCCTATCAATGGAATATCTAACTTGATGTGTATTAGTTGAAATTGTCTTCCCCTTAGCAGAATGGAAAGAATTATTTGATTTTTTCTCCACATCATCAATTTCTCCATTGATGCTAATTATTTTTGAGTTCCTTTTTTCCATTGAGCTCAATGGTCTCAAATTAGAAACAAATTTTATTGAAAAATTCTTAGCAGTGTTTCGTTCAAATGAGTTCTTTGAGTCATTTACTGGGCTTTCATTGTGGGTTTGAGTTTTGTTGGGAATACCATAAAGAGACCTGTTAAAATAGAAGTTGGAAAACATTGATTGATCGTTCAAAATATCAGAATTTGTATCATCTTCGGAGTTTTTCTCAGGGAAGGGATATTCGAATAAGCGGAAGGAGCCTTTTGCACGGATTTCGTTCTTTGGGAAAGGATTGATTTGGCTGCTTTGGGTTGCAAATCGATTTTTTTTCTCAAGATTTATTGCAGCACTTTTAAAATTCATCATAATAATAAAAAGCAATAAAAAATAATGGATTTTTTAATTAAAATTATGATTAAAAACGACTTAGAAAGAAAAAAACAATAAAATACCTATTGACTTTCTTCATATTGACTTCTGGAGACGTGAAAATCAGCGAAGATCGACCATTGGGGTAGGAAAGGAGGTTTTCGGAGCAGAAAAAATCATGTTTTAGCACTGAATTAATTTCTATTCTTTTCATGGGATCAGTTTCCAACATTTTTTCCAACAAGTCCAATGCTTTTTTTTCATCATTAAAAATAAAAGTTCAACATATATTTAATAATTATTTGACCTTCATTAGACATAAATGAATATCTATTATCAGATTTATTGAAATGGAACCTTTTATTTTCATTCAAGACCTCATTGTAATTTTTCGTGTTGAAGGGTTTACTACCAGTTAATCTAAAAAAAATTAATAAAAATTTCTCAATAAAATAAAAAATACAATAAATGTAATAAAATTCCAGCACTAAATACATCACAAGCGCATGTATATCTAGATTTCGGGTCTTTTGCTTTTAATACCTCCGGAGCCACATATCCTGGAGTGCCACATCTCGTATAAATGTATTTCTCATCCTTTTCATATTGAGCTAAACCAAAATCAACTATAATGAGATTTTGGGTTGACAATTTTTTTTCCTTTTTCTTAAAAAGAATGTTTTGAAGCTTGATATCTCGATGCATTATATTCTTTGAAGTTAAATAAGAAATTCCGCTCATGACTCCTGTTAAAATGATTGATGCTTTGGTTTCATCAAGCTTCCCTTCCTCATCAAGGTATTGGTCTAAAGATTTCCCTTTATACAGATCTAGCACCAAATAAATCGATTTTTCTGTTTCGTATATCTCATTGAGACAAGTAATGTTTGGGTGGTCGAGGTTCCGCATTATTTTGATCTCGTTCATAAGCAATTCCTAAAGATTTTATTAAAATGTTTGAGAGAAATTTTTTTTTTTCAATAAATAATGAATAATAATAATGTCAAAATAAAATAGTAACAAAGAATTCAAAATATTATCGAAAAATCAAGCAATACTCAAAAACATTTTATAAATAGATTCAATAAAGCGAAAAACATACAGAAGATTAGTGCTAACAAACAAACAAAAATAGACATTGATTTTAGAACACACTTATGAAAATTTAAATTATTAACAAAATTTTCCAAAAAATCCCCTACAATTAATTATTAACAAATTATTTACATATCCTTTCTCCTCCTTGCTCGTGAAATTCTCCTTTGAAAACGCTTTCACAGCGAACTTTTCCCGAGTGATGATGTTCTCTGATTTATAAACCTGCAAAAATTCTTAATTTATCCAACATTTTTAATAAAATTCCTACTGTAGCAAAATTGCCTCGCCCCAATTGTTTCAATGCCTTATAATTCTGATGGAAATTGGTTTGGAAAATCCGTTTCCGCAGGAATTTCATCACTTTTTCCGCGCCATTCTTCTCATTCGAATATAATTCTTTTTCGAACCCTTCCTTGCTGATTCTGATTCCGATGTTTTCTAAATTTATCTTCTTTTTATCATTGTCAACCCGTTTAATGAACTCTAGCTTCGCGTTGAAATTAAAGAAAAAAATCGACTTGAGGACTGGTTTCTTGGAAAGATCGAAATATAAGCATTTTTCATCAAAAAATTGATATTTTCCAGGTTTCTCCTTTTTTAAAATTTTCTGTTTCTTGAACAGAATGCATTCAAAAAAAGGCTGTTCAACGGGTAGTTTGAACTCATGAGGTCTTTTAATTTTAAGGAAAATGTTGAAAGGAGGGCGGGTTTTCGGGTCCAGACGTGACCGGACGTTTTCCAAAGTGATTTCCATTTTAAGTTATTAAAAAATTACAAAAATATCATAAAAAATTAAGATTTTTTGCATAATTTATTCCTAATGCCTTTTTTGATAAGTTCCCAATTCTTTAATTCTCGACCTAATTTTTCCCTATTAATGAGATCAAATTCCAATGATTCATTGAACAGAACTTTTATTCTGGATTGGATTTCTATCGGAAGCATAAGAAAGGCTTTCCTTTCCAATCGCATCACCGTGGTCCCTTCACGATCACTGGCCACTGTTAATTTCGCTGCTCGGTTGAAATCCTCGCATAAAATTAATGATTTATGTTTGATTTCTTCATCAGAAAAAAGGGCACGCTCACAAAAGAAATCCAATTCATGGAGAATACCTATGACATCATTTTTTCCTTCTTGGGGGAATAAACGATTTGGAATGAGGTCCTCTGGTAATAGATCTGGTAAATTGGAGGAAAGAGAAGAGGATTTTCGAAAAAAGGGCTTGATTGGAGCCGATTTATGTGTTTTTTCATCATTTTTATGGATTTTAGTTGTTTTAATGATTTCATCATGGAGATTTTCATTGTTTTTGCTAAGATTTTCTAAATCGTCGTTAGAACGATATAAAATCACACATCTGCCACTTACTATAATGAAAAAATCCTCTATTTCCTCCCCATCTCTCACCAAAACTTCTCCTATTTTGTAACTTTTTATTTGAAATTGACTGGCTAAAGCTAATAACGTCCCATTTTCCTCATCTTTAAACACTTCCACACTTTTCAACACATTCATCTTCTCATTCCAGTCCCTTTGCATCATGTTCTTCAATAATCCACTCCACATCTTGAATTCGATCCTTAAACAAACACTACTTTCACAAGCTTCCACATAAGGTTCATTTATCATAAGTTGTCCCTTTTTCGCTTTTTTGGTGAAATTCCATCCGAATTCATTTGAAAAATCTCCAAAATGGTCCCCATCGTATAATGAAATCAAGACCATATTCATGTTTTGTGAGTTCTTTTGGAATGAGCCACGAATGTTCACCCCTCCTTTCAAAATTATATATGCATATTGCCCTTTATTGGTCTCGTTTATTATGATCTCCCCCATATCAAAACTTATCAGTTCTGAATTCCGCAAAATCAATTGCCTTACATCTTTTGACACCAAATGGAAAAATTTCAGGGTTTTTGTCAATACCTCCAACAAATGCCAATCTCTTTCCTTTTTCCCTCTAGCAAAATTATCCTTTATCAACCCCAACTCTTCAAAGGTGAGCTTTGGCACCCCAATCTCCTTATAATTCCTCAAATCAATAGGATTCTTACCCTGATCATAAATTTCCTTCATTTTGTTTAATTTAGCAGCACCCAAAGCCATCATAGTCTTTTCAGAGAACTTGAAAATCGAGTCATGTATTCTTTCCTTTGGCTTTCTGTTTAGCTTCTCATAAAGCTTCTCCTTTAATTCAGTGATATCCTCACGAACTTCCTGATATTCAGCCTGGTAAACCGACTTTTGGATGTTTTCATGGTTACCTTTGAGACTTTTCTGAAGAAATTGAGCAAAAGCACTGTTTCGAAAGGTGGAAAGAGGGGCTTGCATGAATTCTGGGTTATTTATGGGGATTATCGAGAGTTTGGTCCTATTTTTGCCTCCTTTGGTCATTTCTATCAGATTTTGATCTGCTTTTTTAATTGAAAATTTCCGCAAATCGAGGCTCGGGTCAAGATAATTCTTGAGTTGTGGTGATTCTGGCACTGATTTCCCAAAGTTGTCCTTGTTTTTCTGATGGTTTTCAAGAATCTCGATAACATCAAGAATTGAGAGTTTTTTTGGAGATTTTGGAGAAGCGAGCTTTTTATTTTTCGTATTAATAAAATATGTTCTGCTTTTCTTTGTTGTGTTCTCATTTTTTTTTTATGAACTAAACGTTTTCTTGAAATTATCGAATTGAACTTGATGATGGAAAGATTTCAAGGTCTGGGTGGGTTGGGCAAGACGTTGTTGAGAAGAGAAACTTGAGAAAGATGGATGTTTTTTTCTAGGATGAAAAATTGGGATTGTGGTTAGAAATAAAGGCTTGATGGGCTGAGGGTCAGGGGAAAGCTCCGAAGGGGGGAGGTCATTGTGCGGGAGTGAAAAACGCGCCTTGATGAGGTTGTGATGAGAAAGAAAAAGAGAGGTTTCAGCGTTTTTATTAATTTGCATTATTTCAGTTTTAAACAAAAACAAGTTGAACAATTATTATAAGAGATATAAAAAAAATTAACTTCCCATCTTGAAACTATTTTGAGTATTTCATTTTCCTGCCAAAATCCTTAGATAGCCTCATCAATCTTCTAGCCAAGATAAAATATGTTTTGAAAATTTTAAAATTATTTTAATCATGTTTTTTTAATTTTTTAGTGGACAAAGTTTTTATATTCCAAAGTAATGTTTGATTTTTTATATAAATCCATTCATAATCATTTGATTTTTAAATTTCTAAACTACTTCAAAGAATCTTTCGGATTCATCAAAGCATTACACAACGCCTCATTTTTCGAAATATCTGACCCCTTAGATTGTCTACTTGGCATATTTATATGATCATTAATCATAAACTTCGAAGATCTGATTCTTTTTTCGACTCTTTTCTTATTGCTGTTTCTTTTGGAACTAAACGACACCGGTGACAATTTTTTCTCCAGCATTTTTTCAAGCACATTTTTCACATTATTTTGTGTGAAATAATAATTATAGTTCCTCATTTTTTCGAAATCATAAAAAAACATCCAATTCGATTCATATTCCTTATATTTCTCTATATAATTTTCCTTCCCTTCCTCTTTTTCAATTTGAACGATTGTTTTTTTTTTCGTAAAGACTCTTCTAATAGCATTTTGACTAGGAATTTTGCCCTCTGACACTTTTCCAAACATCTTTTTTTCCTTATCGAAATTCTCCTCGGTGCTGAATTTCGGGGTGTTCTGAAATAAATTAAATCCTTTCAAATTTTTATTTTTGATTTCCTTTGTTTCAACCAATTGTTGATCATCTATCGAAGGGAATTTGCTTATTATTTTTTGTTGATCTTTTCTTGGTGATGATGATGAAGATTCATTTTTCTTAAAATTTTGCGGACTTAAATCAATTTCACTGCTTTCAAAGATTTTTTCCTTCGAATTTTCTTCTTCACTGGGGATTCCGATCAATAATTGGGTTTGAGGCTTAAGGTTGATTTCTTCATTTTGCTCACTTTCTACATCATCATTGTCTGAGAAAACTGAAGACCCTAGATACAGAATTGCGCTTTGATAGCAATTGATGTTAAATCGTGAGTTATATTTTTTGCGTTTCTTACGATTAAAATCAGAGCGTTCTTGTGGTTTTGAACAAAGCGAACGTTTTATTATAAAATCTCTGTCTGGAATGAAATGAATCAATGGACATTCACTGTAGAGATGAGTTGTTTTATCACAACTGATACATTTGAGTTGAGTGGAATTGTAATAATGGTTGAATTTGATCTGATCCTTGACCCAAAGAAATCTTTCATAGTCTTCAGGATACTTTTTAATTATTTTCAAGAAATCTGATTGTTTGATTTCGAATAAAGTGGAGAAATTCCAACTTCGGATACTATTTTCACGAGGATTATCAGTGAAAAAGCTTTTTATGCCTAAAATTTCTCCACGCTATAATAATTTTTTTTAATAATATGTTAATAATTTTTTAACTAAGATTAAAATAATTGATACCTTGAAAGTATGCACACTTTTCACACTATGTTCTTTCTCATAGACCATCTCTAATTCACCTTTGGCCACAATAAATAAGGAGCAATTATCAATGTCATTGATCTTTATCAAAGGAAAATATCATTAAAATAAAAAAATGTAATAAAACATGATATATGTATTCCTCTGGACTGTATCTAACTTGCTTTAAAGAAAACGCCAATTGTTCTAAAGTTTTGGCTGAAAAGTTTTGGTTGAAAAGAGGAATCTCATAAATAAATTTCCCGTTGGATTCTAAAATCACTTCCTTTTTCAAAGCGAATGTCAATTTATTTAAGATTGCGCTCTCTTTCTCTACATTAGTCTCTTTATGCATGATGTACTCTAAGTATTTTCTAACTCTCCCTTGTAACTCAAAGTTGATATTCTTGCTATTCATATATTGATTTATTACACTGAGACATTCCCTAAAAAATATATATTAAGCAATGATTTAGTTAAAAAAAAAAATTACTTGTATTCTCTTTCATGTTTGGCCATCTCATCAAAAATTTCCCTCATGCAATTAATTGTAAAACCATAAAATAACGCGGAACCCAAAAAAATCAATACTCCCATCATCAGTTCCGCATTATTTTGGGGACTCACTTTCTCACCAAAACCGATCGTTACCATTACAGAAACAGCCCAAAACAAAGAATAATAATATCTTGTTGACCATTCGAAATGCTTGATGTTTGCATAATCTAACCAGGTAGTTGTGTTGGATACAGGATAATAAAAAGCCACTGAATGCCATAAACATGCGTTGATATGGCAAAAAAAAATGATTTGGAATGTTAGTATGATCAATCCAAGAATATAATCATTTTTTCCATTAAGAGATATCATTTCACGGAAGTTGTTCATGATCAATTGGACTCTCTTTAATTTGCAGAAAACAAGCAATTGAAGGATTTTCAAAAAAATGGTTGCATCTTGTAAAACTGATTGAAGGATTATTGAGAAATAGGACAAAAGATCAAAAATCAGCCCTTTTTTCAAATAATGATGAATAATTTCTCTTCTATTTATGATCACCAGACCGTTTTCATAATATCCTGTGATAAGCTTCAATAAACTATCTAAAATCAATAAAAGTTCTGGAATTAAGATCAAAAAACTAATGATCTTTTCATGGAGACCATAAGAAAGAAAAATATCATGAAACTCATCCTCATAATTAAACCCAAAACTCAATTGCAAAGGAATGACAAAAAAGAAAAAGGTGATTGTAAATAAAATCAAAACATCCCATAAAACCTTCCCTTTTTGAAAAGGCTTTATCACAGGGGTATTGGCTTCAAAAAACTTGCAAATTTTCACATATTTATCTAAAAAAAAATAAAAAAAAAATTGGATTTCAAAATTACCCAACAAATTGGTCAGCAACATATTTGAGAAAACCCAACTCATAACATTATAGTATAATTTCTTCAACATCTATAAAAAAAATTACATGTATAGAGAAGTTTCAAATTTTTTCGAAATGTTTATAATTCTTACATTCTTTTCTGTAAATCTCTTCAAAAAGTAGTTCTTTTGCAATTTTCCTTGAAAATTGCTCTCATCATTTATTAGTCCGATTTGTTTTTCATTAATGAATCTTAAATCTCGAAATTTCGTTCTAAACCTAAGAATATTGGCAGCTTTTATTAAAATCCTGATATGGTTTAGAAGGTTGATCGGTGTATGGCTTGGCCTATGCTCCCCAACAGATTTCGCCTGAGCTAAATTCAGTTTTAACTCGTTATTACCCCTGTTTTGTTTGCTTTCGGTTTTAAAGGAGCTCGTATAAAATTTATTCAATTTCATTCCTTTTTTAGTGATAGTGGAAGCCTTGGAAATTGGCGATTTCGGCATTATTTTGCTTGTTTTTGCTCTTTTTGGAATTATGGTCTTAATGGGTTGGGGGACGACTGTCCTTGTGTTTAATGGGATGGACTGAATTTCCAGCATTTTGTTCGCAGGCTCAAAACTGATAAATTTTTTTTGGATAGTTTTTAGACCTGAAAGACGCTTTTTATAAAAAAATGAACTTATTTAAAGGGAGGCTACTTTTGATTTCTTTTTGGGAAGCGTTCATTATGTGTTAAACTCTTTGATAATGTTTTTCTTTTTTTTATTATAAGAATTAATAAATCAAAAACTGAAAAATGTAAATAGGATCATTATTTAATTTTTTTTTTGTTAGTATTATAAAAAAACACAAATAATTGAAAAAAACAAATTTTCTAATACAAAATTATTCATTTAATTAAGGAATTCCTCCAAGATAGCAAATGGAACGATATATTTTCTGAGGAAATCATTTAAAATACAATTTCTATCAAAGATTTTAACTTTCTGAATAGAAAACTATTTTTTTCGTCAAAGGTATCGCTTCCGCGCATATTTCTACATAAAAATTCGTTAGAGCTTTTATTCTGAGGCAAATGCTTCTCTCCATCACCCACCCATCAGTTATAACTATTTTGAATTTATTGGTTTTATCCTTGCTTTCAGAATAAATATCAAGATGGGATAGAATAAAGCCTTCAGGCGCTTCAATTTTCAAATCTTCCTCCCTTTTCGTGAAACAAGTGGTCAATAAAGATTCAAAGAAAACCTGATGGGTTATTTTTTGATTATAAACCATGATCCGACCAGGGAGATTGGGTAATCCCAGTTTGAAGCTTCCGAAATTCGAATATTTTAAGCATTTTTCTAAAGAATAGTCGGCGAAAAATTGATCATTTGTATGAAAAAGAAGAGCCAAATACTCATTTATCTTAAAAAGACCCTTAAGATGATTAAGGAAAATCACATTGCCGATAAATGTGGGACTTTGGTCAATAAGTTGTCTGGAACAAATGTTGGGGATCTTTTGTGTTTTATTATGAAAATCAATTATAAGGTTTTGGAGATGTGAATCGATGAGTTTCCCGTAGGTTTTTTCAAAGAATGCAGGGGTAAGGTCTTCACAAATAGTGGAATATTCCTGCGAAATTAGTAAATTAGTAGTGATTTCAATGGATTTTGCGTTTTTGAACAGATTATTTAAAGAATTTGTCAGAATCGCATCATTTTCACTTATGAAATAATCATCATTATAGGTTTGAATTGGGTCACAAAGTAATATGTATCTGATTTTATTCTTTTGAATATCGTTTATTTTGAGAGAACGAGTGAAATCCTTTCTTTTAAGTGCAAATGATTCTATATTTAATGTTTTACCTATCAGTTTTTTTAAAGTTTCCTGAGTTTCCTGAGACTTGCATTGAAACTTAAAGGATAAAAACATAAATTCTGTGCTTCTTTGATTAAACCTTTCAAAAAAATCATGAATTTGCAAAAGACCGTCTTTCATTTTGATACTCTCTTTATCCCCGAAGCAAAAAACTCCAACATTTTCTGAGTTCAATTGACAATCAAAACTCATAAAACGAACACCAGCCATTAGT
>Ga0302186_10002171_pt1 | contig 15374 bp, 9 predicted proteins | sample II_Bog_E1_2_FD_198782 | JGI IMG/M metagenome (GOLD analysis project Ga0302186, IMG submission 198782) | Peat permafrost microbial communities from Stordalen Mire near Abisko, Sweden - II_Bog_E1_1 | ecosystem: Environmental > Terrestrial > Soil > Wetlands > Peat | place: Sweden: Abisko, Stordalen... | reverse complement strand
TAGTAGTTATTTATATATTCTTAGCTGGTAGAAATTAGTTGACATTAATAAGTAACTAACGATAAACATACTATAGTAAGATAAATAAGGGAATAAAAATACATAACAGTAAGCGTAAAAAATTAAAAGCAAAACTATTAAAACTATTTAGATTCTATATTTTAAATATTAAATACAAATTAATTATCATTAAAAACTAATATTATGGCAGTTGTAAAAGGTTTTCTACAAATGACCGGCAGTATTAAGGGTGTATCGTTCTATACCCGTGTCGGGAGCGACAAAGTAATTATGCGTACTAAAGGTGGTCCTAAAAAGTACACCATGAAACATGGCGAAAATTTTGCTAAAGTAAGGCTGTATCAAAATGAATGGTCAGGTTGTATTCAGTTTTCCCAATCCGTACGGGGTGCTTTAGGCGATACTAATCATCTGGCGGATTTTAACCTTTCTCCTGTGTTAAATGGAATGGGGGTGCAAATATTAAAGCAGGATACCGTTAATGAAATCGGGAAACGAAAATTATGCTTATCAGTATGTAAGCAGGAGTTGGAAGGATACAATTTAAACAAAAGCTATCCTATTACTTCTATTTTGGGAGTATCACCATTTGCTGAACTTACAAGGGAAACACTTTCAGCATCAGTGACCATTCCACGAATCAATACCGAAACAGACTTGCAGAATATCCAGCGGCTTCCTTATTTCAGGTTGATCGTTAACCTGGGATTGGTTTCGGATATGATGTACACTCCGGATGGCCTTATCTCTAATTACAAACCTGTAAATAAAGATTTAAATGTAATAAGCCAGTCAACTGTAAGTGAATGGTATTCTACAAATAATGTAATCCCATCTCAGGTAATGTCAGTTCAGATTGATGAAAAAATACAACCCTTATTGACTGATGATATAACTATGCTTTTGAGCATGGGTATTGAATTTGGAAATGTAGGGTTTGGTAATGTAATCAATCCGGTAAAAAATGCCGGGTGCGGGAAGATATTGCTTTGCCGTTGAGACGTTCCGTGTTCCGCGTTCCGCGTTTCGGGTCTGAGAGTTTACTGGTCTTAAAAGTCGCCCTCCCACTTGGTTTTGATTGCAGTAAGCCTGAATCTTAGATGTGGGAGTGCGACTAAAAGGTGGAATATGCGTTCAATGTTCCGTGTTCCGCGTTCCGTGTTTCGCGTTTCGAATCTGAGAGGTTACTGGTAAAAGTAAATTAAAACTTCTTTCCTTACTTCTTACTTTCTTACCTCTTGTCTCTTTTTAGTCGCACTCCCACTTCTGATTTTAAATCATTTATGAGTTGAACGATAAGTGGGAGGGCGACATCGGGCTGGAACTTTTTTCTTATTCCTTACCTCTTTCATCTTACCTCTTCACACTCCTCATTCCTCATTCCTCATTCCTTAATTTTTAGTCGCACTTCCACTTCTGATATTGAATCTTTTTTAGGTTGAACGATAAGTAGGAGAGCGACATCGGGCTGGAACTTTTTTCTTACCTCTTACCTCTTACCTCTTACCTCTTACCTCTTACCTCTTCACACTCCTCATTCCTCATTCCTCATTCCTTAATTTTTAGTCGCACTCCCACTTCTGAATATGAATTATTTGCGGGTTGAACGATAAATGGGAGGGCGACATCTGGTTGAGAGTCGCCCTCCCACTTGGTGTTGATTGCAGAAGCGTGAATCTTAGATGTGGGAGTGCGACTAAAGGGTAATTGCGTTCCACGTTCGGTGTTTCGCGTTCCGCGTTTAGTGACTGAAAAGTTTCGGGCACAGGTCAATTAGTCGCACTCCCACTTCTGATATTGAATATTTTTTAGGTTGAACGATAAGTGGGAGGGCGACATCGGGCTGGAACTTTTTTCTTACTCCTTACCTCTTACCTCTTACCTTTTCACACTCCTTATTCCTTAATTCTCATTCCTTAATTTTTAGTCGCACTCCCACTTCTGATTTTAAATCATTTACTGGTTAAATGATAAGTGGGAGGGCGACATCTGTGGTTATTTTTTAAATCCGGTTAAAATGAATCAGTTTATTGTTAATTCTTTTCAGCAGAAATAGACAAAGGTTGGCTATCCGGTGCTGTACCCCAGTTTTTATTTGGTTTTGCCCCCATGCGATAGATAATGTTTCCGCCGTCATTTAACTCATTGAACGGTATATAGGTTTTGTCCCATTTTTTCCCGTTTAAGGTCATGGACTGGATGTAAATATTCTTTTCAGAATAGTTGAGTGCACTCATTTCAATTTTCTTTCCGTTGGAAAGATTGACTGTGGCTTCCTTTGCACAAGGGCTACCGATAACATACTGATCGTTTACAGGACATACAGGATAAAATCCCAATACATTAAAGAGATACCAGGCCGACATTTGCCCGCAATCATCATTTCCACACAATGAATTGGGCTTGTTTCCATATTGCGTTTTCATAATTTGATGAATCCAGTACTGGGTTTTCCATGGTTCACCTGCATAGTCGAAGAAATAAGCTATTTGCTGACTTGGTTCATTGCCGTGCCAGTATTGGCCGATAATACCATGGATATCCTCTACCCCTTTCGAGGGTGTTATAAACAACGTATCCAGTTTTGCAACAAATTGTTTCCTGCCACCCATCAGATTAATCAATCCCTGTACATCCTGTGGAACATACCAGGTGTATTGCCAGCTGGTTGCTTCGGTAAAATCACCAGAATTCTGATAATCACCCGGATTAAACGGAGTATGCCAGTTTCCCTTCGAATCTTTCCCTCGCATAAACTTTGTTACGGGATCAAATATATTTTTATACGACATTGCTCTTTTCATAAAATAGTCATAGTCAGTTGTCTTCCCCAACGATTTTGACATTTGGGCAATACAATAGTCATCATAAGCATATTCCAATGTTTTGGATACCGATTCGTTTTCAAGGTCATAAGGGACATAACCCAGTGTATTAAACGTGGTTAGATGATCATAATCGGGATTCATCGCCGTCATTTTCATCGCCTGAAAAGCATTTTCCGCATCAAAAATCCGGTTTCCTTTCAGGTATGCATCAGCGATAACAGATACTACGTGGTAACCGATCATACACCATGTTTCATTACTGTAAAACGTCCATATCGGTAATAAGTGGTCAACACTCTGGTCATAATGAGCCAGCAGGGACTTAACCATATCAGTATTCCGGTCGGCCTGTACCAGGTTGAATAAAGGATGAACAGCCCGGTAGGTATCCCATAATGAAAAAATGGTATAATCGGTAAAATCTTTGGTTTGGTGAACATTTTGATCAAAACCCCTGTATTCTCCGTTCACATCCGAATAGATGCCTGGTGATAGGAATGCATGGTATAAGGAAGTATAAAAGGTTTCCTTTTCTTCCTGGTTTCCTTCAATCGTTATTTTGTTTAATTCCTTATTCCATTTCCCTTTTGTCGTTGCGACAACTTTGTCAAAATCCCATCCCGGAATTTCCGTATCCAGATTTTCCAGGGCATTTATAGTGCTGACAGCTGAGATACCTACCTTTACCATGATGGTTTGTTGACTATCAGTATTATAACGTGCATAAAACTGAATGTTAGTCCCTGCACTCTCATATTTACTTGTGAAACGACTGGTGTTATAGAGAACACGTTTCCCGTTATTGACTATTCCAAATTCCGAAAAGGGTTTGGAATATCTTGCAGCAAAATAAACAGAACGTTCCTTTGCCCATCCGTGTACCATATGCATCCCTGTTACTAATTGCCCGTTTTCTATCCGCAAATGGGACCAGATTATTTTCCATTGCAGGACATGAGCCAGATCAATCATCACATTGGCACTATCTGATTTTGGGAATGTAAATTTCAGGATCCCGGCTCTTTCTGTTGCTGCCAGTTCCACCGTAACTTTATGTTCCGGCAAATAGACAGAATAATATCCCGGGGAGGCTTTTTCCTGTTGATGTGAGAAGCGGGTAATATATCCTGAGTCCGGCTTTCCTTTTATGCCGGATTGGAATTTCAACTGCCCGACTGACGGCACAAAAAGAAAGTCGCCCAGATCAGGGCAACCTGTTCCGCTGAAATGTGTCATACTAAATCCGTACATCGTACTATCTTTATACTGATAGCCCGAATCAGCCTCCCAGTCTTTAATTTCCGTATCAGGACTGAGTTGAACGAAACCAAAGGGGGAAACTGCACCCGGATACGTATTTCCATCTCCCTGAGTTCCCACAAAAGGATTTACATAGCTACTCAGATCACCGGGTCCTTTCGTTGATTTATTCCCTTGTTGCACGATTTGCCGGCAGTACAAAAAACTTACCGAACTCATTAAAACAACCAACAAAGATATTCTTTTCATTATCATTTATTTTTTGGAAATTTCATTTATTGCTGACCGGTTTCCGGTATTTTCGATACAGGACGATCTTTTAGTTGCGTACCCCATTTTGAAGGTTTGTCCCCCATGTTAAGGAGTAACATACTGCCCTGCCCGATTTGTTTTATTGTAATGTACGAATAAGGATACGGTTTGCCGTTCATCGTTGCCGATTGTATGTATTTGTTGGTCGTGGATACATTTTTTGCTTCTATGGTAAAGTCCTTTGCGTTTCCTGTATGGATTACGACCTTCGGGAACAACGGACTCCCAATTTCATACACGCCACTTGCAGGGTTAACCGGATAAAAGCCCATTGTACTGAACACATACCACGCCGACATCTGTCCGCAATCGTCATTACCGCACAATCCTTCACGGGTATCGTTGTATAAGGAGTCTGCAATAAGTCTGACTCTCTCAGCTGTCCTGAAGGGTTCTCCGACAAAATTGTACATATAGGCAATCTGATGACTTGGCTCATTACCCTGCGAGTATTGCCCGATCATGCCGCTTACATCCGGTGATTCCGGATTGTTATTGACAGAGGGTTGATTGAACATTGAATCCAGCTTCTGTGCAAAGGCGGTAGTGCCTCCAATCAAGTGAATCAACCCATCCACATCCTGTGGTGCAAAAAAGGTATATTGCCACGAGTTTCCCTCCGTAAAGTCATCACTGCCCAGGCGTGAAACATCAATCGGATTAAAGTTTTTACGCCACTCGCCTTGTGTATTTTTACCCTGCAGGAAACCTGTTGCCGGATTATAAAGATTGGCAAAGTTTCCGGCTTGCTTCATGAAGTATTTATAATCGGCCATCTTACCCAATTTCTTAGCCACCTGTGCCACACACCAATCGTCATAAGCATATTCCACTGTGATCGATACGGAGTTGTTTTCTACATTATACGGCACATAGCCATATTTCTGAAAGGCTTTCATTCCACGAATGGTATCATTCACCGTGGCTTTCATGGCCTGATACGCTTCTTCGACACTGAAATCAGGATTCCCGTGCAAACAGGCATCGGCAATTACCGGTATGCTGTGATTCCCGATCATACACCACGTCTCATTGGAATCCAATTCCCAAACGGGCAATCTTCCTCCTTCTTTGTACATGGCCAGCATCGATTTGACAAAGTCATTGTTCGTTTTTGGTTCTATCAATGCATAGAGCGGATGGGCAGCCCGGAAGGTATCCCATAAAGAAAAGACGGTGTAATAATTAAATCCTTTGGTATCATGTATCTTGTGATCCATCCCCTTGTATTGTCCGTTCACATCGCTGTAAAGGTATGGTGCCAACAAAGAATGATAGAGTGCGGTATAGAAGGTGCGCAGTTTTTCTTTGCCTCCTCCGGTAACCGTGATTGCCGACAATGCCTTGTCCCATGTTTTTATAGCTGCTTGCCTGACAGCATCAAAATTCCAGCCCGGCAACTCAGATTCTAAGTTAGCTTTCGCATTGGCTGTGCTCACAGCTGAAATACCTACCTTTACCAAAACGGGGTCCGTTGTTGATGAAAAACGTACCAGTGCCTTAACAACCTTTCCCGTGGATTCTTGTGCTCCTGCTGCAATTTGTCCATTTACAACAATGGCTTGTTTATCGAAGGGCTGATTGAATTTTGCATAAAAGTAGACATAGCGGTTGTTTGCCCATCCGCTGGATTGTCTAAAACCTTCTATGGCATCCTTTCCCACAAAATGAACGGATGATGAGACAGTATGATTCCCTATACCCCTGTCTAAGTCAAAAATGATGTTATGATTTCCTGTTTTTGGAAAGGTATAACGTTGCATACCGCAGCGTTTGGTGACCGTCAGTTCGGCTTTGATGCCATAGCTCTTAAGTAAGACAGAATAATAGCCTGCACTTGCCTGTTCATCGCTGTGAGAGAATACGGAGCGATAGCCTTCTTCGGGATGTTCTTTGCTGCCCGGTTCAGTCTTCCAGTCTCCCGTGTATGCCATAAACAAGAGATCACCCATGTCGGATGCTCCTGTTCCGCTCAGGTGAGTGTACGAGAATCCCATCAACGAATGATCGCTGTCATGATAACCCGAGCACCAGTCCCAGCCGTCTTCGCCCGTATCGGGACTGAGTTGTACCATACCATGTGGTAAGCAGGGGCCGGGAAAGGTGTGTCCGTGTCCACCTGTACCGATAAAAGGATCTACATACGAACTTATGCTTTGCGAATAACTCTTGCTTCCTGTCATAAAAGACAGCAGCAGAAAGGCTGTGAAAATCAAACTCTTTTTCATTATTATCAAATATTAAATGGAAAAAATAATATTAAGTCTTGTCTCATTTTATTTTATTTTTTAATGCCGGCAACCGGAGGAGAGTACAGTATTGTATAACGCCGGAACTCTCTGATAGATTTTATGACAATATTTTGGGGTTGTTATTTATAATTTATTGATATAAAATGATAACTGCCGGAGCCGATCTCATAAACGGCTCTGCCCTCTTCAAATTTCACAAATTTCACTCCCCTGGCTGTTGAAACTTGTTTTCCGCTTTCTGTAATATCTCCTCCTTTTTCGGCAGGGATATAAACGGTAGCAGTAGTATTTGCGGGTATGTTTATATTCCAACTAAACTGATTGTCACTTAATTGCCATTCACTTTTAATAGGTCCGTACATTGACAGATAGGTATCATTCGTAAATTTTAAATCACCAACAGGATACGGTTTCATGATGATATGTTTAAAGGCAGGTATGGCGGGATCAGCTTTAATTCCGGCTAAATCCTGATTTAACCAGACAATCAGATCACCTAGTAACATGACATGATTACCTGAATTCATGTCCGGTGCAGCAGTGTTTCCATTCCACAATTCCCATATGGTGGTTGCTCCGTTTTCAATCATATATCCCCAACTTGGAAATGTTGTGTTTTCAGCAATTTTAAGCGCCAGGTCAGGTCTGCCATTATCTGATAAAGTACGCATAATCCATTGCCCGCCTACTAATCCTGTGCTTGTGTGATTTTTATATGTATTAGTTAGTACATTAACGAGGTTGCTGAATACCTTATTTCTTATTTCTTGCGGGGGTATACCAAATGAAAGTGCCAGTGCATTTGCAGTGACCGTGTTATTTGCGTAATATAGGCTGTCTTTGTTTAGATAAGTATTGTTTATGGCATAACGGACTTTACCTGCCAACGATGCATATCCGATTGCATCTTCATCCTTATTAAGAAGGTGTGCATTGTCTTCCATTAATTTCAAACAATGATAGAAATACACTGAACCGATATAATCACCCGGAGTATTTCTCTTTGGGTCATTTGAGTGAATCACTTCGAGATTTTCCGGCGGCATACACCAATCTCCATAAGAATCTCTTGGCAGGAGATAATCTTTCATGTATTTATCACGCATATAAAAAAGCCATTTTTTCATCGCTTCATAATTATCAGCAATTACTTTAATGTTTCCGAATTGCCTGTACAGATTATCCGGAATGATTATAATTGATGATGGCCAGGTCATATTATCACTATAAAATGGCCAGTAAGCAGGGGCTATATCAGCAATACTGCCGTTTTGTTTTTGAGTGTCTGCAATATCGGCTATCCATTTTGCATAAAGCATATCGTTATCGAAAATAAAGCTCTCCCCATAAGAATTCATTGATCTGTCACCGAGCCAACCCTGACGCTCATCGCGCTGCGGACAATCGGCCGGTATACTGCGGTAATTTCCGCGAATTCCCCAGTAAGCCGCTTTATAGATTTTATTTATAATGTCACTGGAACAACTAAAGTTGCCTGTAGTTCTTATGTCATCGTAGACTACCTTCCCTTTAATGGTATTTAAATCAGGTTTACCCGGATACCCGGTCAATTCCACATACCTGAATCCGTGATATGTAAAACGCGGTTCCCATTGTTCAGGTCCTCCGCCTTTAGTAATATAACTATCTGTTTGTTTTGCTGAACGAAGATTTGCAGTATACAATTCTCCATTAGGTTTTAGTGTTTCGGCAAATCTTAGTTGAATTTTGGCACCTGTTTTGGCCTTAACTTTTAATGAAACCCAACCCACCATGTTTTGTCCCATATCATAGATATAAACACCAGGTTTGATTTCTTTTACCGATTTTGGTTTCATCGTTTGCATTATCTTAATAGGTGCTATCATTTGAGCCGATAGTTTTTTAGATGGATCGGCGACCTTTTCTGCCCGCATCCAGTTGGAATCATCGAAACCTGCTTTATCCCAGCCTGGCATCTCTTTTCTTGCATCATAGTCTTCGCCATCGTATTCACTATTGGCTATTATTGGACCATTTGCAGTAATTTTCCAGGTTTTGTCGCTGACAATGCTTTGCCTTGAATTATCCGTATACTCAATATCCAACTGCAAAATTACTTTAGGGAATCCATAAGTTTCTGTATTTGTCGGGACTGTGTGACGCATTGCAAAAAAACGTCCGTTACCGAGAATTACTCCAACTGCATTTTCCCCTTCTATCAAATCTTTGGTGACATCAAAAGTCATGTAAAAGGATCTCTTTGAATATTCCGATAATGCAGGTGCAAGTACCTGATCACCGATTTTATGTCCGTTGAAAGATATTTCAAACATACCTAACCCGCAAATAGTTGCTGTTGCACGTTTAATTTTTTTCTTTATCCCAAATTCCTTTCTAAGCATACGCGCTGAGAGTATAGTAGACTCTGTTTCCAGTTTATCATTCCCGACAGCTTTGTCAAGACCAATCCAGTTTCCCTTCCAATCAGTTTTATTCAATAATCCCATGCTCCATTTTGCGGCTTTACTCCATTCCGATGCATTACCGTCCCAGATTTTAGCTTTCCAGAAGCACTGCATACCGGAAGTCAATTGCTTGCCATTATAAATTATATTTATACTTTGATCGGAAGATATTTTTTTAGAGTCCCACAAATCTCCTTCATTTGCATTTAATTTTTCAACTGAGCTTGCGACTAATATCTGATATGCAGTTTGTTTCTGCTCTCTTTGCTGCGATTCGGAATACCAACTTAATCGGGGAGTTACGTCATCAATTCCTAAAGGATCAATTAGATTTTCGCATCGCAAATATTCCGGATGCAAAGTATCTGTATTGTTTCCGGAGGAAAATCCTGTGAATAGTATTACTGAAAAGAATAATAAAAATGATGGAACATTTGTTCTCATAATTGTTCTTTTTAAATTTTTGCTCTGTTTATATTTCTATAATTGAATACTGATAGCACACTAAATTGTTTTTCCCAACTGAAACGGTAGACTTATAACCCGTTTTGAGCAGTGTCGCTGGCAGTAATCATAGCTGTTATAATTTCTATGAAAGGTATCACTTTTAGAATTCCTGTAGCCTTTATAAACTATCTGCATATTTTGACAACAGGAATACCTATCAAAAATGCAAATTAGTCAATCGTTGAAGCAATATATTCCATCCCAATAGCACAGAGATAAGCTGGCCCATGTTCTGACCAACCATTTATAATTTTTTTTACTTCAATTGAAAATTCATATTGACTTTTCGTATTTCCTATTTCAATCTTAAATCCGCAATTAGCCGAAAAAAAAACAGTCAAAATACATTGTATGTATTTGATTATATATAACATACTATTATTTTACCAGTTAATAAAATTCAACTGTCTTAGTGCTGTAAACAAAAAAGAAGTACTGATTTTTTACGGCATGAAGTTACAAAACATTCATCAACAGTTAGCCCATTTTCAGTGATTTCGTTAGTAAATAACGAGTTTGGTAAATAAGGATTAAGCTAACTAACTGACAAATAGGCTTGTGCAAGGCATTCGACAAAAGGCTATACTTATGGCAATGTAAAAAAAAATCTAAGCAATGCGTTTTATTGCGGAAGTGACTGTGCAGAAGATATTCAAACACCTGTTGGTAATGATTTGAAATTAATCCCCGGGCAATGTTGTTTCAAGTCCGGATACAGTATTAAGGGTAGTCAAAGAACTTGCTTCAGACAATAAAGAGTATATTTCAAAATAAGGTTTTGCTTGTAATTTCGATTACGACAACCAGATGATAGCAACCGAAAAGTATGACACTAAATGCACATACAAAAAATATAACGATAAAGTCCTGGCATTGAAAAAGACCATACATCGTCGAAGACATATAGCGTCAACAGATTAAAACAACACTCATTTTTATAACGCTGTCATGTGCAGGCACGATGACAGGTTCTTAATGTCCATCAGAGACCTGACATTGAAGAAGAACTTACATCGTCGAAAACATATAGCGTCAATAGATTAAAACAACACTCATTTTTATAACGCTGTCATGTGCAGGCACGATGACAGGTTTTTCCTGTCCATCAGAGACCTGTCATTGAAGAAGAACTTACATCGTCGAAAACATATAGCGTCAATAGATTAAAAACAACACTCATTTTATAACGCTGTCATGTGCAGGCACGATGACAGGTTCTTACTGTCCATCACAAACCTGACAACGAAGAAGACCCGGCATCGTCGATGACATTAGCGTCAATAGATACGAATAGTTTGGCAGATGTTTCATAAACTTCGTGATTTTATGGGTAAAAGGGATTTAGAATATCAATTGACATAGCCTTATAATAGTTCTGTTATTATAATAATTGTTTCAATATCATTTAGATGCTTCTTTTAAAAGGCGGCTTATTGAAATTCCTTACTGAATTTCAATAAGCTTTGATTTGTCAGGTTTGTATGTTAAACTAAAAATAATTCCGTATATTTGACAATTCAAGAACAAAAAGTATAATATCTTTTAGAGAAAAGAAAATTATATTCATTATTTAAAGCAGAGTTTAATTCTACTTTATCAGATTCAAAAATTAACCACAATACTTCACAATAGATTAACTTGTCAGGTTTAAATTTTTAAAAACATGTTGGGTGTTTATCTATTGTGTTCATTTTTGATCTGTTATTATGTCGTATTGTGGTTCAAAGTTTTTCTTGTTTTTTATATTAGTAAAGTAGAATTAATCAAATAGGAATTTAAGTGTTATGGCGGGAATAATCAAACAAAAACAAATCATTTTAACTGTGGTACTGGCATTTACCCTGACAGGGTTGTTGACTAACTGTTCCAATCAGTCAAAGAAGACGAATGAGTCAACTAACGGACCGTCGGGTAAAGTATTGACCAGAGTAGAGACTACACCTGAGGCAACAACCCCTTTGCCTACTGATACTTCAAAATACAATAAAATAATAGTTGCAGAGGCAAACGGGGATACTACCGGTCGCTGGCCTGTAAAGAAACAGCCCTATCCGCTACCGGGCGCTATATTGCCATTCAAACGGATTGTGGCTTTTTATGGCAATCTCAATTCGAAAAGAATGGGTATTTTGGGACAACTGCCTCCCAAAGAAATGTTAGCCAAAATGGATATCGAAGTCAAGAATTGGGAAAAGGCAGATCCTAGAACTCCTGTTCAACCGGCACTTCATTATATTGCAGTAGTAGCCTCGGGTGTGAAAGGAAAAGATGGTAAGTTCCGTACCCGTATGCCGGACAAACAAATCGATTCAGTACTGACCATTGCCAAAATGAGGAAGAATATGATCGTTATTCTGGACATACAGGTAGGTTTGAGCAGGATAGAGGATGAGTTGCCACGTCTGGAGAAATATCTCAAAATGCAGAATGTACATTTAGGCATCGATGCTGAATTTTCAATGAAAAACGGCAAAAGGCCAAGCACCAGCATCGGGACTTTTGATGCAACAGATGTGAATTACTGCTCAGATTATCTGGCAAAGCTGGTAAGGGAACATCATTTGACTCCAAAAGTCTTTATTGTACACAGGTTTACACAACACATGATCACCAATTCCCGGAATATAAAACTGCATCCGGAAGTTCAGATAGTCATGAATATGGACGGATGGGGTGAACCGAGTCTGAAGAAAGGCACGTACCATTTCTTTATCTATAAAGAGCCTGTACAATTTACAGGGTTTAAATTGTTTTACATTAATGATCTCAAGAAAGATCCGCATCATATGATGACACCTGATGAAATACTGAAACTAAAACCGGTGCCGGTTTATATTCAGTACCAATAAAAATAAATGAAAATTAGAATGCTGGCCCCCAAACCCCCAAACGGGGCTTAAGAGTGGACTTTCATAAGCGATTTTCAAATAGGAAATTTTCAAATACTGCGTCTTAAAGCCCCCTTTGGGGGTTTGGGGGTCAATAATAAAATAATTGCTAAAAAGCGGGCACTATATATTTAACAAACATATTAATAATTAATCATTATTACTTAATAGATTTCAATATAAACTTTTTGAATTTAAAGTTTCATACGAAAATAGTCATTTAGGATATTTAGTCAAAGCAGTCACCTCTTTTACAATCATAAATAACTGAATCATTCACCTTTAAAAAAACAACTAAAATGGAAATCTTCCCGATCCCCGTACTGATTACCGGTTTTATTGTCATCATCCTACTTTCAGGGTTACGTATTGCACAGGAATATCAGCGTGCTGTCATTTTTCGTCTGGGTCGTTTTCAGAGCATAAAAGGTCCCGGCCTATACTGGATCATTCCTTTTATCGACGCACAACAGCGGGTGGACATCCGGACAAAAACAGTGGATCTGGAGCAACAGGAAACAATTACAAAGGACAGCGTAACAGTCAAAGTAAATGCCGTGCTTTGGTTTAAAATTACTAATCCAGAAAATGCAATTATCAAAGTGGCCGATTATAACAAGGCTGTTTATCAGTTTTCGGTAACTGCCCTGCGAAACATTATAGGCCAACATACCCTGGATGAAGTTCTGAGGGAACGTGAACAAATTAACGGAACTTTGCAAAAGATGGTCGATTCGGCCACCGAACCATGGGGAATAAAAATCGAGATGGTGGAGATGAAAGATGTGGAGATTCCCGAAGCCATGCAACGTGCTATGGCCCGTGAAGCGGAAGCAATTCGTGAAAAACGTGCACGGATAGTCAAAGCCGAAGCCGAACTGGAAGCATCTATCAAACTGACCCAGGGGGCAAAGGAAATGGAGAAGAGCCCGATAGCCCTTGAATTAAGACGCATGCAAATGCTCTCAGAAATCGGGATTGACAACAACACCACTACAATTGTGCTGGTACCTTCCGAATTTACCAATGCGGCTAAGAGTTTTAGTGATCTGGCCGCGAGAAAAGTGGAGAAACAGTAGATAGAAGAATTTAGAACCAAGAGCAAAGAACCAAGAGCAAAGACAATAGATACAAGATACAAGTCATTTAAGTCAATGATTGATGAAGTCATATATAAACACGAGAGGAAAGTCGTTTGACTTTTCTCTCGTGTTTATGTCTTAGAATGCACATCATACCCAAACACACTTAATCCTATGTTTTGATGTTTTGTCTTGGTTCTTGCCTCTTATGTCTTGGTTCTTTTGTCTTTTTCTTTTGTCTTGGTTCTTTTGTCTTTTTCTTTTGTCTTGGTTCTTTTGTCTTTTTCTTTTGTCTTTGTTCTTTTGTCTTTGTTCTTTTGTCTTTGTTCTTTTGTCTTTGTTCTTTTGTCTTGGCTCTATAACATTTCTGAAATCCGTTTCTCAAGTTTAATCAGGTCCTCTGTGAATTTACGGATTCCTTCAGCAAGCTTTTCTGTAGCCATCGCATCTTCGTTCAACATCCAGCGGAAGGCCTTTTCATCCAATGTGATTTGTTTCAACTCCGGCAGCTTTGAATTATCAGGATCAAGTTTCTTTTCCAGAACAGCCTCCGTATTTTCAAGTATTTTCAGCAAGGAAGGTGAAATTGTCAGGGCATCACATCCGGCCAACTCTATGATCTCGCCGGTATTTCTGAAACTGGCGCCCATTACCGTAGTTTCGTATCCGAATTTCTTATAATAATTGTATATCTCTTTTACTGATTTTACTCCCGGATCTTCTGAAGCAGGAATATCCTGAACGCCCCTGTCCTTTTTGTACCAATCCAGAATCCTGCCCACAAATGGAGAAATAAGTGTCACACCGGCTTCGGCACATCTTACAGCCTGTGCAAAAGAGAACAACAATGTAAGATTACAGTGAATACCCTCTTTCTCAAGTCTCTCTGCCGCGTTAATTCCTTCCCATGTCGAAGCGACCTTAATCAGTATTCTTTCACGTGAAATGCCGTTTGCTTCGTAGAGTTTGATAAGCTCATGCGCTTTTGCAATGCTTGCTTCCGTATCAAACGAAAGACGGGCATCCACTTCTGTCGAAACACGACCCGGTACGATTTCCAGTATTTTCAATCCAAAATTTACTGCCAGTTTATCCAATGCATGATTCAACTGAACAGCCTTATCAGTTGATATGCCCCTGGCATATTGAATGGCATCATCTATTAAACTGCTGTATTTTGTATCCATCGATGCGGCATAAATAAGAGATGGATTGGTTGTGGCATCAACCGGTTTGTAAGTAATCATGGAATCAAAGTCACCTGTATCGGCTACGACCTTCGTGTAAGTTTTTAATTGTTCTAATAAATTCATAATTTAGATGTTAATATGATTTATATAAATAAACTGATTTTAAGAGTGTTTTGTTCTGGAATATGGAACCTTTAACAAGGATTTCTTTGTAAATAGCTTATTATAAATAATAGGAAATAAATAATGTCCTTCTTTACAATAAAACCTGTACAATTCTCAGTTCTATCACACTCTTCTTTGAGGGCTGTGTAAAAAGAAATACGTTGAACTAAATTCTTACGATTTGAAAGTTAATCTGCTTTTTAAATAAGCGAATAAGGTTTGGTTTGTTGGGGTGCAGGTTTTCTATTAAGTCCCCACGATCAGAGATCGAACATCAATAGAGATAACTACGATAGGCTGAAAAATGCATTTAATAAGGCCCTATGTTTGTAGTTTAAAAATAAAATGCTGGAAAATAAAGCATAAGTTACAAGAGTATTATAACTTTGAGGATCGAAAACTTAAATTATAAAAACCCAAGT
>Ga0302186_10002170_pt1 | contig 15380 bp, 11 predicted proteins | sample II_Bog_E1_2_FD_198782 | JGI IMG/M metagenome (GOLD analysis project Ga0302186, IMG submission 198782) | Peat permafrost microbial communities from Stordalen Mire near Abisko, Sweden - II_Bog_E1_1 | ecosystem: Environmental > Terrestrial > Soil > Wetlands > Peat | place: Sweden: Abisko... | reverse complement strand
TTTTGGGTTGCGAACATCAGACGACATCATCTACGCAACCCAAAAGCTCCGTCCATTGAATGACAAAAACATTAGTGTTTTCAATTGTCCAATAAAAACATCGAAGTTTCTCACAGTTTTTCAATGTGAAAATTATGGAGTTTTAATGGCAAATCGTGAGATGCTCAAGCCTTTTGAAGAGAGTCTGCGTTATTTAATAAATTCCTCTTTGAGCTTCGTTGAATTAGAGAGTGATACTGCTTTTATGGTTTCAAAGGAGAACATTTTTTATATGTTTTCACTGAATAAAGAGAAAAAAGGAGGGCTTTATTATTATTATTTCACCTTGAAGAGCTTAGCATTGGCCAGAATCCAAACTGTGAGTTTTTTAAAGTACTATGGATCCATTATTATCTCTATCATTTATGAAGACCATAGAACAAATGATAAGATCTTTTTAGCATTTGTGATAAATCATGAAAACTATGAAGCTTACAAAGAATGTAAATTTCCTGTGAATATTTCCACTGATTCTAAGATGAAAATCCATCTGAATGAAATTTCAGGAAATTTGGAGGTCTTTTTTTGGGATAAAAGTGATAAGATCTTGTTATATGAAAGTGAAAAATATGAGTTCAATTTCAAATTTAAAAAGGAACTGCTTCTCCTTTCGGAATATAATATCAGCACTTTGAAATTTTCTCATGATGCGAATCTCCTGGCTATGTTAGCTTATAAAAACGCTTCACGATCTCTCTATGTTTTAAAGAAAAACGATTTCCTTAATGAATATTCATTAGTCTGTGAATTTTTATTAAACCCGTTGCAAAAAACATTGGATGAGCCTTTAAATTTCGGGTTTCTAGATGATTATTATGCTGATCAAAGGTTAATGAATTTTAACTATTTGCTCATATCGTTTTATGAAAGAAATTTGATCTATTTTTATAAAATGGAACAATATTTCAACACTTATGGCAAAACCTTCTGCAAACTAATGGAAAAAAAAGTAAATTTTAGTGAAAACTCAGAAACTTCTATCATTAATTTGGGAAAACATTTTTCTTTTTTGAAAGTAAAAAAGCACTCAAGGTCTTTCTTATCATTTCTCGATCAGAAATTAATTGAATTTAATGAATTTATTATTTTAGGGCATGAAGATCCTTCCTATGTTAATTTTATTATGATCCCTTTTTGTCAAGAAAAGGAAGAATTGAGAGAAAACGCTTGTTTAACCTGTTCATATTATTCCCCAGATTTCCAAAACTATTGTTTTTCATGCCAAAAGACCGCGTCTCTAGCAAATTTAAACTTAGTTCATGATTTGGATACATTGAAAAAACATTCTTGTAATTTGGAAATTTGCAATAATTCAGCTAATTCATGTATATCATGTGATCAAATAATGGGGAAATTCGAAATTTCAAAACCTGCAGGTTCTGATTGGACCCCAAGTTCCTTTCCTCTTTCCATAAGTCCTTTTCAATGCGAAGCCACATGTAATGAAAATGATGAGATTTTATATATTGAAAATAACCAATGTGTCAAAAATGCTCAATACCTCAAGATGAAAAATAAATGTAGCTCAATTCTCGATTTTTTTAATTGTAGCTATGTTCCTTTTTGTTTTTGGGATGAAAATAACTTATGTAAAGAATTAGAAGAGAATAATTTATCAAAAAATATCTCCGATAGCCTTATTTATCCAACCCCTTCATTTTGTTCCTTCGAAATGAGCTTTTCGCAAGGCACTGGATTGCTTAAATTTATTGAGATCAATGTGGAAGTGAGACAAAATCATTATTGTCTATTAAATCTGAAGCATTCGAATGGAGAAAGCAATTTGGAATATTATTCCTTAAGTATAGAGGTTCTGGCTGAATTTATTAAAGAATCAGATGACAATTCTTTCATTTTGGAATTATGCACGAGTGATGATGTCAAAGGAAGTTGCAAATTAAAGCCTGTTTACATTGATTTATCGAAGAGTCAGAAAGTGATTTTAGTGGAGCGTTCAATCAATATTTTTGTGAAAATGAGTTTTCTCAAATCTTTGCAGGTCGATCTATCAAAATTCACAATTCATTTCAATTACAAATGGATGAATTTTGTGTATTGGCATTATAGGACACCTTATATTGGGTTAATAGCATTTATCTCATTTTTTTTGATTGCATATATCGTGAAAAAAATCTTGGTATGTCTTTCATTTAGATTTCAAGTCAACATATGTCATGTTTTAGGTGTGAACTCTTTGGAAAGGAAGATAAAAAGATTATTAAAGAACAAATATATCAAGAAAATCAAATTCACAAAATCTATAATCGAATATAATCAAATCGAATGTCCTTTTTGTTTGGAACCATTTGTGAAAAATGACCCTTTGTTCCTAATATCATGCAAACATGTTTTCCATGAGAAATGTTTTGACGTTTGGATCAACCATAATTATGAAAATTTGAAATGCCCCATCTGTAGAAGAAATTTGGAAGCTTTAGATAATATTCAAGACACTTCTTCCAATTTAGAACTTAGTTCAATGGTTATTCAATAACAATTAAAGTGAGTTGATCTTACTTTTAAATAAAAACAAAGTTTTATAAAATGTATTTAACTTTGTTTTGTAATTTACCTATAATTAACAAAATTGCCTTATGAAATATATAAAATCTTAATATTCATTTAATTTAATAATTCTGCTTTCACAAAAACTGAAATTTCCTAATGAATTTGAAACCAAATAACATGCAAATTCCTCTCAACACTGACTCGGTTAAAAAACTTCAAGACAATCATGTTGCGAAAATTTCAATTCAAACAAAGGATAAGGTAGAAGCAGCTAAAAATTTCATCGAGAGTAAGACCAATTTTTTTCCTGTAATTAAAATTGTTTTCAAAGAGAAATATTCCATGATGAAAAAGGAAGAAATGGAAAATCAGATTAATTGGGAACTTCTGAAACAGAAGATGGATGAAATGAACTTGCCAGATCAAGAAAAAGATATCATAAAAAAAGACATTTTGCACAAAGATGCGGAAAAGCTTCGTTCAAAGTTTTTTTAAACCGATTTTAAATTTTTTTGACATTTTCAAATTCAGGAGAAAAAAAATGACTCCAAGTGATTTCGAATCATTAACAATTATAGGTAAAGGTGCATTTGGCGAGGTCCGTTTATGTCGTTGGAAAAAAACTGGCGAAGTGGTGACTATAAAAAAAATGAAGAAATCTGAAATGATCAATAAAAACCAAGTGACCCACATTCGAGCGGAAAGAGATGTGTTAGCATCAGCGAATCTGCCATGGATTGTGGATTTGAAATGTTCTTTTCAAGATGATTTGAATTTATATTTGGTGATGGAATATTTGGCAGGAGGGGATTTTATGACTTTGTTGATGAAAAAAGACATCCTCACAGAGGAGGAAGCGAAATTTTACACTGCAGAAACAGTTGAATTTCTCTTATTTTTTTATAAAATAATATTTTTTTGGAAGTTGTTGGCCATAGATGCAGTTCATAAGCTCAATTATATCCATCGTGACATAAAACCAGATAATATTCTCATCGATTCTATTGGACATGTGAAATTAACAGATTTCGGATTATGTAAACATACAGAATTGAGGCCGAAGAAAATAGACATCACAAAAAAAATAGAAGAAGAAAAGCCCACGTTGAAAATCGAATTAGGCAAAAAACCAGGTTATCGTAGAAATCGACAAGTATGATAAATTTTTCTGTAAAATTCTTAGATTTTCGAAAATAGTTAGCCTATTCCACTGTTGGAACACCAGATTATATAGCTCCAGAGGTCTTTGGGTCAAAGGGATACACTGAAACTGTCGATTGGTGGAGTTTGGGCGTTATTCTATATGAGATGCTAGTACGTTTAGTTATTAGAAAGTTATCTTATGATTAAAAGGTGGGATACCCTCCTTTTTTTTCGGAAGAACCATCAGCTACTTGTCAAAAAATCATGAATTGGAGTAAGTTTTTCACTATACCCGCAGAAGCGAATTTGAGCCCTCAGGCCATTGATCTCATAAGGAAATTAATAACTGATGCAAGTGATAAAAATTGAAAAGAATTAATTATTTTCAATTTTATATTTAGATGAAAGATTGGGAGTCAATGGAGTGGAAGAGATCAAAGCGCATCCTTTTTTCTTCGGGGTCGATTGGAAACGAATCAGAGAAAAAAAACCACCTTCTGTTCCAGAGGTTTAATTAATTTTCACATTTCATATTATTGATATTTTATATTTAAAAGCTCAAAACGGAAGTTGATACATCTAATTTTGATAAATTTGAGGAAGATGAGCCATGGATAAACCCAAACTCAAAGAAAAAACGCAAAGATGGAAATTTTGTCGGCTTCACTTATAATCGTCAGGATGAAAGCACCAAATCTTCATTACTGTCTGCTTTAATTGATTTGGAAACCGTGAAGAATACCAAACAAAATGATCTGGTACTGCGAATATTATTAATTAATTATTATGAGAGAACATCTTTTAGATGGAATTTGGACAATCTCAACAATTTTCTCATCAAAACATTGGATTTCAACAACCATCGGAAACACTTTTTAAATCGAATTCATCGGCCATTTTGTTCAATAAAACATCAATATTGCCCGGCTCATTTCATAAAAACACAAAACAAGAAAATCCACAGCTAAATTTTATTAAAGAAAAAGATCCTTTAAAACTCACTGGGAAACATTTCAACCTGAACCCGAACGCAAATAAGCCAGAATTTATCCAAAACATTATGAAATCTCCGAAAAACAATCCATTATTAAATCCTTTCCTTCAAAAGGAAAGAGAGGAATCGAAAAAAGCTGAGAATATGAATAATAATAACTTGGAAAGCATGGCACAAAACCTTGCGAAAAATAAAATTATTCCAAGTTTTTTGGTGCAGAAAAAAACAAGTGATAAGGATAATAACGGCATTGGTAATGCGACCAGTCCTTCTAATAACACTCATTTGAAAATTAACAATTTTGCCCCAAATAAGAACAGCATGTTAAAAACCAACATTACAGGCACCAACTTGGGTCAAAACAAAGGGATGAATTTATTTAATATTCCCAGGAAATAATTCAGAAAAAAAAATTTCAGATTTAGCTAAATTTATAAAATAATCTATCAGAAATTTTAATTCAAAAAAAAAATCTGTTAATTTTAAATATGAGCATAACACCCTTTCGAACTCCTCGACCAACCCCTTCGAGCTTTGAAAATTATTTTTATCAAATCAAGCCTTTTCTTGGGCATAGACCTTCTACTCCAACTCCAATTTCCAAGCAATTTCTTTCGAAAACTTCATATAAAAATCATTCCTTTCATTTAACTTCTAAACGATCTCCAAAGAGTCCATTGAAATGTTGTACATTTGATTTACGGCCTTTAAAAACTGATTATGATCAGAAATTCGATGCTCTTTCGAGCGGAAAACTGACATTTATGCAAAACCCTCAATCGAGATTGGAAACCGAATATCAAAGCAATGGGAACAACAGCCAAAATGAGTTAGGCCCTATTTTACAAATCGATTATAATTCACCTGAGCCGAATATAAAGAAAATCTTCAAAGAAAATTACATTCAAAAAAATGAAAGGTCGCCTTCTTTGGTCGAATGCGAAACTGAAGAATTTTTTCGAACTCAAGAAAGAAAAGAACAAGGATTTAGAAGAATCACTGGGAGGGACCTTTCATTAATTAGATTAGAAGAGAAATCGTTGCAAGAATATATAGGAACAGTTGAAGCGAGGATAAGGAAATGTGAAGATGAAGAGAAAAGCATTAGGAAAAAAATTGATATAACGAAGAAATTCGAAGAGAAGATCTTCGAGAAAAGAAAGGATGTTGAAAATATGATGAAAGAGTTAAATAATAAGAAATTGGATAAAGAGAAAGTCAAAGACAATTTGAGACAAAAAAACCAATTGGAGAAACAATTACATAAGGAAAATATCAAGAAAAAAATGAATAAAATATTCTCAGGAAAACAAGAAAAGGCACTCCAAATCAAGGATAATAAAGAAAATCTGATGGAAAAAGCAAATATGAAAAAAGACTTGGATTTTTCAGAGAAAATCATCAAAGTTAATGGAATTCTAAATTTCGAAAAAAAACTCAAATCGAAAAAAAATTCAAATTGCTCACAAAAGGGCAGTCAAGTGCAAAGCGGGCTTGTTGATCAATTCCAAACTGAAAGGGAAAAACTGACAATACTAAAGACAAAAGCATCACAATTAGAAAAACAAGAAGAGGTCTCAAAAGCCAAATTGGAAGACATAAAACAATTGCATATGATAAAATTCTTCAAATTTAAACAATTATTTGAAAATAAGGAAAATTTAGGACCGATGCTCAATAATAAAGGGTTTACTATGGCGAGCACTGCCACGTTTGATGAAAGGAAATCTGGAAATTCAGAAATTGTTACTTTCGATAAAAGAAAATCCGGATCTTCAGGAACTGTGCATATCAACACTAGTGTTATAACTCTTGCCCAGAAAAAAAATTAATGCTTTTGGTAAAAATTTAAAAAATTAAAATTTTGATGATTTTAAAAACTTTTGTTGATTTAAAATTTTTTTTGAATCATAAAACAAGCATTTAAAAGGAAATTAGTATTTCTTAATTTAAATTTGAAAATGAAATTAATTTTCAGACTCCAAATTTAAGTAAAGTACAAATAAACAAAAATCCAATAAAACTTGGAATTCACAAATTTAATTTTACAAAAATCAGTTATATTAAAATTAAATTTATTTTAAAAAAATCTTTTCTTTTTTTTTCTTATTTTTTTACCATTTTTTCTATTCAATTATCGCTCTCTTCGTGAAGCTCCCACATTCATAATTTTTGATTTTTTCTAAACTTTTCTCATTCTCAAATTCCAACCGTCTTATTTTTTCCTTTCTCAAGTCCTCCTGAGCTTCCCTCCAGTAATACACCCCAACACATAGCACTAATAACACCAAAACCAACAGGATTATAAAAAACATTATTTGAATTGTGTCTGAATAATCATTGTTCTTCTCTTTTTTGCTTTTAGATGAGTACTGGCAAAATTTCCCATGATAACCGGACAAGCATTGGCATTTCCCATCTACGCAAACTCCTCTTTCGGAACAAGAAGCTTCACAAAGGTCTTCTAGATTTGTGTTAGGTTGGATTAAAATGTCTGAACATTGGTAAAAATTGCCAAAATCAGCATAGACCGCAAATTGCACAACACATTTTTTGCATGTGAGATTTAAAGGAACAACAAATTTCCTATATTCCTTCAAAAATGAGGATGATGATGATGATGATTGAGTACTAGATGATGTTTTATTGTACATTGTCTTTATACCGCATGTGAACTTCCCTTCTTTGCCTTCAACATCTTGAAACAATGGAGTCATTATTTTATAACGTTTGGAATTTGGTTTATGAATATGAAGAGAACAAGAAATATTTGTTGAGTTGTTAATGATTGTATAAGGGATTAGCCAGACAAATTTGATGAGAGACCCTTCGGTTGTGATAAGATTAATGGATTGAACGGTTCCTTCGAAGCAATTCTTTTTTGTAGCTAAAAAAATATGAAATAGTTATTTGTCCTGAAAGTTACCATGGAAGATAGAATCACTTCGAGGCAATGGCTCGATCAAATAGACAGACTGGAAAAATTATGAGAAATAATGAAATGAATAAAATAATTTCAAACTTCATTCGATGAGTTTTTTTGAAGCGTCAAAATATTCAAGCAAGGGAATATTATTAAAAAGCAATTAAAAAATTTTAGCATTTGAAAATTTCAAATGAATTCTTAAAAAATTTTTTCTAAAGTATTTAAGATAATCTCATTTTTTTTTGAAAAAAAATTAGAAATTTTCAATTTTCTTTTTATCAGAGCTTTTTAAACTCAATAAGGAAATCACCATAAATTAGTTCATTAAAAAAATAAATAATAAAAATAAAAAAATTTTCATTTCCCAAAAGATTTCTTCAAATATCCTAATCAATTCAAGCGAATTTCATGAAAAAAACCTTATCATCAGCGAAAAAGGAGTATAAAGGAACCGGCATTCTTTTCAAACCTCTCATTTTCAAGAGGAAGCAAGATAATTTGTTTATAACCCCATACAAAGTTCACTTTTTTTTTTCCTCCCCATTTCATAATAAAATAATCAGTCCACATTCAAATTTGATGAAAAATACAATCGTTTGAATATGGAAGGCCAAGGAAGATTCCTCTTTTTCTTTTATAGTGTTGACACTGAATTGGTTAGATTTTTTATTTTGAAAAAAAATGTTTAAAACTCAATAAAAAATTATAAGAAAGTCCAAGAGAAAACCAAAAACAACTTCCAAATTTATTTGAGAAACTTGAAAGAAATTCTCCCTATTGAGCCTTTTCGTCCAGAATTCGCTTCATTTAAAAAGGGTTTTAATAATAAATTATCCCCCTTTGAAAAAGAATGATGTAAAGAATATTTATTTGTGATAATTAGAAATGGCTTATGCGGAAAATACGCAAGCGAATAAAATCTTGACTTTTTCCAAAGAAGCTAATCAAGCGAATATTCAAATAAATTTAATAGTAAAAATCATTTTCGAATTTTGAATTTTGAATGTTTTTCTAGAGCAATGTGGGTGGAGAGCAAATTAACTCGAATATAGAAATTACTCCAGGCCAATTTATAATGATGCGGGATTTATTTAAAGTATTTAAAACAAAAAAAATCTTTTTTCATTCATTTTATAAGTTTTGCGCTCCATTGTTCGCAGGTTGGCAAGGGTTCATGAACGATGACTTGATTCTGAGAGAACATGGATTTACATAAAATTTCCTAAAATTTAAACGAATTTTGAAAGAAATTCAGGAATTAATAATTCGCTACTAAAATTTGGTCTTTAATAATAATAGGTTTTTTTAGTTCGAGATAATAATTTAAAAAAAAAAACAAGAAAATAAATATTTTTTCTTCTTAATTCAAAATGCAAAGAGATAGCAAAGAAAACAAAAAGCACGAAGGAATGAAGGGTGCTTATAGTACCTCCACTCTCAAAATTCTTTAGATTTTCTTACTTTTTAAATATTTAGACCGAGATATTACAAATTATTTTCAAAACCCCAAACCAACAGGACAAGGTGGCATGGGTGGTTTGATGGGAAATTTTGGAGGTTTAATGGGTCGAAGTGGAGGTAGCGGAAATAAAGGCCTTTCTGGTCTGGAATTCAAGGAGCTGGAAAACCAATATGCATTTGAAAGTTTTTTTCAATTTTTATTAATTTCTCAATTTTTTTTTTCAATAGTGGCTGGTGAAACGAAAATTGGGCTGATCGATCAATTGATTAAGGATAAAAACACACAGATTTTAAAGAAAGACCCGAAATTCTTCAACAGTATTTAGAATTTCCTTTTTCCATTTTTAATTTTTATTGACAGATTTCGAAGATGATTTTGATGATGATGACTTAAATTAACAAAAAATGCCAGAAATTTAATAATTTAATGAATTTATTTTTATTCAGAAACTTCTTCCCCTTTCAAATCAACCATTTTTTTAAAAGATCTTATCAAATCATCTAAAGTTTCATCCTGTTGCGTGATCTCCTGATCTATCAAACTTCCCAACCCCTTCAAAGAATCAATTTTCTTTCTATTTTCTAATTCCATTTGTATTTTATTTTGTCTTCTAAAATTATTGATTATTAATTCCTGCAGTTTCTGATCTATTTTTCCTGCATTTTCTTCTTTTTCCAATTTCTTCTCTCGAAAACCCGATAATTTTCTTATGTGTTTAATAAAAGAGTCTTTAAAATTATCCTCGAGTTTCGATTTTCTCAGAAATCGAGCAAAATATGTCTCGAAATTCTTCACATTTTCAAGAGTTAGCGTTTTTTTCTTGTTATCTTTATGAATTTGGCTCAAACGAAGCTTAGGAGTCGTTCCTTCTTTACAAAACCCTTCGAACTGCGAAGGTTTCGACCTTAATTCTGATAAATGAGCTGTTTTTTCTTTAGTTTTCGTCTTGATTTGTAAACTTTCGAATTGGATTTTCTTCATTTCTTTCTGGTTTTTGCGAAATTTCTGTTCCATCCTACTTTTCGAAACCATCGAATCAATCAATTCCCTATTGCATTTCTTTAAAAAACCATTCAATTCACGTTTTTTCTCAGTTTTTGGGGGGAGGTCGCATTCTTCCTTATTTTCTTCTGATTCTAAGGATAATATATGCAAATTTTCAGTTTCTTTCATTCCCATAAACTTATCTTTTAAATCTTCAATGTTCCAACTATGATTATATTTATGATTAAAAAAGAACTTGGATTCAAGATCATGCGAATCAATGGAAGAGAAGAGATTTTTTGAGGGTTTTATGGATGGAAGAATGAGTTTGGAATGAAAGTTGCGTTTTTTAAAAAATAAATAAGGAGAGTCTATCAAATTATAAGACATTTAATTAATCATTTAAAATTTAATGCTTGTGCCTTATTTTTTTTTTAACGAGAGTTTTCAAATGATCTGTATTAAGAAAAATTAATAAACACAGAGATTTACTCATATTTAACATTTCTTCTCCTCCTCAGTTTCAACTTTTTTCATTTTCTCCTTATCCTTATAATCCTTATTCTTTTTCTTTGGCTTTTTTTCACTTTCCTGTTTATTTTCCTTCAAATTTTCATTTTTATTCTCATTTTCCCCTTTCTCAACCTCCTCTTTCTTCTTTTCCTCTTCATTCCCGTTATTTTCAACCACATTTTTCTCTTCATTTTTCTTATTTTCACTCAAAACATGATTTATCACCACATCATCTGGCAAAATGTTCGTGATGACACCTAAAATCTTGGTTCTTCCCTCCCTTAAAATCAACACCTGTCCTTTCGTTAAAAATTCTGGATTGAAAAGGAATTTCATTTTGCATAAACCCTTATCCCCTGTCCTTAAAATCTTATCTTCTTTCTCAATTTCCATGATTTCTATGGATTGTCTCACTATCCCGCAATGCATTACGCATTGATACCCTTCCTTAATAGTGGTCGAATGATGCAAAATCACCACTTCCGCCTCGAAATTCCATGTGGGGTCCATCTTTAAGCTCGGATCGATGAGCACCATGCCTTTTCTCAATTCATCTCTAGTAAGTGTCTCATTAGCTTTCGAAGGTTTTATCGCAAGACAAGCTGGTTGACCTGCCAAAACACTATCCACAGGCACTCTATTGCAATGAATTGATTTGATTGATACTGATTTGTAACCCCCCTCTTTATCAGGGCCTAATAAGGCAATTTGCTTCACCTTGGCAGTGCCAGTTTTCACTGACCCAGAAAGAACTATCCCTATACCTGGAATCAGAAAGTTCTCCGTAATGTCATAATGAAAAGGCTTTGCTTGGTTAGATTGGAGATCAATCCGATTTTTGAGAAGACTCAAAAAAGCTAAGAGATGAGGAATGCCTTGAGCAGTCACACTGGAAACAGGGAAAATGGGACAAATTCTGTCACTGAGCATGGAATCTGACAATTTCATCAATTCTTCTTGGCTTTTTATCACGATGGGCACTCTATTAACCAGGTTGGAACGCATTAATTTCATGAGATTTTCCAGATTTTCCTTGTAGATGTTGTCTGGACATAGATCGATTTTGGTTAGAACGATAAAAAATGGGATTTTCAAACATAATGTGATTCCAAGATGTTCCTTCGTCATTTTGGATACTCCCATATTAGCCCCGATGATCAATGTGACATAATCTGGATCAAGTCCCACAAGGCCGAATAATGTGGTCTTGAGATATTTCTCATGTCCGCATAAATCGATCATATTGATGATTTTCGAGCTTTTTTTCACCACTTCAGGCCAATATTTGTTTTTATTCGGGTTATAACGATCCGGAAGCACCTGTTCTCCTTTATTATCGAAACCTATGATTTCCTGAGCTATGCTGGAAGTTCGACCGTTTTGCACTTCATGAGGATAATTAAAAACTTTGATTCGAGCTGAACCCCGACCATCATCTGGAGAACCTTTTGATAAAACACCTACTAATGTGGTTTTGCCAGAATCTACATTACCAACGATAGCCAACTTGATAGAAGTGAGCTGCGGAAGCTCCATAGAAAGAGTTAAAAGGGTTTTTATTTAAGTTTTTATTTTATTATTTAGGCTTGGGTTAAATGTTTTTTTCTAGAATTAGGGGGTTTTTCTTTTATTATTAAAATTTCATGGACTTTTGAAATATTCGGAAATTTGCAAAAACTTGTCTTTGCGTTTGAACAAATAAGTCCAATCTTCTTCAGTCACGAGAGTTTTCTTGGGAAAATTTGAAGATATTAATTAGATCAGGAAAAATTAAAACAAAAAGCAAGCCACTTTGTTGATAGGGGGGCTTTTCTTCAAAATGGAATATTTCTCATAAATGTTCTTATTCTTCCCAGGGAATTTCGAGGTTCTCATATCAGGGGATTTGATTTCATGTGAGATTTCTTCTTTATTCATCAGTTCGTTTTTGTAATTTTCAAAAATAATTAAAGAATATTAAAAACAAGAAAATTTTCGCAAAAACAAAATTTTTAAAATTTGAAAAATTTCTAATAAAAAATAATCATTGCCGATTACAATAAATGTAAATATCATGATAAAAAATCCACCATGAAATGTGCAATCAATGCAGTTAACAATGTGCTTCAAACAGTTTACACAAAGAACCCTTTGACGAAATAGCTAAAGATCTTTCATGAGGAACAGGCCTACAAAGCTTCAGAGATTTATATAAATCCCTATAAAAACATATTCGGATGAAGAAATTAGGATGTTAGTGTGATTGCCTTATATAAAACATATTCGAATTAGAAAATTAGGATGTTAGTGTGATTGAAATGGCGTTTTTAAAGAAGAAATTATGGGATATGAGAAAAATTTTTGTGGATTTTGACTTTGGAGAGGACAATTTAATGAGATTCTTGATAAATTATAGAAGGGAGAAGGGTTTTTTCAGTGATTTGTTTAAGTTGATTCAACTGAATCATAGGTATTCAATTAGCGGTGTTTTATGATGTGGATGAACCGAAACGATTTCAAAGTTTGGAGGATTTATTGAGGAGGATGAATGATATGAGGGAAAATGAGAGTGTTCATTTTTTTCCGATCAATAAAAAGGAGTAAAGTCCAGGTGTGAAGTTTTGTGTTTTTGTTATTTTTTTTTAAAATGAATGTTTTGAATTTTGTGTATTATTATCATTTTATGGAGGTCTTCTTCTCATTTATTTTAAATTATTGAATTTCTCTTTTTATTTTATTTAAGTTTCATAAATTTCGGTAAAAATTCTTGATGATAACTTCCTCCAAGCTTGTTTTGATCATCCTCCAGTGATATTCCTGAAATAAAGTAACTTCTCGGTTCATTAATAGTTTTGGCAGGAATTTTTAGACTTTTCTTAAGAAAACTTGCTGATTGATAATTCCTGATATTATTGACATCTATTAAAAAGTTTTCATTCTGATCTTCTAACAGCTCAATCCTGCTGAATTTGTTTTCTCCTGAAAAAGCCATTATTTTTTGGAGATTTTCTTGGGGGCTATCTAAAGATTTTCTACTTGCAATATTCTGATCGTGAATAATATGAATTAGTCGACAAATGATGCCATAGGTATTTGAATTTGAGTTCAAAAGCAATAATATACAATGTTCACAACTGCATCTTTCAGAATACATCTTTATTGTAATTTTCTCAATTGCTTCGAAATCAGAACATTTTTCATTGAATTTTTGTGCAATGTCTCCAGCATATTCAAAGCAGAACATCAAAAGAGCTCGTTCTGAGTGTAGATAAGACTGACTTGAATAATTTGTGTATCTTCCAGCTATTTTTATTTGATTTTCATTAAATTTGTCTAAATAATCTTTATAAGTTTGATTCATTGAACAATTTTTAAAATCCTCACAGGTAAATATCAATTTATCCTTGTGATAAAGTGGGAAGGAAACTGTTGTTCTCTGTTCATTTTGTTTTTTTACTTCAAAACAAATGTTTCCTGAACAAATGTTGGTTAAGGATAAAAATGTTTTCATATTTGGGTGAATTTCTATTATATTTCCCTTATTTTTCCATTTTTCCTCTAAGGAAATCAAATTTTTCAAACCATTTTGAACATCTTGCCAGCACACTTCTTTCAGAAAATTATCATCCAACAAATCTCTTATGCAAAAATCAATCAAATCTTCAATATCTTTGGTAGGTAAACTGTCAGGTAAACTTTTCAAAGCCGATGAGATGGTTTCTTTGATGAAAACATAGAAAATTTGAGAGATGACCGAGTTTGTTTTTAAACAACTAATGGCTTTTTTAAATCCAATTCCTTAATCAGTTTCAAGTTTAAATGCTTTTCTAAGCGAACCTAAATAAGCGCAAGCATTATCTTTAATGTTTTGAGTCTCTTCCAAAAGTGCTTTTGGATTGCTTTCAAATTTTATTGGGGCATTTGTAAAATCGCTTGCTATCCAATAAAGACTTAGCCGGTTTCGCTCGTAAATATGTTTTTCTTCAAAAAAAGTATCTCGATGTAACTGAAAATATTGATCATTGATAAATGGTTTGTTTAAATTTACAAAGCAAAGGAGAATGATTTGAATATCCATCCTTAAATCTGTTTTAAGCTCTGCATATGGATAATCAAATTGGTAAAAAAAATTTCTAAGAAATTGAATCCCATTAATGGTCAAACAATCTAACTCTTCATCCTTTATTTTTGAATATTTAGCAGGAACAAGACTTGTATTCTCTAAAACTTCGAAATTTTTTCTGATAATGCAAGAAAAGTTTGGAATCGGAGGCAAAGGTTTAATCCTCGTATAAATTGATGTCTTTGATTTGCTGCTTGGGGCCTGAAAGATAGATTCATTTGCACCTTCATTTATTAAATCACTGATTGGTTGGCTGAAAATTTGTCCACTTCCCGCTTGAATTTCTTCTATCGGTTGAGCTCCGAGAATATTAATTGGGTTTTGCAAGCTAAAAATAATATAAGATATTGTTCTGTTTTTTAAAGAGGAGATTGTGCTGGAGTTTAACCTTCTCCCAAGTTCATATTTCTCCTCGTTCTTTTTCTCACTAATATTGACCTTTCTAAAAGAAATAAAAATAAATAGAATTTCAATAAATGTGTACGGAATATCACCTGGTTTTTTAATGCGCTTGGTAACAGGTAGTCTAGCTGGTTTCATTGTTTCGTTTTGCCTATTTGAAGGTTTGCTAAAGGAATATTTTTAGAAAAGCTTACTCATTAGGGGGGGTTGAATTCATGAAATTCAAAAAAAGAAATGCCAAGAAATAAAGTCTTATGATTTTATCATTTAAAAGATAAAAATAACCTTATATTCTGGAATATTTTAA
>Ga0302186_10002168_pt1 | contig 15389 bp, 8 predicted proteins | sample II_Bog_E1_2_FD_198782 | JGI IMG/M metagenome (GOLD analysis project Ga0302186, IMG submission 198782) | Peat permafrost microbial communities from Stordalen Mire near Abisko, Sweden - II_Bog_E1_1 | ecosystem: Environmental > Terrestrial > Soil > Wetlands > Peat | place: Sweden: Abisko, Stordalen... | reverse complement strand
AGGAATAGGTCAGAGAGCTCTAGTCAATTGAGCCAGCAAAAGAAAATGAAGATTTGGTCAAGGAATAGGTCAGAGAGCTCTAGTCAATTGAGCCAGCAAAAGAAAATGAAGATTTGGTCAAGGAATATACAATAATTAATTATGCCCCTAATCACAATGCAGAAATTGTCCCTTAATAAAAAAACATATAATAAAAATAAATCACACCCATTTAAAATATTTTAGATTCTGTTTAGAAATACAATAATGAATCATAAATGATTAAACCAAGAAAGGAAACATTGAATTAATTAAAGGAAGAGTTAAAAGATATTTAAATAATTTAGACAATTGAATAAACAATGAAGTAATAGAACCTCGAGGCTCATAAAATATAATTAACAATCAACAAATTTGATTCTTCAGCAAAAAATTTACATCAACAATCTACTTAAAGACTAAATAATGACAATTTTAATTCTAAAAATATCGTGTAAACTATCTAGCTAATTTCCAAAGATAGTGATAAATTTTACCCGAAATAATAAATGCCTAAATAATAATCTAAAGAAATTAATCAAACTACTCGTTAAATGTTCTAAATTGCAACTTAAAATTCGTAATTATTAGCCAAATCTCATTAATATTAATCTATTGTATCTTCTTCACTCGTGTTTTAACCCACAGATAAGAGTTCACATATCTCTCACTATATGAAAGAATAAGTGTCTGCTCCTTTTTACTTTTCTAATGAAAATACATCTAATATTACATAAATACATGCCTTGCCTATTTCAGAATAATCTGTCAATATCTTGGCCATGGAATAATTAAAGATCAAATAAGCAGCATTAAAATAAGAGTAATAATTTAACAAAAAGCGTTTAAAATAACAATAGCGCCTTCAATAGCAGGAAAGGAAAGAAATGGAGGAATTTAAATAACGCAGGAAATCAGAATTATAAAAGAAAAAACAAGTTTAAAATTTTACACCCGTCGTCTAAAAAATAAAAGACAAATCAATACCAAAAGATAATTAAAAAATAATAATTAAGTCCTAAAATCCCATTCCCCAACCATAAAAAAAAAAATCTCAAAAAATTTAAGAAAAATCTATTCACAATTAGGCTTAAATAGATACTTCATTGATGAACCTCAAGACCAAGCCAGTAAAATCATCTCTTGAAAAAAAAATCGTAACTAATCCCAATAAAAAAAATGCTGCTGAAGAATGGCCAGCCACCTCATAAAGACCTCTAACAACCGACCAACTAAAAGAAAGCCAAATAAGTGAGCAAAGCTATCAGTAATAAAAAAGAAAAGGTTGTTGCCAACTCATTTGATAATTGAATGTATATTATGAGCTTCTCCTACAAGAGATGGTTATCTTTATATTGCTAATATTAATATTGAAATGAGAATAGTTAAATCAATTTATCTATGGCAAATTAAGACCATAAACACTTAAAGTTTACTTCATATTCTTTTGGAGATTTCTATTACTGTTCCGAAAGATACTGCCCAATCGTTAAATATTTCCGAGAACAATCTAAATGCAAAATTCAATATAAGAAAAATGCTTTAGGTTGAGAAGAGTGATTTGACCTGCGTGATTCAGCATCAGCAAATTAAAATTAACAACACTTAAAAACTGAAGTTGGCCTTAAGGCATCATCTGCTACACTTCTTCAAGATCATCTGTGAGTAAGCTGAAACCTTTTTAAGATGCTGTGCCTATTGTGTCTGCTATCTTTATCAGAAGGATATCTTAGTTAGTAATTTGCATAAAAAAGATAGATACTTTGGTGGAAAAGAAGAAAAACTTTTACCAAAAAATCCCCTAACAAATCTAAATGACTATACTTTTACCGTTTATTGTACAGATCGAAAGTAGCTTAATTGACCATTTTCTTCAACACGATAGATTACAAAATATCCATCATAGGCGTATATCTGATAGCTTTCACAATAACTGATCAGGACTCTTTCTGGCCAAGCAGGTGTACCCTATATTTATTTATTGCTAAATTTTTAATCGTTTAAGAAATTGATAATTTCAGTGTTTGCCTGATCATTTGAGTATCCAAAAAGCAAACCAAAATTATAAATGCGGTACAGTTTAGTTTTTAAAGGACTAGATTTGTATAATAACTAGTATTTATTTCCTTTTTTGCTCTTTTCGTAAATACAAGCGTACCAATTCACAACTTCTCCATTCAATTTCGCTACGCGTCTAATTTAAATGACAAGTACTCGCCACGGCCCATAAATCCTTTCTTTTCGCTTATATACTCCACAATTTTGCCATTTTTATCTTCTCCCTTTATAACTCCTAATCTAATATAGATGTATCTATACTGGTGCTTGTACTGGTGCCATACCACATCTCGAGCGTGCCCGCCATCAATTTTTATTAATTTTGAATAAAAATCTAAGGTGCTAGCCATTTAATCGTCAATGTTGAGCAAAGTTTCCTCGCCTTCTTCATCCTTGATTCCATATATTTCATAGTAAGCAAGATCGGGGTTAAAGATAAAAAATTATTTCCCATCAAATCTGATTTCAATAAGAGATTGAGTGCTTGTTTGCCTTGCAAGGGGGCTTTCCTCAACAATTTTATGCATTTTGTATTTTCTCTGTTCGTAGAGCATCTTAATTTAGACCTAGTTACATTTTCAAATTGAATTTCTATTAAATTGAAATGAATCCATCCGCTCTAAAAGCTGAGATAAAAGGAGTTAAAAAGTATGTCTTCTTCAAATGTCATTTTTTCTTGTAATTTGCGATCGATGCTGGTCTTAAAGGTTCCTTCACTGCGATTGATAAATTATTTGCTCTTGATTGATTAAAAAATACGTTCATAGTTGTTAGGTGAGTTACGAAACATTGGTGAAAACCATAACTTGGACGATAAAATTTGTTTATCTCCAAAACAACAATGCTCGACTGACTGCTGATTATTATTTACGAAGGATTTTGAGGAAGACTTTTTATTGAAATAATATTGTTGTCGGGTTATCTTACCACTGACCGCAGATCAAAACAATCCTCAATCTCAACATCATTTCCATTAACTCTTAATAACGCAAGGCTAGATTTGCCTAAGTGCGCCAGAAAACAGTTAGCTCCAAACGAAAAATGATTGAATGCAGCAATTTCTTTAAATTTGTGATTCTTCAGTCGGCGAAGCTCCATTCCAGTCATGGTACTCCATATTGCTAAATTATATCTGAGATACTGATGTAGGAGTCCGTGAGAGTTATAAGTCGATAGGAACAGTTGTCATATTGAAGAGAGAGAATTTATTCGCCATTACTTGAACCATTTTTTCCACTCTGCATAATAAATTTAAAAGAAGGACTTGCTGGATCAGGAATTTGATTGGTATGAAGGAGAGTATCAACATTCCAGCAAGCCATAAGTCCATCCTGCCCTGAAACAGTGATAACTCTTGGTTTTTAATTCTAATTTTGACAGTAAGCGATAAGCCAAGTAATTGGCTTGGTATGGTACCCTCTAATGTTTTTAATCATCATCATATTTTTAGAATACAAATCGCTGCTGTCCAGTATTTTGAAGGATCCATCGTTTAAGGACACGCAGATCTGACTCTAAGAATATGCGCATACCTAAATAAATACGCCCATACTTTCCGAATATTCTTTTGCTACATTTATTTTTCATTGATTTGCTTGATGGCGTCTGTTAGATAATCGTAGAGGTAGATTCTGAAAGGACTGACAAAAATAATGCTTGTTCGCATGGGGGCATTAGTTGTATAAGGTAGACTATATCTATCAAAAAAGACTATCTCTCTAATGTCGAAGTTTTTAGAATCATCGAGAGTGTTGCAGTTGAAATTCTTGATTAGTATTCTCTGTCGGTAATTCCAGAGTGAAAAGGTGTTGGCTGTCGTAATGATGGCCACCCACTCTTTTCTGGGATGAAGCGTCATGAGTTTGACTTTATTCGGCGAATTGACGTTCAAATTGAACAATACTTTATTTCTACTGGTCATCTCTAAGATATGACTAGTCAGATTGTATCGAATAAGTTATTCTTATAATCATAGTAAATACGAAAAAATGATCATTGCTAATCAGGAAATTGCAGTGCATATCAAATGTATTCGCAATCTCACTGGGTATAACTCTGGAAGATTTGCTTTAAGGATTTCATTGGAGGAGTATGGATCGAACAAAAAGGTATAAGCAACTCCCGTTAATATCATTGAAAAAGAAATTCAAAAAGCTGAAAACCGTTCGGAGTCAGACGACCATTTTTACATTTCAAAAACATTTCCCTTAAAAAATGGCACTCATGTACTTTCAATTAGACTCAGGTCGAGCTAAACGAAGTCTGCATCTTCAAGATAAATGCTCCTCTCTTCGACAATCAAGACTAAGATTACTCGGTTTCGCTCACCTGCTAAATTCTTCAGTCCTAGCTCAACAAATTCAGAGTGGTTGGTGTTTATAATGGAAAGCTATCAGGCTTTTCTCTGCATGAGTACTTGGAAATGGATTTTTATGAAAGTGCGGCATGTCAAGTGGTGGGAAGTATTCATAGTTGCTTATATAAATTTGAGTTTTTGGGAGATGATAATGGGTTGAATTTGCAGACTTATTGTTAAAAATATTGTCAGTTTAAAGTTGATCAAATGCTATAATATTTGGATAGCGAAGGAAAGAAAAGTTTAGCTGCTATTATCGAGGGTTACAAGCAAATTGTAAATACATAGATTAAACTGTAAAAACTGCCATCTCAGAAAGAGATTGACCTTAAAGCTGTTGCTGCTCTTAAAAATGAAAAAGATGTAGCGGAGAGATAGACTTAGTTTACAGAAGTAGATGAGGAACTTATTGTAAAGATAGCTCTTTAAGTCAACGAAAAAAAGAAAAAACGACGTCGAATATTTACTAATGCCACCAGATAGTTCAAGGCTGAAAAATATCAAATCTACGAAAGAATCCTACACGAAAACGCTCAGAATATATATTCCTTATGGCGAGATATAGTGGCTGCTTTACTAGAGTAGAAAGGTGATTATTTCATTGCTTACAGAAGCATAAACTATCGGAAAACCTTAGAATAAAAAGTTGGAGAATCTATTGCAAGATTTAAAGGTAGCTGGGATGTTGATCCTTATTGCGATGAATAGAATCTGCGCGCTCAACTCGCTCATCAATTGAGAAATCAAGACAAATAATTTTTCAAAAACTTCAAAACAGCAGAACCAAATTTGTTTCCAATTCTTAACTAATCATTTTTTAGTAACAAACGACCAATTTTCTTTGAGGAAAAGGCGATTTACTCATCAGAAAGTAAATAATAGTTAAATTAATAACAGGAAATTGGGCCACACCCGAATTAAATTTTAATCATCATGGTTCATGGGTTAGGAGCTTGCCGGCTGGATATGGAAAAGATAAAAGTTTAACTTAGAAGATACTACGACACCAAATTTAGAGTATATATCTCTTCTGCCAATTAAGGTCGGACGGAAGGAGATATTGATTCTTTAGGAATGAGGCTGGCTGCTGAAATTGAGCATTAGTTGTCAAGATATCCATAAATCCCGAAATTATGTCTGCTAGGCCATTCTATGGGTGGCTTAATTATTAGAAGTGCCTTACCGAGATTAGAAAAGTACAAAGATAACTTCCATACTTTGATAACTCTTTCTAGTCCTCATCTGGGCTATGCCTACTCTACATCAAAACTAGTAGATGCTGGCTTATGGATGATAAACACAATGAAAAAATGTACCTCAATTCTGCAAATGACTATGTACGACAGTGAGATTTTATAAGAAACATTTCTTTATAAATTATCCAAGAAAGCGGGACTTGAGTGGTTCAAAAAGATAGTCCTTCTGGCTTCTCATCAAGATCTCTACGTTCCTTATTATTCTGCTCGCATTCAAAAGCACGAAGAGAGTCTTTTAGACTGTCGCAAGAATGTAAAGAAAGGTATTATCTACTGCTAGATGATCGATAATTTGCTTTCAAAATACGAAGGATAGATAATTCGGTTGAATGTAAATTTTAGCATCCCCTAACAGTAACTACTATCTTATATAGAAACATAGATAATTTGATTGGCAGAGCGGCTCACATCAGCTTTATCAATAATGTTGAGATGGTAAGAACTTTTGTTCTGGCAGGAAATCACTACTTTGTTTGATATATAATTTTTTATAATTATTATAGGCACATATTATATCTTCACTTCATAATTAAAGTATTTGCTTCATTACAATAAGCAATTATGCATTTTGACTACAGAAAATAAAGTCCATTCTGCAAATTAGATAACAAACATTTTCATTCACTATTATAAATTTATTCATGAATCAAAAAGAATCTGGCAAAAGATCAGCAAACTTTTTATAGAGATTTTAGGGAAAAAGATCCACAATTACGAAGGAGGGACTCAATTATTTGTTTGACCAGCATCAAAACAAACTGCTTCACAATATTAGTCCAAAATCAGTCGATCAAAAAAAAATTAATGCTGATGCATCCAACAAATCACTTATAAAAATCTCAAAAAATTAAATTGTAAGATCGGGGAGTGAGATCAGAGCGGATATTATCGATAATAAGACTTCTCGACTGAGTCGCAGAACATAAATTCTAAGGAGATAGTCGGAGGAGATCAATAAGCCTGATGAATTCACTTTGCCAAGGATCATCAATCGCTTCAGCAATTCTTTAAATAAGCTTAACCACAATAAGAAGGTCATTTAGTAAGTCAGGCATCACCACTTAAATAGTGAGATTATCCATCCTAGAAAGAGTGGATATTTGATGAGCAAAAACTTGGATGAAAACGCAATGCAGCATCTCTAATTTCTCAGCAAGTTGTAATAAAAATTAGCTGGCATGCGCTCAAAAAATGACAAGCATTGAAAAGCAGATATCAATCATCTGTATAATATGATGGAAAAGATAATTTTAAACAATTAAAAAAACACTTTATTCTTGACTATTTATAGCTGATCAATAATGTGTATTAGCTTATCAACTTGTATCAGTTAAATAAAAGACTATATGAATGGTGTAATAACAAAGAATAAGTTAAAAGTGTCAATATAATGTTCATTGTTTTTAAGTTTTAATCATCAATAAACAATAATAAAGTAAAATAATTTAAGCAGGTATTTTTCCTTCCCAAAATATTAAATCAATTTGAATAATTAAATATTAATTTGATTCCAACAAATCCACATCAGATATTGTTAATTATGACAGTCATTTATCTTTGAGCCTAATTTATTATTGTTAGAGGAGAGTACAACCATTACCAAAATATTTTATTCTTGATGATCATATATTTTATTATTGGTTATGCATATATTTCCTAGACTTAATTTTAGATCACCAAATTAAATCAAAATTAATTGCAAAATTAAATCAAAATATAATTCAAGATGAATTTTCCATTATTCTAAGAGAGTAATGACTTATCTTTCATTAATCAGGGTGAATTACTTTGCAAGGATAAACTTCTTTCCACTCACGATGATATCATAAGTTAAGTAGATTCTTTAAAATTTGGAGATTATTCATGTTTATACGAGGTGAGGGAAAGATATTCTGCCTTTGAAGGAATAAACGAACCTTAATTAATGGAATCGAGGGATTTTGTTGATATTATTGATTAAGATTCAGTTTTTAACAGTATCCTTTAATCTCCAAAGCTTCAAAATTCAACAAAATAACCAGCAATTATAAAAAAAAGACCAAGTTCAAAGAAGATGAAAAAAAACTCTAATATTATAAAGAAAATAGGAAGAATAATTATTGACAATATCGACCAGTACAATTTACCAAATCAATAAAACAAAGTCAAAACTATGCTTGTGAATCTCTAAAATCGGGCGAATATCAACGATAGGCTAAAAAATCAAAAAGATGGATTCAATACTTCTGATTTGGAAGGGATATACGATGATGAAAAGACTAGCTCCTTCAATTTGAAGACCACTCGCAGAATTTTCACATAAAAGTTGAGGAAAGATGTATTGAATAGTTATCAAATTAAAGACGATAATAAAGTAATGTATCTTAACTCCTTAAAGGTGTCATCTCTAAGATTCATCAACAAAAAATTAGCAGTTAGGCTTTAGATCTCAGACGGTAGTTGATCATTATCGATTTTATCTTTTCAAATCTGAATAATCTACAACAACAAACAATCACTTTGCACTTGCATGGCCTGATTTATTAATATGCTCAAATAGTTTTGTTTTTGAAGAAAATATTTCGTTGCAAACATTGCATTTGATGATGCTAGCTTTTCCTGTCTTTTCTTGCTCTGCCTTCTTTTGTTTTTTTAGTTTTGCTTTGCCTATTTTGTGCTAGTTTTACTATTATTCGCTGGAATCTGATTTTTATTAAAGTTTGGCTTTAGTTTCTTGCTTTTTCTTTTCCTTATTAAGATCAGCGGCTGTTTTGGGCTCATCTTTCATTTATTTTTTTTACACCTTTTTATTGCGATTATTGAGAAGTGTATTAATGAAGCGATAATCATCATCGCTTTAACTATCCTGCTCCTATTTTTTTTTTTCAATTTTCACAGGCTAATGCTTTTATTTTTTGGCTTCCTCTGTTTTTTTAGATGGCTTTGTTTATTTCGGTCTATCTTGTCCCTTGGTTTATTTTGGTTTTTCCTACTGATTTGCTTATTTTTCTTTATCTTACTATTCTTACTTTTATTCTACTTGTTGAGTATTCTTTTTCTTCTTCTTTTTCTTTTTGGGACTTTATTAGGTTGGTCTAACTTCCTCAGGCTGCTTCATGTCTTACTCTTACTAATCTTTGGCTTTGAATATAATTTCTTCTTTAAGCATGACTTATTTTTCAATATTTTTAACCATTTGCTTATGCTGCTTTGATTTTTAATGATTTCTCAACTGATTCTCACTCTTAAATCCTTTTTCACAAATTTCGCAATAAAATCCCTAATCCTATGCGTTATCGCCTTCTTAATGAGTATGATGGTTATGATGATGATGATTTAATTCAGCTTGCTTTTTGTAATATTCCTCTATCTCCTTGAATCGCTCCTCTTCTAGCTGTTGTTTGACGGCTTTCATTGACTATTTCTCCTTCTTTTTTTCGCGTTATTTTTATAGTTTTTCCTGCTACCTTCTCTCCTATTCTTATTTAACTTTAATCATATATTCTCTAAAGCGAGGGTCTCTCTTTTTGACATAGGCGACCAAATCTTTAATGGTCTTTAAGAAGGTTTTCTTTTCTCCTTGCCTCTGCTTTTTGTTTTACTTCTCCATTTACCTCTTGATCCATCGATTATTGGCATCTCTTGTATCCCATTCCTAAATCCACACAAATGTTTTGTAGGTTGTAAAATTTTACCAATCATTATAGAATTTCAACACTTTCTCCTCAGGCGTAGAAAAATTTCCAAATCCTTAAAGTTTTCTTTGCTCCTCCTCCTCAATATCTTCTCTGGCGTTAAAAGCTTTTGCTTCCTCTGATTTAATCCTTTCAAAGACATCTCTATAGACGGCATAGAACCCCTTTTAATCGTCTTCATATCCTTAGAAGCAATTCATTGTAAAATACATCCAGATGTTGAATCCAAAACTATACTGTTCAAGGTCTTCTTTGCTGAGTTAATCTTTATTAAAAAGTATTTTCTAACGGTTGTTATCATACCAAGTTCGTTCATTGGGATCATACAATACATTGTAAGCTTAGTTGATCTACACAAATCTATGTTTTGCATCGTCATCTGAATTTTTATCAGGATGATATTTGAGAGCCAGTTTACGATAACTCTAAGTATAAAAGGTCGTACTGTTTTGATTTAAGCTGGCGTTGCTTTGCGGTCAATTTCAAGTATCTCATAATAACACCTCTTCATTTCAACTATTATAATCAAAGAATTTACAACATCATATTGCTTTGAGCATTTAAAATTATTCTAATTTTAGCAATCTCTTGCTCCATATCTCAGCACATATTTGTATTTATAAGACAGTTTTATCATATCATAAATGCTATCCTAATAAAAATAACATGACAACCAAAAATCATCAGAATTGACAACCAACCTACAGCTCATCAACAGAATAGATACGGAAAATAATAACATTAAAATGCTGATTAAAGCCATTCGAGATCATTCTCTGCCTCACCATCAGTTCACTTTCAATGATTCCGATAGTTCAAACATCGAAATTAATTCAGACAATAACCATATTACAAAGAGACGCAGTAAAAGTACCTTTCTTCAAGATCTATCATCGCCTTCCAGTTTGCAGTCAGATGTGGGGGATTTTATATTAAGAAATAAATATAGTCATGCTATTTGCAAAGATAAGAGCCGGTGGAACAAAATCCATCAAAAATTGGAATGCCTTAATCACTAAAATATTGTCTCTCCTGGAGGCAAAAAGTTTTTCGGAGGGATTGCTTGCGAATAAAATAAATGTTAAAAACCTGCAGAAAGGATAGAAAAGAAAGTGAGTGTATTTCGCATTAAAAATAAAGTATAGGACCAATCGTTCTTAAACTTGAAAATAAAATAAAAGCCCAAATACCAGCAAAATCCAGAGAAGGACTGTTTTGATATTCATCAAATCAAAACAAGTTTGTTAATTTCTCACATTAATGCCATTTCTCCTTTGCAGCTACATTCAACGCCTTAACAAATTTATTCTTTTTTCGAATCAATACACTAACTGATTAAAATGAAACAAGCCAAAGAAACTATCATCAAAAGGTACACAAATTGCATATACTTCGGACAAAGAGTGGCAAACACTCCCTATCACGGTATGATATGGTATTATAGAAAGGTCTGCTATATTGGACAACTCGTTAATGGTAAAAAGCATGGTCTAGGAATATAAATAAATCTGCAAGATGAAACAATATGGAAAGGAACCTTTCATCATGGTCATAAAACAGGCTATTTCTAAATTCAAACACCAATTTGCTATTATTACGGTAATCTCAGTAGCGGGCAATATCACGGAGAGGGACACCTTTCCACCAGTTGTTCCTAATTCAAGGGCAACTTTTGTGAAGGAGTTAAAGAAGGGGTGGGATTTTAAAAATTTAGTGATAAGACAGAATATAGAGGATAATATTTCAATAACAAGTTTGATGGTTAAGGATAACTCAAGACCACAAATTATTACTATAAGGGCTTATTCAAAAATGGCAAGCCGGATGGGCATGGCTTTGAGAGAACAAACTAATACTAATATTTAGGTAATTTTGCGATGGGCAAAAAAGAAGGTAAAGGGAAACTAAAGACCAACAACGGAATAACTATCAATTGCCGCTTTGAAGATAATCTAATAGTTGATAATCAAAATCAAGATAGTGGGATTTACCAAAAATATTCGAATTCTTTGTCAAAGTAGTTATCAGCGTTAGATTAATAAAACGAAGATGGGACAATCGAACATATGCTGAGTGCTATTAGTCGGCAGGATCATCTATTGCCTCCAATGAGTGAATTGTCTCCAATAAACTCGAGTGTATTTTCAAAAAGATGATAATAAAATTTAACAATTTTGACTGATGACTTATAATCTATGTACTGTGCATTATACCGGGCAGAACTCAGTTTTATAACAACATTTTTTAGATGACTTGCCTATTAATTATATTTTGTTACAAATCTATCATTTTTTATATATCATGTCTAAAAAGATTTAGATCTTGTATTGCGCTAAGAATGGACTCGGAACACAAGCATCAAATCTAAAGATAGCTGTCAAGCAAGCTTTCCCTGATGTCAAGATTGACAGTATACCAACGTAAAATGGCAACAACAGAATCGAAGTTAACTGGGACAACGACGGCAATAAAAAAATTGTCTGGTCCAACAATAAGACTGATACCGAAAAAAATCATGCAACCATCATCCAGAAGTTGAAACAGGCTCAATGAGACAATGATTCATAGATAAATAAATCTAAACTAATTTTGGAATGCCATAAAGCAGATACTTAATTATTTGCAAATGATTCGCAAGCAATAATTAAACTCAAAATATTGGCATATTAATTCATGAATAACCATAATTTATTTATTACCATTTTAATAATCATGTTTCTGTCTTAGCTGGAAAAGAAACAAACCATCAAGGGGCTTATCAGGTAGTACTTTCTATAAAACGAGCATAGCGTGAATCTTTCGCTTGAATAAATACACTTATAAGCTTTGCCATCCTTTACTAATGATGTTTACAAAATCACAACCACACTAGCCCCTCCGATTCTTTATAAAATGTACCAGCCCACCCTGCCAGAATTCACTGATAATTAACTTGAGGCATAAATAGTTTGCAATTTATCGCAGCGTGGTCTGTATCCCAAAATATTGAAAAGTACTATAGTGGGCAGAATTGAACAATATGTAAATTCCATTCCTATTTGTCAAGCTAATGTAACAGAAGAAAGATTAATACGAATATTGATTCAGCTGGCTAAATTTTCATGTGATTACAAATAAGTGGTCAGCAGTTATAACGCAAAAAAAGGTATAAGCAATAAATACAACTTGCAAAGATTATTAATGATTTTTGCAGATATTTATAAATGCAAAAAGCAATAATGTCCGGATCTAGTCTCAAAATGTTAAAAAGAGATTGAGGCAGTTCTATATGATCACAATTTATTTAACAACCTGGCCCATCTATTGACAGCTGTTCCTCTTGTCCTCAGTCATAACGACTGCCATCTTGGCAATATTTTGGCAGATAACTCTCAATAGTTCATATTAGACTATGAATTCAGTCAATTCAATTATATTGGATTTGACCTGGCTAATTTTTTTAATTAATGGTCCACCTAGTATGATAAAACCTTTTAAATCCGATAAAATCTATAAATTAACCAATTTCTCAGAGATAAAATAAGTCAGATTTACTATAACTAACTGATAAAAGAGTATGATATTAAAATATAGGAGTGTGCACGGTACACTCAGTTGGGTCGGGTATTATCTCATTTATTTTGGATGATAATAGGATTAAAGCAGATTAACGATTCACGTATCCATTTTTGTATGGTTCATTATATTATTCGTCGAAAAGAAGAACTGCTCAAGCATTATAATCGTTTAATGGAAAACCATCTATGATTCATATTATGTTTATTACAAAATATTAGATAAAACATATCCGTTATTTGAATTTGCCAACGTGTTTAGCCTTTCTCTATATTTTATATCTCCTTGACTCATATTTTAACAGCTCAAGATAAATATAAAAATTCAAAGATCAGTAATACTTAGCTTATTTGTAACATATTTCCTCTTTTTCCCGAAGTGAAAGATTGCTTTCAACAGGGTCTGCCCACTCTGGTCCTCTTTTTTCCAGTATCATGCAAAGATGACGATTGTATAAGAAGCAATTAATTAATCTCATCCTCATTTGATTGTTTTCGATACGTCTCATGCTCTCCAAAAAATATTTGGAATCAATATAGCTCGTCTCTAGTTCGACTTTAGTCTTCAAACTTGTATCTTCTCTCATAAGAGCCTAACGAATGATTTCTCCGAAAGGCTTTATTATTGCCGACTCCTGAGATAAAACATCTGTCCAATCCTTATGAAGAACGTCCACTTGTAAGGTTTTCCAATATGGGGTATTCTTGACTGTGTCTCGCTGAAAGGATGCTATAATTTTGTAGACAAGGAAGGCCAATCGTAGGTAAATAGGGTCTTCTGTAAGTTAAGTAAGTACTTCCAAACTCTAAGTGAGATATATCAACGCCCGACGAAGGTATTTGCCGACCTATTTAAAGGTGACACCTGATTCTTTTGGAACATCAACTTCAATTTTGATATCGTACTTAATAAATTACACTGGAGAAATGCGTTCCTTAAATTTCATGGTTAGCATTCGCTTGATAAAAGTTTTAGTTCCCACAGAGACATTCACATCTTCTGGAAAGGTGATAATGTGATTGTCAATTACACTAATTAGTTTAGGAATCGAACTTTATTCATAAGGGCACACTCCATATAACATTTCGTAAAGGATCACTCCCAGAGACCATATGTCTGCCCTTGAATCATAAACAAGCCCCTTTAGCACTTCTGGAGCCATGTAAATGGGCGAACCCACCATTGTCTGAGTCATATCGTTCTCTTTCAGCAGTTATTTACAAAATCCAAAATCAGCTAATTTAATTTTTCCGTCTTGGAAAAGGATGTTCGAAGGTTTTAAGTCTCGGTGTAAAATATGAGCTTGATGCAATGCGTCAAAAGCATGGCGTAGCTGATCAAAAATATTGAGAGCCTATTCTTCGGGTAATTTACCTTGCTTTCTGATGAGCTCACCTAAAGTTCCGCCGTTGCAGAATTCGTATACGAGGTAATAGTTGCTAACAGTTTTAAGCATTTAAACGAACTTTATGATGTTTGGATGGCTCATCTTGCTGAGGATGCCAATCTCATTATTTGTAAACTCACTAAGTTTGGGAGTCTGCTTAAATTTTTCCACTTTCATAACTTTGACGGCAAATAGCCCTGGCAAAGTCTTATGATGTGCTCGATAGACATTGCCATACTGTCCTGACCCAATCTTTTACAAGAGAATGTAATCCTGAATAACTTTATTCATCATTATTTATATTATGCTTTGCAGATCACTGACGGTATAAATCAACGAGCAAAGGAGATTGTTTGTGGATTCAGGGGCCAACTAATTTGTAAATGATTTTGGCTTTCATTTGCTTTTTTCTGCTTGGGCATAAACCAAGATCTCTTCTTTATTGCTGAATAGCTCGACCTCTACACAAATGTTATATTTATTTTGCTTGAATTTTCATCAAATTGGCCAAATTTTAGCTTCTTACAGAGAAGTCACGATATCTGGCGTAAGCAATTAATTACTCTTACAGTCTAAGGCACTATATTCGATCGTGAAATCGAATACATTCAATAAAAGCCAAATCGCAAATGTAATTTTCGCCTGCATTAAAATCGGATTACACACAGAAAGTTTTTTCAGTGGAGATGCTAATTTTCTCAATATTCGAAGAGAAATAATTCTGTTATCATCTGCATAAATGGACTATGACCAAGAATAAGAGTATGAAGCAAGGGACAGTTAAAACTTATTAATGGTTCAATATTATCGATGTTATTTTGAGCTGTTTTTTATAATACGTACCTAAATTGAGTGTCGTAAGATTTTTCAGGTCTATGTGAATGATTTAGATGAGTATAGAGGGGTTGTAATTGCGTTCTATATATTACTTACAAAATACTGAGACTCAGCCATTAAACTTCTATTTTTGTAATGTGCGTCCAAGCTATCTTCCAATTGTAATAGGAGTAAGATCCTCCCTATAAATTGTGGTATTGTTACATATTAGTAATTTTTTATTGTCCTGTAGAGATTGTTTGACAACT
>Ga0302186_10002167_pt1 | contig 15391 bp, 29 predicted proteins | sample II_Bog_E1_2_FD_198782 | JGI IMG/M metagenome (GOLD analysis project Ga0302186, IMG submission 198782) | Peat permafrost microbial communities from Stordalen Mire near Abisko, Sweden - II_Bog_E1_1 | ecosystem: Environmental > Terrestrial > Soil > Wetlands > Peat | place: Sweden: Abisko... | reverse complement strand
TTTCCCCAAGCTGTTACTTGGCTATTTCCCCAAGCTGTTACTTGGCTATTTCCCCAAGCTGTTACTTGGCTATTTCCCCAAGCTGTTACTTGGCTATTTTCCCTAGCTGTTACTTGGCTATTTCCCCAAGCTGTTACTTGGCTATTTTCCCTAGCTGTTACTTGGCTATTTTCCCTAGCTGTTACTTGGCTATTTTCCCAAGCTGTTACTTGGCTATTTCCCCTAGCTGTTACTTGGCTATTTTCCCTAGCTGTTACTTGGCTATTTTCCCTAGCTGTTACTTGGCTATTTCCCCTAGCTGTTACTTGGCTATTTTCCCTAGCTGTTACTTGGCTATTTTTAGGAATACGGCTTACTTCAATAAACCCCTTTAAATAAATATATGTAAATGTTGTATATTCAACAGGTAAAGCATCAAACTCCGATTGTGTCTTGATTTCAATTTCCATAAATTATATTATTTTTTATTTTATTACTTTCAATATTATTCCAGTGCAATAGATATAAATTGTTAACATCATTACAGACATAATTTCTTTCTTACAATGTATTTACTGGCTACACTGTATTATACCTAAAGAATAATGATTATTCTTTAGGGGATGAATCCATTTTTTCAGCATTAATAAATGATTCTTCCCATGCGGCTAATTCTGAAAAACGGGCATAATTTGAGAGCTTTAAAAACTCTTGGTATGCTAGTTTTAGATTTACCCCCAACGGGGTGTTTCTAGAAATAATAGCGTCTAATTTAGGAAAATTAATTAGTAGGTTATCTTTTAAATTTTTATTTACCAAACTAGACATAATCTAATGCTTTCTTATAATAATCTATTTCTTGTTTATTTGTCGAATGGTTCAACGCATATTCTACCGCTTCAATTAACATTTCTTCTTTTGTTTTTCTACTTTGAAAGTTTATGTGTTTATCATATATCATCTCTGCCTTCTTTTTTGCAGATGACAAAGTTTTGAAAGTTCTTTGCAATTCATAATTTAGAAAAAGAAAATAACGATTTTTTTCTAGCTTAATGATTTCCAAAATTTGCTTTCCATCCTCAAAAATGGCATATTGCCGATTGTGGGTTTCACTACTCGTTATCCAAAATAGTTTATTCATACTTCTACTAATTCTTGTTCTTCTATTAAATTCTCTTCCAACTTTTCTTCTTTAGTTTTTGGAGGTTCGACTTCACGAAATCTTTCAGCATTGAACCCCAGTTCACGAGCTTTAATTTCAGAAAATCCCGGAGGTTGTATCACTTTATTTTTGACACCCATTAGTGTAACGGCAACTTCTTGAAAATCACCATACGGTTGATTTAATTTATTTCCCAGAAATACATCTCTTACAGTGTATATTTGGTCTTTTTTAATCCAATGATCATAAAGACTGCGAGTATATGAGTCAACCTTATCATCCACACAAATAACCTTTGCACCAGTTTGCATATTAATCTATTGGTAATTCAAATTCAAATTCTTCAAGTTTGTAACCGTTATCATAATTATATAACATGTTGCTAATCAGTTCAGGGAGAAATACAACTATACAATTTTGAGAAGTAATATCAAAGTATATATATCCATTTTTTCGCCTTGGATATACTCCACATCTCTTACCTGTTAAGGATTCAATAGCTTTCGCTACACAACAGTTATTAAGGTCTCCCCTTTCACTTTTATCAATATGTTCTTTTGTTACTTTGATTAGCATAATGGTTTATATTTATTAGTTTCTACAAAGGAGTGCCCCCGACAGGAGTTGAACCTGTAAAAAGCGATTATGAGTCGCACGGTATACCGTTTACCTACAAGGGCGTTAAATTATTTAATGATTATCAGCGGAATTTTACTTACCTTACAACAGACTCCTCAGCTTTCATCAGTAGTTCTCTAATTGCTTGCCATTCATAATTGCGATATCCAGATTCAACGTATATTCGAGTTTCTCCAAGATTATGTCCGTTTACAGTTATATAATCCTTACATCCTCGTTCAGTAAAGCAGGAAGTTACGAATTCCCAAATCTCGATGTACCCTATTTGTTCAGAATCTGTATCATTTTGATAACTTTCATCATATTCGAATGATCCATCATATTTACTTACCCATTCAAATTGTTCGGTGTAACGTTTGTCCACTCCATATATTTTACGTTTACGTTGAACAATAAAAATAGGATGTGAGGTTATACGGTTATCTTGCAGCAGCAGGTTTTTTTTAATACTACTAATAGGTGGTAAATCGTTTTGCATATTATTTTATCACTGCAATGTAATTTTCATCATCCACAGCATATACTTTCATTCCTTGAAATTCTAACCGGTTATCTCCAGTACCTGGAAACGGTTCTTCTGGAAAATACATTATCGAGGAAGGCACTACTTCTCTTAATATAGTTAATTGTAATTGCCCTAATAAAAGTTTTTTAGGGCGTTCATTAGCATGATGAACTTTATACTGTTGAGTTTCAAAACAAACCGAAAAATTTAAGTCAGCAAATTGCATAATTTTCTTATATATTACAAACGTTAAATCGTTCGTAATATATTATACCAAAAATTAGGCTTTATACTGGGAGGGGGTATGCCTAATTTATATCTTCTGTAACATAAGTTGTTGTAACAGAAGAAGTTATAACAACTTTTTGAATCTTAGGAAGCAATAATTTCGTTACCATACTCTGTGCTTCAGGAGCTTTCAAAAAAGCTTGGGCGATAGCTGAATCTTGAAATGACAATGCTTGGCTAATTTGAGCGGTGGTGCCCTGAGGAGATAAATAATACTCGTTGTCATTGATTACATAACAAGTATTTTTAAACTTTTTCTTTTCTTTAAATGCAGGTTTTTTAATTTTTATCTCACTTGCTTTATCAACATGAAAAGTTTTATTTTGTTGTGCAATAGTCGCTTTATCAATGGTAGACAATTCTTCAGGTTGATAATCCGGTAGTTCAATAGCTTCGTTGTTCATAATTTATAGATTAAAATAGTACTGTGCTTCTAGCCCTTTGTCAAAGTGATATAAAAACGCTTTTGCGCCTCGTGTTTGGCCTACATAACCCTTTGAAGCATGCCAAGAGTCTGCCGAACATAAGGAGGGAAGGGTGCGAATTTTTACACCCATAATCTCATCATCTAACTCTGCATGTAAATGACCGGTATGCCATTCTTTATACGTGGTAGCAGCCCATTCATCCTTTTGCTCAGTAGCCATTAATAAGGGTAGATTTTTTTTAATTTCTTTATCGCCGTGAGTAAATCCTAACAATGTTTGTCCGTACCTATAATATTTACGCAGAGTAGGTGAATTATTAATTGAAACATTTGGATGGCCTTTAAAGAAAGCAGCTAAATATTCCCCTAAATAAAACGATCTCTCCATATCGTGATTACCTACACAAATAACAACATCGACAGGTATTTCAATAGCCAGTCCTGCAATAGTTTCTTGAATTACTTTACAACCTTTTCGAAATGTATTTTGCCAGCGGCTATCTTCTACTTGTGGAGTTCCTGCTGTTGTCGATTCATCCGAACCATCGGAATTGAATAAATCATTACCAATTGGTAATAATATTCTTTCCACTAAATTAATTGGTGCTTTTTCAATTAAATCACCAACCGCATATTTAAATAATCGCACTGCTTCATTGGAATCGTAGTTTTCTCCACCTGTTTCTTCTCCCCAGCTTAATTTACCAATATGTAGATCAGCGATATTGATTTCCAAACAATACTTTTTTTCAGGGTTAGCTGGAATTTCATCAAGTTCATTCCACTTCAGAGTATTGATATTTGAATTTAACTCATTTTTAAAATACTCCAATAGTTCTTTTGTTGTATCAATTGCTTTGATGCGTTCCAACTTTACAGCTACTCGAAATAATTCTTTGACGTTGGCTTTTCCACTATCTTTTGCAATACCTTCTACTCTACCATTTTTATAAACAAGGTCTTTATTCACATCTTTTCGTGCCATGTCCCATTTTGTTACTTCGTATGTTTTTACACGCCAGATGGTTAGATCCACTTTTGCCGCAATTAATAATTCTTCCAATGTGCGAATTGAACCAGACGATTGCAGCAGTCCTTCAGTATCATTGGATTTAAACTCGATTTTGCTATCTGTTTTTTCTGGAGTGGAACGTAATGGTGAAATGATTTCTGATGCTTCTGTGTTAGTAAACCCGTTATTTAATAAGGATTGAAAAATATTTCGTTTATTTTTTCGAGCTTTTGTAATAATTACCAGTCCTTCGTTTATGCGTTCTTGAGTCATATTTGATTTTATTGTATATGCCGACAGAAAATTTACGATTCGAAGTATATAATATCGTAGTTAAAACCTTGATTATCAGTTACTTCAACCTTAAAAAATTTTTTAAACTTATTTTTGTATTTATATACCAACAACTTACATAAGTAGTTGGGAAACAATAATTTAAAATAATACAAGTTAAAAAGAATATTTTTAACAAAAATTTCTGAAAATTTTACTGATTCTTTTTCTGTAAGCCATTTGGATTTGTGAATCACAGTGTACATTACGAAGGAATCATCGTTTGTCAAATTAAACTACGATACTTAGAATCAATATTACAGATGTTGTACCCGTCGCGCCACCTGGATTAGAGGGAGAAACATAGTCACTAGGCCAAGGAGTATTTCCAAAGAGATTAGTGTTCCAAAAAATACCTGTATCTGTAAACAGTACAGTTTTATCATCTAGAATTACACCATTCTTTTCAATGTATGCCAAATTCAATTTCGGTACAGCTGCTGGATAAATCAATGGTAAATTTGGATCGGTAGCAATATTATATTTAAAGTAGTAGCCTGCAGGATCTGCTCCAGAAGTAGGAAGCCATCCCCTTTCTGATGTGTTTGGACTAGGAATGGTAATCATTCCACCAGTATTAACAGGAATACCGCATGGTAACGCAAAAAGAGGAAGACGATAAAGAGTATTGCTAACATATGTGTTCACATTGATATCTCCTGAAGTAATGCTATAAACTGATCCTTGCGCCAAATTCTGTATTAACTCAAAATCGGTTACGAGACTTTGAATTTCTTGCAAAATAGTATCCAGCACACTATTTAGATACTCTACTGTGTTGGCGACTAAACAAACCTGATAGTCTAAAAAGTATGAAGTATCGGAAGTGGGTACTCCTTGTCCAAGTGTTTCCAGTTGATTGGGTGTGCCTACAGCTGCAAAAATATCGGTTACACCTCCATTAATATTTCTAGTTCTTTGTTTGACAAAGATGTACTTAGTGATATTTTGAGCAGAAGTAATCTCCAACGTCATTTGATAGCTACTTAAGTTTGGTATATAAACCGTCGCTGATTGTAGCAAGGTTACTTGCGCAGATTGAATAGCCATTGAAAAAAGGATAACCGATAATGAATGAAGAAGCAAGACCAGAGGTAAACGAACAAATTGAATTAATTACAACCAAATTACAAAAAGCTTTAGATGGGTTTGTTTTTAATTATGATTCTGGTAATTCGTTAAAATTATTAAGGGAAAAAGTGAGTTACGAGTTGGAGACACACGGTTATTGTGGGTTTCCTGTTATTTCTTATGAACTACGCGAAATTGATAAAGATTTATTAGAAGGTCATGTGATTATCGAATTACCTAAATTAGTTCAACTCAACTTTTTTTGTAATGAAAGTGGTTGCACAGTTGTAAAATAACCCGTATATTGTTCGACCATGGATGTATATGATAATTTAAAAGATGGTGAGGGGGCAGGTACATTGATTGTGGGACGTTACAATAAAGAAGGTAAAGTCCAACAGAAATCCACATTTTCAGGCTCACCCGAAGATCTTGCCGATCTAGCGGAAAAATATAAAAACTCCATGTCTGTTGCACGGGCTGAATTTCTTCCTTCATTAGCTAAGATACCATTTTCATTATCATCAAATACTCCCAAACCCAAGATACAAAAAAAACGTGGTCCTAAACCTAAAATAAAAGTAGTACAAGAAATACAACCACCTACTAATGTAGCAAAAGTTAATCCTAATAAGGTTTTTGATTTAGATACAAACGATTACTTTAACGAAGATTCTACAAAAACAACGGGTACTATTAATTTTGAAGAACCCGAAGAATATGGGCATAATGAAGAACCCTCTACAGCACAACAGATTACACAAAAGCGAATTGCATTCCAAAATCAATTTGGAAAGATATTCACAGAAGTAGAGGATGTAATTTATCAGGAAAATGGATTTTCTATCATGTTGGTGTACACTAATATCAATAAATTAACATTTATTCCAAAAGAAGGTGAGACTTTAGAATTCTCAGAAGATCAAAGAACGTTTAAAAATGTGTTTTTTCCAGGGACGATATTCGACTACCATGGTAAAATTATAATGATATTATATGTTGAAGTTGATAATATTGAAGAAACGGAGAATACTGATAATGAATAAATTTGGAAATATAACAGAAGAAACAAGATCGGACTTTGATTCTACAAAGAAAGTAGAATTTATTGATAAGGAAGGTTTTGAAGTAGCAGATAAAAAAAATAAGAATAAGTTGAAGAATCCTGTAGCCATCAAAGAAACTAAATAATCATGCCTGTTTACGATGGAAGTTCTGGTCCTTCCGGTTTTTTTAATGGAGGAGGATTACCAAATAATCAATATCCAAATCCATATTATAATGTAGCACAGCAGTATTTACCAATTTCCGTAGAGTCCCAATTATGGTGGATGGACTATTTATTGTTGCGTAATGGATTTTTAAAGTCTGCCCTGGCTCGTGTAGTTAATTATTTCATTAATACATTGATTATTGAAGATGCTAGTGAAGATGTGAAAAAGAAATATGAGGAAATATTTCGTACTCTAAAATATAAAGTATTACTAAATACGTCAGGGTTAAATCTGACGGCAATGAGTAACGAAGTGGTATCTGTTACTCAAGGATTTGATAGATTTTTAAAATGCTTAGATTGTAATAATACAATCAATATTGAAAAAACTAATAATTATGAGTTTAATAAAGGTAAGTACACCCATACATGCCCTAGTTGTAAGAGCAGAAAATCTGAAATTATAGACATTCCATCCAAGGATATTAAGAAGCTCTCGATTATTCACTGGCCAATTAGACAGTTGATTACACGACATGACAAGATTAGTGGGCAGACAGATTACTATTGGCAGATACCTCAAGAATATGTACGTAATGTTAGTAAGAAAAATAATAAATTTTTTTCCAAGGTCACTCCAAAGTATGTAATGGATTGTATATTTACGTCTGGAGGCCCAAAACTTTTAAAGCTTAACAAGGCCAATTTATTACACTTAAAATTACCTCATCCTTCTTCGATTGAAACGGATGGCAAGGCCATTCCTCTAGGGATGTTTATGTTTGATGACTTTTTTAGCTATCAGACTGTAAAAAGATTTAATGAAGTTATTATGTATGAACATATTGTACCGTTTAATCTTTTTTCGATGGCTAGTGATAATAGCCCTGCATCTAGTCCAGTATTCAACCAAAATGGTGGTGTATGGAAGTCAGCAATTGAAGAAATGGTTCTCGCACATAAACGAGATCCTGGGTCTTATCAAACTTTCCCATTCCCAGTAAACTTTCAACAATTAGGAGGACAAGGTAAGGAACTGGCTCCTGTTGAATTAATGCAGCAATACAAGTCAGATATTCTTGGAAACTATAATATTCCTCAAGAGTTATATAATATGAACTTTGCTACTGCAAATGCCCCTGCTCCAATGTTAAGGTTATTTGAAAATGCATGGAGTATCATACCCGACAGTCTGAATGAAGTACTCCAACATATAGCAGATATTGTTAGCAAGATTTATGGTTACGAAAAAATTAAAGTAAGTATGTTAGCTTCGACAATTAGTGATGATATTGAAAAGAAATCAATTATAAATTCGCTTGTTCAAGCAAATGTATTAGCTAAATCAACTCTTACCGAGATTTATGGAATTAATTACATGGATCAAGTACGTAAGAAAATTAAAGAAGACGATGAGACATCTCGTATTCAACGAGAAGAACAAGAAAAGTCTGAAATTGAGCAATCTACGGAAGCTAATGTACTTAATCAGCCATCTGCTCAGACTGCACCTGGTCAACCAGCTGCGAGTTATAATACAGCAGGATCGAATCCTAACGATGTATTACAACAAGCCCAAGAGATTGCTCAAAAACTTTTACCCCTGGAAGCAGGACAAATACGTACAGAATTACAAACAATCAAAAGCACCAACCCTACTCTTTATGCTGCTGTAAAAACGGCTTTGGGAGAATTACGTGCTTCTGGTAAGTCACAAGGTAACCAACAAATCAAACAAGAAGCAGCCCAAGCCAATCAATAAAATGAAAAAGTTATTTAAACGATTCGATGATTTATGTGATAATCATTTGACAGATTATGAACATTGGATATTCTTACGTAGTTTATCTAGGTCTAATCCTGTAGTTTTTCAAAAATACTTACACGCAAAATAATGAATAATATCTACTACTGTTCAATATCTGGCAAAGTTATTCCTGATGCCCGAGTTGAATACCTGCTTGAATCTGGCTTACCCATTGAAAAATGGACAGTCAAAGAACATTCTTCTGTTACAAAGGTTAAAGGTATCTTTCTGCAACCTGGCGATTTGGGAGAAGGTGAAGTAGACACAAGCTCTTTGATTATCGTAAATAAGGTTTATAACGATACGGTAAGATCTATCATGGGGGATGCTGCTACGGACGCTGACCCGGATGGTGAAGAAGCAGATACATCGTTAGATGTTGTAAAGGACGAATAATATTATTGTTTTTTATTAGAAGTTAATCTAGTATTAGCGCATGAAGCCTTTTACACCTTTACACTTAATTTCTACTATTTGTCTTTCGTTATTTTTAATGTCATGTTCAGCATCATTTATTGAAAAACAATCGGAAACAGCCGATCAAGGTATTTATGCAATTCCTGCGGCTATTGACGCAGGACGAATTGATCAAGCAGATACTATTTCTAACGATTTAAAGACGCTTTATCCTACCCCCAAAAATCCTTTGAACATTAAACCAATCGTTGATCCCTTAACAGGAATAAATGATATAATCTTACCTTCGAGGTTGATTGGTAAAGTCATTGTTATAGGATCTCCTGCTTATAAGGATTTAATAAAAAATAAAACAATCAACGATCAATTAGTCATAGAAAATAAAAATTTAACGGACTATAAGACAGAAGCAGAAAAACAAAAAATTGCTGATCAACAAGCATTGAACCAATTGTTAATCGCTTATAATAAAGACGAAGATTCTTTAAAAGAATGGAAAGCCTCAATTTTTTATAAAGCTTATGAACTTTACCAGTTTATAGGAGTATTATTGACATCTTTATGGGTGGTAATTCCACTGGGTATTGTTGGTGCAATTGTACTTTGTGTATTTTGTCCTGCGGTAGCTCCAGTTATACTTTCTGCAGCAGGTACAGTCGTAGGTTTTATAATTCGTGTTGCATTAAATCTAATCAATAGTATATTTTCAATATCGACCAAGTTATTAACCCCAACAACCCCCACAACTAAAAGCTAATATGTCTACATCCTCAACCTTTATTGAAGCAATCAAAACACAACTGTCAAAAATTAAAACTACAGTTGAAGCAGACTTGAAGCCAATCGCTTCGCACATTGAAACAGCCGTAGAAAATGAAATCAAGGTAATTGAAAAAGATATTATCTATGATGCAGATAAAGCTATCCTTAACGTGGAATCGGAAATCACTAAATTGAAGTCCCTGGCTACTGCAAAGTTAGAGGCTCTTGTAAAAAATAATGCCACAATCACATCACTTCAGGCACTAGGGGCTACTCTCGAAGCAGACGCTAAGAAAGCGGCTGATTTTGCAGAAAAATTGCTGAATGTTACTACTGCCGTAAAACCCGTTACAACAACTCCGGTTGTTTCATCTATAACTACCCCAACTACGTAATATGCTTAAATCGTTGTTGCAACACATTGCTAATTACCGCCATTATTACCTATGGCCGGTAATTGGTGTGTTTGTTGTTCTAGGCTCATTTAAAAATGCATCATGGTTAAATCATGGTAAACCTATTTTAGATGATCCTAACGCCATTGCTGCGTATGGTATTCAATCCTGGCCTGTGCTACTTGCGTTATTCTGGACAGCTGTTTATTCGGCTTTTTTGAATAATTCACTTACACAAGACCAGTATGCTAAGATTACTCCATTAGGCCAGTTTGTAGATAATCTACCAGAAATAGTTATTTTTTTAGCAATTCTGGCTCACTACCATTTTCAATAATGCAAAAAGATATTTATAAAATAATCACGGTTACTTTGGCTGTGTTATTTTTAGTATCTTGTGATAGCACAAAAGATAATCAACCCACTACATCGGTTATACAAGAAGTAACAAATGTAGTAGCTTCAAAAATAAATCCACCACCGGTAGAGTCACCATCGTTTCAAATGTCTCAGATAGCGGAAGACATGGTGACTGACGCAGAAGTATCTGCTACATCAAAAGATGGTATCGATGGTGGTCATGCTTACTACGATAAGCATTATCAAACAGCTACTTTTGCAGGTGATGGAAGTGGGGCCACTATCGCGATAGGAGTAGATCTTGGGCAGAACACCGCAGAATGGACAACAACTTCTTGGACACCATATTTTGATAACACCATTGTTAAACAGCTAGCTGCTTGTTCAGGAGATACAACTTCTTCATTAGCTAAACGTGATGTGACCAATCTACAGAATATTATTATTGTTTGGAATACTGCTTTAAATGAATTCAACACTCAAGAAGTACCTAATTATTATGCTACCGCTCTTCGAGTATTTCCAGGTTTGAGTGATTTGAGTATTAACGCGCAATCAGGCGTCCTTGCTACAGCCTACAATAGAGGGTTTAGTATGGTTGGGGCCTCCAGAGTAGATATGCGTAACCTACGAACAGCTGTGGCCAATAAAGATTATCAAGGAATGGCTAACGCTTGCTTACATATGAAGATAACCATGCGTGATTCATGGAATAATGCAGGTATTTATGAAGGATTGGCTGCTAGGTATGATGCTACGGCCAAATTGATTTTGACACCTGATAACTAAAAAAATCCAACCCCCGAAGGAATTGGATTTTTTTTAAATTACGCTACAACCTTTTCCTGCTCTTGACGTAGAATTTGACTCTTTTCTCGTTTGATTCTACGTTCAAGAATAGTATTCTCTGCTTCTGCTAACTCTTGAGACAAATCACTGATGCGTTGTTGCTCTTCTTCCGTGGCCTCATACTTCAAATCCAACTCGTTGATACCTGTGACGACAGGTTTCTCAACTGGTTGGAAAAGCGGAATAATCGCACCCACCACAAGTATTCCATTCAACGCAATTGAAATTCCAACTGTCAATGGCATTAAGGCAGGATAACCTAATGAAGTTATTCCTAGAATTAATGACACTACCGCTAGCACAATAATATTCGTTCGCATATCATTTCGGATGACCCAACATTACAAACCGATCTTCGTCATTGAATATCGTTTGACTATTCTTATTCAACCCAGTATCCCAGCTGTTGATTATACCATTCTCTCCTTCTTCATAGAGATTAACGTTGAAGGTTACGCAATGATACTTTCTTAAGCTGTCGGTTGAAAGTACTTCAAACTGTAAATCGTTATTCTTATCATGATAAACATATTTCATCTCCTTTAAAGGATTAAAAGGATGAATTGCCTTACAATAATAGTTATATTCGATTTTTCCTTCTTCGTTACGTTCTTTAACTACATCGATATGCCCGTCCAGACTGGCTTCGACAGGGATATCACGTAGGCGCAGATAAGCTACACGGATTTCATAATCAATTGGAAGGATACCCCTAATCAATTGTGAATTATTTGGGCTTTCTGTAACTGGTTCAACAAACCATTGCGTGATACTACCAATCATTTCTTCAACAGCTTCCAATGAATCCACTCGTTGTTTGAACGGACCTTGAACAGGTCGAATAACTCTAACGTGTGCTCTACGTTTTTGGGAAGCAGGTAAAGAAAGATTTGTTTTCTTCTTTAGCTGCTCCTCTTCTGACAGTGTATTGATAAAGGCAATCGTGTCTTTCCAATACGACAACATATTCTCCGTAGTAATGATGTCCTGTTTATATTCTACCAATATTTGTTCTGATGTTTGGGGAGCTTCTTGAGTTAACATGTTTAATTAATAAAGGTTACTGACATTGTGTGGTTGAATACTATATGTAACGGAACATCCGTTATTTTACTATACCAGAATATATCAAATTATATGGGAGGGGGTACCTATACTGAAAGATATTCTTCCAATTTGATAAACATAAATAGACTAGATTCCAAGTTCAAATAAATACCTGACCAGTAGATATTTGATAATGACCCAAAATCATCTCTAGTTGTTTTCTTACCAATCATCCACCAATTACGAATTTTAAAAGCAGTTACACCATTATATTTTTCGTTTGCAGCTGTCCAATTGATAGAATCGAATAATGCATGGTTTTGAAATTTAAGCTTATCAAAAAGAATATCAGCAGATTTCAAAACAATATTCGAATGTACGAAAGTGGACTCCCGGTTGGGAGTTGCAAAACATATAGGGTAATGTTCTTTCCAACCATTGCCATTTAAATCTTCGATCTTAGCGAGATAATCTTTTTTTGCTTCTCCGGTGATACTTGCGATTCGATAAATTAATTCAATCTGCAGTTTTGTCATTATCGTCGTAAATTATTTTTTCAAATTCTAATACTAGCTTACCTTTATAATCAGGTCTATTTTCTTCCAGTACTTCATCGATTTCTTCATAGCTACCAACATCATATAAAAGCAATGGCTCATCTTGATAAAACGGGGGAATAAGTGATGATGGGTCTTGTGCGACATCTTCAGCAGTACAATCTACCAAAACCGCAATTACTTCATTATCTACATTTGTTACAACGGTCATTTTATTTTTTACCCTTCTTGTTTTTCTCAATTTCGTATTCTACATACTCCATCAAACCTTTGGATATTCTATGGATATCCGTCAATGTTATTAATAATTCATTAGCACCAACATCTGGTTGCACATCGATTCTATCAAAAATCTGCCTTAACGCTGAATACGACGCATCAAAGTTTAAATGTGGATCTTTTATTTCGATTTTCTTTTTCTTTTTATTACCCATATCAATCGCGCATTTCTAATATTTTTTCTACGGCTAAAAGGTTATCCGGAATTTCATGATCGTTGAGTTTTCTAATTTCACCATATAGTTCAAGAGATTCTCTGTCTATCATTTCAGCGATCATGTCTATATCCTTATAAAGTTCATAATCGATAATAAACTTTTTTAGTAATAGCCGATCTTCGTGTAACAAATTATTTTGTAATTTTAACCAGGCATAATCAGGTTTTTCATTCATAGTGTTTTCGGATTTAAATCCTTATCTCTCATATATTCTGCAATAAATAAGCCATCAGCATCTTTTTTTAGTTTAGCTATTAAATGAGGGTACTTACGTATACCAATATCCAAACTAGCTTTTTTTAATTCTACACTGCCTTTTATACCTTTAGGTAGAAATCGATTTTGCCATTCTCCACTATCAATGAACTCATGACTTAATTTTAGCTGCTCTACGGCTATTAACTGCGCTTCATGGATTCTTGCTCCAATAATCATTGCTTTCTTATGTTGAGGCAAATGAGAAGTAAAGGGTCGTTCAATACCTACACGGATATACGAGTGATTTTCATCCGTATATAAACTTGGTATCCAACCTAGCATTAACTCTTTAAATTTTTTAACATCAAACCTCGAAATATAATTCTTTTTCTTGGTATACGATAGACATTTTTTTATAGGTGTAGAGGATGTATCTGAACGACCGTCATTCCAAATTATACCAACACCTGAACCTTTATTTACACCGTTGTCTAATCCAATGTATATTTTGTTTATCATTGTGATTTGATTTGCATATTTATTTCCTGTATTAATTTGGTGATTTCTTTATTATTAACTTTTCCGGCTAACTTACTTTCCATTGTAAGGTCACATAAATATTTGGTACGCCAGTGATGTTTATAACTTATCATTTCATAACAATATTTTTTTCGAAGCTTATCTTTCTTATTACGTAAATCCAAATATTCAAGCACATGATTTTTATTTTCTTGTAAATATTTAAATTTAGTTGGAAGGTTATCAGTCATTAATACCTTCAAGTTTCATTGTTATATTGCCAATCAATTGGTCGATCTCATTACTGGATACATAACCGCTCAATAATTTTATATTACGCATATCTTGGTAGTAAATTTTTCTATTACGATATCCTGCCCAACTACTTTTACAATAACGCCATACAACAGTATAACAAACAGCTTTCTTACTTTTCCGATAAAGTTGACATAATTCTGCTTTAGAATGTTGTAATCTATAAACTTCTTTATTCGGGAGTGATACAAGATTTTTAGCTTTTATACATTGAACCATCGAAAGCTCCATTCAACAAAGCCTGTGCATAACTATCACTTACTTTATTCAATGCGTTAGTAACCCCCAACTTATAGCAAAAAAGATCAGGAGGCAGGCAATAAGAAGTGTAATAATAGGTTGGTCCGAAATAATCTGTTCGCTGTTCAACCTCGTCATCGTTAATACGTGTGTTATACACTTCCTTAAACTCAGCAAAATCTTGATATTCTTCTTTTAGCAATGGGCTGATTGCAATACGGGTATACCCACCTTCTGGTAAAAGCGTAATACATGGATCATGTAAAAACCGAGTACTACTAGGCAGATAAATAAAATTATTAACATCATCAGACCAATATGTACGATAATGATGAACAGATATTTTATGTCCAATTTCTCTAAGCTTCTTTACACTTAATCCGTTTTCAGCGATACTGGATATTTTCGGAGTTTTTACTTTATTGATTTTATCAAATTTGAGGTTAACAATTTCGGCAACTACAGGAACACGACGGCTGATTGTATTATTACTATTTGTCATATTTTATTCTTTATATCTCCCATGTTTTACACTGGGATTTAATTCGATGAAGATATTTTTTAAATCTTCTTTTTTAATTTTTTCCAATTCAATAATTAGATTTTCAGGATGACTGCTATAATTCTTTATAGCTTTGTCCATCAATCTTCTGGCTTTTTCGCTTGGCTTATATCTATGACTCACAACGTTTTTGGCTCTGAAACTTTTTTCTTTCGTTTCTTTTTATTTTCATTCTCCACTTTTACTACTTCCTCATAAGATGGCAATGGAGGTACATGATAGGCTTCTCGAATCAAT
>Ga0302186_10002166_pt1 | contig 15392 bp, 11 predicted proteins | sample II_Bog_E1_2_FD_198782 | JGI IMG/M metagenome (GOLD analysis project Ga0302186, IMG submission 198782) | Peat permafrost microbial communities from Stordalen Mire near Abisko, Sweden - II_Bog_E1_1 | ecosystem: Environmental > Terrestrial > Soil > Wetlands > Peat | place: Sweden: Abisko... | reverse complement strand
AGCTGGCTTTCTCCATTACATAATGGCTTGCCAACTTGGTAAATAATGGTCTCAATTATTTTACTTGTGGATCATTATATATCTATATATTTGTGATATTTTATAATTTATTGAAAAGAAGTAAATTGATATGTTTAATTAACGATGAACTTATAATTTTGAGATAGGGAATACATACTCAGAACGACTGATAGCTTGCCTCCATCGATGATTCAAGTGGCACTGTGTTATCTCTAGATTCTATAGCTTTTATGGCTTTGCATATGCATTCAAAATTGTTTAATTTGGCTTTGCTTAATGTGCTCATATTTCAAACTATCTCAGCAAGAAGAAACAACTCCGCCAAAAGATTATCGTCATCTTTCAAATATCGAAAAGTGCAAATCCAACTCAATTAAAGTCATCAGTTTTCGGTTTCGAAGAATCCTTTCAACTTGAATACCAGCAAACTCCACATATAAATTACTGCCATTTTAGAAATCATCAGAACATGGAAGCAGCTCGGTCAAATTTATAGCGATCTCAACCCTATTTTCTTATCTTCATAAATTCAAATTTTACAGCGGAAAAGAATGAAGCCAATCCACCAGCTAGTTCTGAAGCCACATGAATTGGCAAAACTAAAAGAGCACGCTTAGACTTTTGAATACTATTATCGCAATTAACTCTAATATAATTTTAGCCAATCAACAACAAAATGATTTGAAATCCAAAGGTATCGCTCGGTAGGCGAGAATATTGTTTTGCTGGATTAGATTCCTGGCTGGATAAAAATAAAAAGATAGAAATCACCCATGTGTTTAACACTTAGAAATTCTGTAGCAGTCAAACAAACAAGGAGATCACTGTACTGAAATTAAAACTGTCCTTTATGAGCGAGGAGAGTCATTTATCAGGCTAATCATAAGCTGATGATTTGATCAGGCTAGTTTTATTTGTAGTCGGATAATTTTCTGAAGGTAGATCAATGCTGGTATTATTGCTCGAATAAGTTATTGAGTGAAGTCATGTTTGCTTGAAATTTCTACTTGCGAACCATTCTGCTTTTCCAGAAAGAAATTATCTCTTTCAACCGCTCTTAATCTATTTGACTCCTATCAAACGGTTACCAACCCTGAGAATATGTTATTTGCTATCAGATGATTAATCATCAGCCGTTTTAATGATTCGTTGTCTCAAGGATATAAAGTATATGTTCATCCGTGCCAATCAATTTGCAGTCTAAATCATCAGTCCTATTCGAAGAGGATTTTTATCCAAGACAACAGACCAGCTTTTATAATATATAACAACAAACCTACACCTAATCTTCGGAATGAATAACTATCTCATCAAATAAGAATCAACAACTCCGACAAAAGATGGTCAGCATTCTTCAGAATTTGTGATGGAGGTAATCCATTGAAAGATGAATTCTTTAATATTGTTAATAAAAGGGCAATTACAATTTATTTTAATTTTTTGAGGTTTATTAAAAGCTGGACATATCTAAAAAAGTTACTTTTGATTGAAATGATTCTGTAAGCCTCACAGAAAACCATATTTAAAAAGGATAATCAAAACTGTAATTGATTTGGAAAGCAAAGAATATCTCCACTTTTATTGATTTTTCCGGTTATATAGTTTTTGTTGATAATCTCAATAAATTAATCGACATCGTGACATTCCTTCTCAGAGAACAAAAATTGCTTTCTGCAACAACTAAACAAATGAGGAGAGAAACAGCTGAAATTAAAATTGTAGTGAATGAACAATCAATCTTCATGCGTAATATTGAGAGCAAGCCCAATCAGCTGCAAAATGAATACTTGTCTCTGAATAGCGACATCAACTTTACGAAAATGTGTTCTGCATTATTTCCTTACATCAGTGGCGAAGAAGCGTCATTTTTTTCAGTAGGAGTGGATGATATGTTGCTGCAGTTCCTATTGACGATTGAAGAAAGTCAGATTAAGCAAACATTTTGAAAAACACAAATATGATTCTTCTACTTATTTTTGTTTACTCCAATAAATGTTAAAATGTTTAAAAAAATAATAATACTATAAATTGATTTGGATCAAACAGTCATTATTTTTTCACTTAGTAGATTAGACAGATATGAAATAAAATACTAGATTCGTAAATTAATTAATGAGAGGGAATATAATAAACAATCAAGAATATTTGTCAAGGATGATTTGGTTGTTAATTTCTCCGATATCGATATTTTTTGATATTTTTAATTCTTCCATTCATTTCAGTAAGAATGTCTCTAAACTTCCAGCTCTTATCTTTCGTTTCAGCAACCGTTTCTTATCCTTCTTAGTGAAATTTATTGGCATAGTATTCCTCAAAGCTTCTTTTATTATTTTGGGAAGGCAAGCGATCAAGAGCCTTCTCTGACTTACTATTTTTAAAATTTTTATCAAAAAAATCAATTTTAGTATTCAAGCGGAAATAGCTTTTAGTGAAAGTTGTATTTAGCCTTTTGTCCTCATTGGAATGACTATTTTTTAATTATATAGTATTTAATTTTTTGGTGAGATTTGAAATTTTTTCATTGTCAGATTTACTTTATTTCACAGCATTCTTTTTTTGCTTTATCAACACATACTGAATATGATCTTTTTCTTAATTTTTTTTAGCTTTAGTTTCGATATTCTTTAGGAGAAGATCCTTTTATTTTTCTTCCTTTTCTTCTTTTATCTTCCATTCCTTTTGCAACATTTATAATTTTTTGATATTGTCAATTTATTTAAGCGTGGGCCCTCCTATTTACGTGAAATTAAACCGTTTAACTAGCTCAAAATTCAAATCCTTTTTGCTGTATTAATTTTGCAAGAGCAATATGTTCGAAGCATTTTGTTGTTGTTTGAAAGACTATCCTTCTTCAGGTTCAGTGATCATGTTTGGGTGATTAATGACAGATTATTTCTCAATGTAATTAAAGAGTTCACGAATTTATAGATTTTTTGCTTCGCCAATTGAAATATCATTGTCGTATTTTTTAACAATATTTTCGATAATCTTAATGCCATAATATATTTTTTAAGTGGTAAATGTAAGCGCAGTATGAAGAAGGTCCCATTTATAAGGTAGAGAATACTAAATTAAAATATTATATACATTAATGTTGTAGTCACATATAAGTTGGTTGCTTTCATTCCATATCTTCATTCTGCGATCATTTCCAATCATTACTTTTAAAGTTTATTAGAGCTTCATCAATTTACAAATATTTATATTGCTAAACTCAGTAAAATGTTCTTTATAATTTTTAAACAACTTTTGGTTCAGGTTTTCAGTAGTATTGCCAACTTCGAGTACTGTGTGCTTTAATTTTTGAAGTTACGAGGCAAAATTTTATTTTCCCTCACGATAAGGATTGTAGTTTGATTTTTCTTTGCAGTGCGCTTTGAAACTTTGTTTTTTCATAAAATCAACGATATCATATTCAAGAAGGAGACCATTTTAGCAACTAGCGAATACTTTACATGCTTAACAATATGTCGACTTTGCTTTGCCTCTTAGTTTTAAATCTACGAAGATATTAAGTAAAATTTGTTTAGTTTCTATAGTCTGCAAGCATTAAATTTGAATATCTAGACCGAAATAGCCAATTTTAAAAAGATAAATTTTTCCTTCGTTGGTGGCAACGAGTACCAAACCAAATCCATTTATAATATGCATACTAACTGGTGTTTAGTCTTTTAATTTAATTTCAGTAATCAATTTTCCATATTAATAGTTCCAGCAATAGATGCTGTTGCTACTATTGCTACCAATCAGCAAAAGATTGTGATAAACACTCATTTCAATACAGTTTATTTATTTACCATTGAAGTTATTCTTTAACTCACGAACCATACTTCCATCGCATGAACGGTGTATCAGTATTTTCGAGTCGTATCCCACAGTTAGGTATAGTTTATTCAATTAATCAAATTAAATGAATGTTAGAGCTCCTTAATGACATTATTTTAATGTAGACTATACTTCTCCAGTTTGAGGATTGTAAATAGATATTTCTCCCTTAGTATTTCCAAATACAAATTTTTTCAAGCACGAAAAATACCTAAAGACAGTAAATTCATCATCATTAGGTGTATGCTTAAAGCTGAAAATGTGTTTGATTTGTCCATTATTCAAATTCAAGACTCGAAGAGTTTTATTGGCGAACAAGTACATCTCCATTTGGTTTTGGTCGAAATCCATCCATTAAACTTTTAAATTTTCTGTTTCATTTCTTTTTTTAATGATTTAGCATTTTTATTCAAATTAAATATAGTTAACTCTGGATCCAAATACTCCAATTTTTCCAATTTATATCATGTCTAAGATGTTTGTTATAATTGTTTTATCACTAAAGTCGAGGGTTTGCAAACATATAAAGGTCCTAAAGTCCCAGAGTTTTACCTTTCCCTTGTCGTCAGCTGACACCAGCATGGGAGTTCCGCTTATAAGGGTGAAGCTTGTAATAAGATTTTAATGCCCAATAAGTTCTCCTCTCAAGCTTGCATCCATATATTTCGGATGTAGTTCATAAATTTTAATTTTTTTTTACAAGCCACTCATAAATAAGGCTTGGTACGTTTCTGAGTATAAAATAGTATGAGGTATTCTTTGGCCTATCAAGTCTATCTCCGTAATAATGTGTCCATTATAAAAATTATACACCACCACAGTGGCCTAAGAAAGATTATTATCCCCTTTATCATAATGATCAGTAAGTAATTTACTTATTCTTTTGCATTCTTGGACTACAGCAATAAGATTAAGGGATGCTATTTAGCAAATGTCATTGATGTTGCTATTATATTTGCACTTCATGTTTCTATCAGGTTTTTCTTAAAGAAGATTCCAAAAATGAAGAACTCCTGTTTTGTCAGTAGTGATCCAACTGTTAAAGTATTCCAAAAAATAAATACTCGTTTGCATATTCTGACAAACTGATGTTGTTGAAATTGATTTTTAATACTCAAAACTGTTATATTAATCCCAAAATTTTAGGGAGAAATCTTTGAGGACTGCTCCGATCCTATATTGACGCCTACTAAAAGCAAAAGAAAGGATAATGACCTCCTTTTTGAGTTTAGTTAAAACAGGGCTAATCTTTTTCTGTAAAATGCAATTTTCATCATAAACAGAAATTGACTCACTTAATGAATCAAGAATGAATATTTTTTTGTGATCAAAGCAAAATTAACTTCTGAATTTCAAGATAATTACTTGATGATAGCCCGAGAGTGCTTGCTACTATCAGTTTTTATACTTTTTTGACTCAGTTTATGAATTTGCTCGTCAGTTTCTCCATATATTATCGGGGCCATTTGCAAAAATGTTTTCCTCTCTTTATTAGGAGCAATAAATTTGGCATAGGGTATGTATTTAGCTTCAATTTTGTTAAATGTTTGATTGTTTTTAAGGATTTTCTAAATAATAAAGGCAATACATCACACATATAATCGGTTATATCCTTGAGTATGATTTTATCCTTATGAGTTTGCATGGTTATTTCCCTGAAAAGGTCTATAAGCCCAATTGCTAGATATAGATTTTAGATGTGGTCATGAGGAATGATGTTTAAAAAGAATCTAACGAATTCGAGAAGATTAAATCCTTCTTTAAGATATTTGGAGAAAAGCTACACAATTTCTATCTGATGCTTCTCAATATTTGCCATAATTGATTCTGTATTGTATTTTTAGATGAGAAAAGTGCCATTTTCATCTTTCAAATTAATTATTTGGGACACTAATTGATGTTTCACATCTTGCTAGTACTCATTTTTATTTTAGGCAGACTAGCCTCTACTTTTGCTTCCTTTTATTATTGATTGAGAAATGGAATGCATTTATTTTATAGAAATCAAGTGAAAATATTATTTATAACATTCAATTTTATAGCAAATGCTCTTATCTTGGGTAAGTATGGTCACTGATAACTATATGAATACCGATAAGTATAATAATAAATAAATGGATAAATAAACTTGGTAAGCATTGATCTATTGATTTCCATCTCTCCCGAATTAGATCCATTGCTATTTCCGTGATTTCATTCGATCAATAATATATATATATTAGCTTTGAGTTGTGATTATGATGAATCCAAAAAATAAAAAAAAGAATTTGCTCAAGAACTACCTACCTAAAGTTTAAACAGAAAAAAAAATGTTATTCAATTACCAAATTGATAAATAAATTGGGGACGGAGTATCATCCAAAGTGTATTCAGCAGTTAGTATAATCAGTGGGGAAAAAGTTGCCATTAAAAAGATAAAGAATTTCCTCTAGAACAAACATGAATCACTACGTATCCTTCGGGAAATTTTACTTTTGAGGCAATTAAAGCACCCAAATATCATCAATCTTAAATAAATTTTAATTGAAGGAGAAGACCCCAAAAACTTATCCCTCATCCTCGAGTATTTACCTTTAGATGTTAAAAAAATATTTAGATCCAACAAAACTCTCAGTATTTAAAATATCAAAAGAATCATCTATCAAATTTTATTGGGACTTTGCTACTGTCAGCAATCTCAGGTTTTGCATAGAGATTTAAAGCCGTAGAATGTGCTTGTTACTGAAGATCTTTCTATTGTAAAGCTTTGCGATTTTGGATTAGCAAGAGCAGTTGAACTATAAATTGAAAAGTAAGAACCAGAATAATATTAAATGAAACCCGAGTAAGAGGAAAAAGTAAAGCATACAAGCCCACATATGCAGGCAGCGCAAATAAAAAAATCAAATTTGACCGCACATGTTTCGACTCGTTGGTATAGAGCCCCTGAACTTATTATCCTTGAAAGGAAGTATAGTAATGCAATTGATATTTGGTCTGTTGGATGCATCTTAGGAGAATTAATGACAATGACTGAACAGTTTACTGAAAGAAAGCCACTTTTTCCTGGAAAAGCTTGCTATCCTCTTTCTCCTCCGAAAACACCAGATATAAATTATAAAAAGATAAACGATTTCCCCCATTTTGTTCACGATCAGTTGTAAATGGATACTTATATAGATCAGTTATTTTTAACATCATTGGAACTCCAAGTGAAGATGACCTACAATTCATTAGTGATGAGCGTGCTAAGAACTATATAAAGTCTTTTGGATATAAAGAGAGAACTCCCTTTAAGTCATTGTTTAAATTCATTACTCCAGATATCGATGATTTTCTTCTAAATTCTCTTGAGTTTAACCCAAATAAAAGAATGACCATTACTAAGGCTTTAAATCACAAGATTTTTGACGACATTCGGTAAAGCTATGCTAAAAATCTGTAAATAAAAGGCGAGCCCATATACATGGACCTATAGGGCATTGAAATAGAATAAATATCTCAGATGGTAATAAAAGAATATAAGTACTATCAAGAAATTAGACAAAAGAATGAAGTCGCAAACATGCATTGAAAATCATCATTTTGAATTCTATTATAATCGATTAATTAAGCATTACCTCTATAATAAATCGATTGTTATTATTATCAATAAAAATTAATGAAAAATTTTATCAAGCATAACATTAACAATGTCAAGGGAACGAAAAGGTCGATGTCAATAGAGCCATAATACAATAGAAATCCAATTAATAAATACCGCTCTCTTGTCAAGCAAAGTCCTGTTAATGATAGGCTAACTGATTTGTAACAAAAAATATCGCAAATTGAAGAGTCTCATCATCAATAAATCATCTAACAGCTGAGTTCAATCAAAGAAGACATTCGCCTCATAAAATCACATATTTTTGATCAAAAATATTTTCATACAGAAAAACAATCAACCCAAGGAAATGCTTGGTAGGAAGATATTTTGGCCTCAAACTAAACTCGAATCAAAAGTCACGGTTCCGATCAGCAAGAGAGCAAAGCAGTAGAGAGAAATTTAATAACTAATAAGAATATAGGACTTGATGAACTGATACAGACTCGACTGAAAAGGAGTCAATCTAATTATGTTAAAAACAACGTCAACTTTAAAACCCTTACTTCAATGATCAAAGACTATAAATTAGAAGGACCATAGTTCGGAAATATGTTTTTTGGATACTCTAAGAAAAATTCGCATCCTGTTGCTGTCAAATATTCTCCTTAAGGACTTGGAAATGTTCTAGAAATATATGATCGTCTCTGGAAAAATATTGCAAAGGCAAGATGGCCTTGCCTCAATCGCATCTTAGACTACAAAAGCTAAGATAGTACTTACATTATCATGTAAAAAAATAAAGGAAATATCGTGGGTCTTCCTCCCAAGGCTATTCTCATCGATGCCTTAAAGATTATTGAGTTTATTCATGACTGCGGATATCTTTATCGTAATATTTAACCGGAACATTTCATGCTAAATGACGAAGGCCAACTAGTTGTAATTGATTTTAAAAGATCTAAAAGATACGTGGATATAAAGGGGCGACCGCTTGATGTAATAGACAACTACTACAGTGGTAGTCCATTTGCAAGCAATAATCAAGTGCGAGGGTTGTCTTAAAGTCGAAAAGATGACTTATAATCACTTGGATATTTGGGTTTGCTTTTGCTATAACTTTAGATTCCTTGGATGGGCTGCAACAAGTAGCAAACAATTAAAATTCGTTCGACTTTGACTTTGCAATAGTTGTTCAAAACTCACGCAAGATGGGTGGAGTACATGGCAATAATAATGAAAATGGCTAAAGGATAACGGCCAGATTATAAAAGATTAATATAAATTTTGTAACTAAGTTGATTGATTGATTCTAAATTTTATTGCAACATTAGGTCAATAAAGTAAATATCAAACTCTTTCATCTAGCCACTCGTTGATGATTTTGATCACATCATTAATATGATCATCAAACCATACAGCATGCCACATATCTTGAATTATTACAGTTGTTTTGTCTGGAATAGTGCATTGTTTTTATAGGTCCAAACAGGCAAAAGGATCCACCAGTTTGTCACTTCCAGATTGGATTAGCAGATATGGCACTTTATAGTTTCTATATTGCTTCTTTATTCTAGCCATCGCGAAGAGTGTCTCCTGAACAGTTTTTGCCCATAGACGACCATTATAGATATATGGATTTTTTAATTAATAATCATCCAAAAGGTATTTAGATGAATTTTTCCCCTTTGACTTTAACAGTTGCTGCTTGGGTAAAAAGAAGGACAATAAGATAGTCATTTTTTTAAGGAAAGGGTAATGAACTTTGTTTTATCTAATAGAAGGACTCATCAGAATATTACCATCCACAAGATTTGAATTTTTAAGTGATACATTAAAGGCCACTGCTCCGCCCAAACTCATTCCACACATGAATATCTTTAAATTGGAGTATTTATTCTTATTTTTAATGACAAATTGCTCGCTTATTGCTACTAAATCATCAAATGATTCAAGCATACCCCTATTTTATCCATCTGATTATCCAAAATTTTTAAAATCATAGCCTGTTACGATAATTCCTGAGGATGCTAATTGTTTGGCTAATTATCCACACATGCCGATATGACCATTCAAAGAATGAAAAAAAACAACAACAGCCCTCGGTTTAACATGACTAGCTGGCTACCAAAGATGAGTCATGAGTTTAAGACCGTGATAATCCCAATATTCCTTGACTGGGAATTACAAAATTTATTTGTTAAATTGTTTGTTGCTATTTTTAAGCATTGCAATTCTCTACAATTAATCGTCTCGCATGTTGAAGGGAATGTTACTGAAATATTAGTAGTCGATATTAAATTTGTCTTTATGCTTTTTGATGATTTTCGATGAAAAGAAGCGAGGATATTTATTAAGGAAAGTGGTGAATATTGGCACAGACGTTTTGATTCTATAAAAAATCATTTTATTTATTATTTTTAACAAGAAATCCATTGGGGATCAATAAAAATCATGAAAATATGAATGTTTTGAAGGAAATAAGTCATAAGCTACTTCTACACTTTTTATAGAATAATTTTAATTTAAATGTAGGGCATTAGACAAGTTCCGTCCAGGCTCTACTGGTTCCTTACGGGAATTATTGAAATGCTTCTGATCTTCTTCTTAAGCATAGTCAAGCTCAATAAGCCGTCAGACACACTCACCAGAGACGATATTTCTGACTTGCGACGGGGAAATAATCAAGGAAGTAATGGAAATGATTACCGATACAGAGGCAGTAGAGGTATTTAGTTATCTATTAAGGTTCCACAAGAGTTTATATGGGTGGATGAGGAGGTGGAATGTGAGTTATAAAGAGGGAAAACGCTGTTGATTATATGACTGCGTTCTGGAAAACTCTTTCAGAGCACTCAACGCATGAAAATCACAGCTGATCCTTAGATGATTATTTGATAGCCTTATCTAAATACTTTTATTGATAAATGCAAAGACTAATAGTATTCCAAAAAAAGAACAAGGAACTACTTCAACAGCTGTATGACATATTAATTGTTTTGTTTTTATCTGTCGCATATCATAAACCTCTTTTCATAGACTTCAATCAACTTATTAAATTGATGAATATAATCCAATATGATGAGTCTACATTTGCTATTGCTTGTGGCAATCTTTTCGTCCGAGATAATTTCCTTCAAGGATTGCAATTTTACTCAATTTGACTTTTTCAATACATATTCTTTAGGAAAGCAAGACGAACTCAATAGAACCTTTACAGTATTAAATTCAAAGATCAAAAATTTGACATCTGTCGACTTTAAGTCAAATCGATCAGTCTTATATTCAATTTATCAAGCCAAGCCTGCTTTTATTTATTTAGATTCCAACCAAACTGGGTAAATTATTAGTGACGATGTTATTTACATCAAAGGGGGAAAAGTTTCAACCTAAATCGCATTTAATTGGAGCAAGGATCAACTAAAAGGCAAGGGTATAGTATCTTGCCTCAGTGACAGTATAAGCTTTGCCAAACTCCTCTACTTAGAGTCTGGATTCATGAACTTCAAACTCGCCGATTACAAAAACATCACTTATTATGGGACAATTTGCAATATAACTCGAGTGGATCCAGTACTTTAAAAAGAAGACGTGACTATCTTTTCATAAATAATCAATGATTTACAGCCCAGTAATGTAAGAGCCCAATTAGAGCAATAAATATGGCGCAACTATTAATCAACTCTGAATAATAGCCTTTATGATGAAAGGCAGCCTTTGGATAGTAAATATATCTATAATTGGATTGACCCTACCCCTGAAAAATCTAATTTAACAATTTAATATACACTTTTACCCACAGGTGCTCATTTACGACCAATTGGACTGTCTTTGATCTTTGTAACTTAAATTACTGAGTATGACAATTGGAAGTGCGGGCCAACTGTGCCATCTTCGCCCATGGATCCAAAGTAAAGCTGTTATCATTCAGAATTTATGGTGGCATTCAGGAATTCCTTTCCCTTTCAATTTTATAAAATTCCATACGATATGCCATATAGAAAGGACAATTGAATACTAAATTGAATCAAAAAAATTGGTAGTCTCAAGTCTTCCAATTTTACGCAGGCGATCTTTTCTAAATAATACCATTAGTGGCAAACACATTTTACGCATCACAAATAGTTATGGGAGCATGTAATGCTACAATTTAAGGATTAAAACTGTCCAAAGGAAGTAATGAAACTCTATCTCTTGGGATAGCTTATAAATGCTAACTGAATATAGGAATCACCAGAATAAGTAGCTTTGACATTGATACAACTTTATCAATTAAAATTGTTGCCAAACAAGACAGACTCGATTTTCAAGTCATTAAGTGCGATAAATTTGCTCACTTCAAAGATGAGGGGGAATTTCTGATTCATGATATTGAGTTAGCAAATTTTTTTTTAGGTCAAAGTTTGAAGAGGCTATATGAAGGAAAGATATTCGGATCTAATTGGAAAATCTATAGTCGAAACTTTCCCCAAGTGAAAATTGAGGATGAATTTATTTTCATCTATGACGCAGCAAGTTCTGAATGATTGAATCAAGTAATATGAGTTTATATATCAAGTAGTCATTATTTTGCAGCTGTCTCAAGCTCATGATCCAAGGTATCATGAGGTATATAAGCTTATTCAGGCCGACCTTGCTTGCTCATCAGTATTTCGGAGAGGTATAAAAAGTTTTGCCAAAAAGCGATGGATGCTGCTCTGCTGGCTGAAAGTGTATAGTTTTTGGTAACAGGTCGACTGCAGCCAACCATTTTCTAAAAATAAAGGTCAATCCAGTCATACTAACGGGGGTCTTACAACATGAGATTGACTTCATTATTGATTTTCCAGCTCCATCTATCATTATTCATAGACCCTAAATTTAAAAATTTGCCATCTGTCATGTATATTTTGGAGTGCAGCAGGCGTTCTTTGGTCTAATAGACATTGATTTTCTTTAAGATAAGCCTTTGAAAGAGCATATAATTGAAAATATTCTTAAATACAGGTTGATCTCTTTGCCCTGAAGTGATAATTGCTCCTGTAACTCCTCTTTCTGTGGCCTTACCCATGGCTCGATCAAAACGAATCATTGGATAATGATAAGGCTGAATGATTTTAACTTCCTTTTGAGATTAGTTGACCATCTTGATAACACTATCTTCAATCTATTTTTTTCGATAGAATGGATCGTTATGCAAAAGCCGGTACTTGTCTTTGGGGTAAAATTACGAATTAGGGAACATTAGATTATATCTCTTCAGCAATTGATCATTTTAGAATTTGATATGCAAATTGAAACCATACATATCGGCAGTATCAATGAAGTGTTGCCTATATTGGTCCAAAGCTATATTTTCAGTGAGATAATTAAGGTCTTGATATTGACAACTGCCGTATCGTATGCCGGCATAGCTACCTTCAATGTTTGCCGAACCAATTAATCCGTAAGAATCGCAAACGATTAGTTTTTAGTGATGACGTCTCCATACATCCCGATTTATATATCCTCTCCAAGCAGAAAGCTCAAATTGAGGATTAAGCAATAAGAATCTGCCCCCGCAGTTTTGAAACTGCTTGATGAGTTCAGGCTTTGCCCAAAACTGCACATTATCAACAAAAAGGACCACATGAACTCCCCTCTTACTTGCTTCGATTAGTTTAAGCAATGTGGTGTCTGCAGCAGGAGAAGAGTTGATAGCGTAAGTCGTAATCCAAAAATATTGCTTGCTTTCGTCTATCATTCTCCAAAGTTTATTGAAAAAAAGGTCTCCTTCTACTATAAACTCAGTGTAGGGAAATCTTTTAATATTCTTGATATTCCATGCTGCTATCTCCTTCTGCACTTTGCTTATGCCTCTGTGGAATGGCTGGTTAAATAATTGGTCAATATCCATCGAAGATTTTAACTTATTAATTCAGATAGATGACAAATTAATTTCTTACTTATTCGTGAGGATATCTATTTAATGTAAGCACGTCACATGCCAGTCTAATAGACAGTAATATTGATATTGGCTTTTAAATAGGATCAAACTTTTAGTTAGCCGTTGTTGATTTTAGCGATGACTTGCTTAGGACTTTGCTTGTCGACGGTGCAACCCAAAGAAAGACAAGTACCGAGAACTTGCTTTACAGTTCCTGCAAAACTCTTAGCCATCGATTTTTCCTCGATAACTTTGGCTACTTTCTTGATCTGTTCGAATGTTAGGTTGCCTTTGTGGTTGACGTTCTTTACTTTCTTTCGGTCACGCTCGTAGTTGCCTAACTCTTTAATCAACAATGCAGAAGAACTAGGATTTATTGTAATTTCAGCGGCTCTGTTTTGGCATTTCAATTGCACCATCACGCGGATACCTTTCCACTTGTTTCCCTCTTTCACGATATCCTCACCAACTTTCTTGGCATTCTACTTTATGAATAAGTTACCAGACCGAGGGGACCGAGCTTGGGGGCTAAAGTAGCCGCAGGTCCTGCTTCTCCACCGAACACTTTAATGTTAACTGAATGATAGAAGGGTTACTGAAACGAACTTCGCTGGGATCGACTTTGGGAGGCATATGTGGTTAATTAATATAAATAATAAATTAATTTTTTAATTTCTTTCAAATAACAAAAAATATGATGCAAGTACTATCATTTTGAGGATAAATTCGATAATATTATAGGCGAAAACTACTTAGTTTTGCCTGCCTGCGTTGGATCTTGAATCGATGGTTATAGTGCCTGTGAGCTAGACACTGAATCATTATGCTAAACAAGTGAAATTGGAGGAAGGGGACTCCAGTTTTCGTGATTAAAATTAAATTTTTTATAGAGCCATTCCAAATCCCAAGACTTATCATTTTGATGATCCATCCTTGTTAATTTATCCGTTTAAATGCTGACCATTTTGTTCTTGCACTCATTGACCCACTAATTGAAAATATGGTTGGTTATCTTTACATCTTTTCGTTTGCATTCCAAACACCTCATCACCACAACCTCGATGAAATGCACCCAATTGGGCACTCCTTCCACCAGTTGATATTTCTCCCTCAGTTGCTTGTCCTTTTCCATGATAACTTGCTTAATTTATTCCAGAATATCAGTGTAATTTTGAATGCAGAGACCTTTCGCACTTAAGATATGGACAATATCCTTGACATAGAACTTGTATTATTCCTTGCTACCAATGTTTTTGGTTTTAGGTCCTGCTGATGGTTCCTCATCAAGACTGAGTTTGGCGAACTCTTCCTCTATTGATAATTTATTAAAGCTTTTTTTATGTCCACACAGGAGTAGTATTTTGCGAAAGGCGTGAAGGAGGTAGATAATTGAGTTGGGGTAAGAGAAGAGTTCATCATGAGGCAACTGTTTTCGCGAAATAAAATTGGCTTCCTTGCTTATTCGTCGCTTGAATTACCTTATATCGACATATTATCGCTTCAAAATCAAGTGCGAAATTAGCAGATGAAACAGTTTCTTCTTTATCTTCGAGTTTATTAGGATTTTGTTAGAAATATGCACCAAAGCCGCCTCTTTGTTAATGTTTCTGCTGAACCAATCCTGAGTCATCAGAGTATAAATTGAGTTTAAAGAAACCACGTTTTTGCCCTCAAATTCAGTGCGATATCCCACACACTTTTAGTATGCTTACTGATACCCCAATTCGGTTAAATACTCAATCAGTGGGATAAATATGTTCTTAGGATAATTTTTTTAAAACTCTGCCTCGCAAGCATTAGTCTGCTGATTACCCGCCTTTTCCTGAGAGAGTTGTGAGTACTCACTGTGGGGCTCAAATTCGCTGAGGGATGACTCTATGTTGGCATGTTTTTAAGCGGACATAAAAAAGCTGTAATTAATAATATAAACTAAGAATGATGATAATTGTATTATTGTTAGCCTTGAAAATTAACCCTGCATAGGTGAATAGTCAATATAATAAGAATGGCATATGATTTATTAAACTTGAAATTGGCATGATAGAAACGATTTATACATTTTTGCAAATAACATTGCGG
>Ga0302186_10002164_pt1 | contig 15398 bp, 11 predicted proteins | sample II_Bog_E1_2_FD_198782 | JGI IMG/M metagenome (GOLD analysis project Ga0302186, IMG submission 198782) | Peat permafrost microbial communities from Stordalen Mire near Abisko, Sweden - II_Bog_E1_1 | ecosystem: Environmental > Terrestrial > Soil > Wetlands > Peat | place: Sweden: Abisko... | reverse complement strand
TTTTATGAAAAAAAAAAAAAAAAAAAAATTTTCCATCATAAGAAATATACAATTAAATTTAAAATGAACTTTTTTAGGTTTTTTTAGGTAGATATTTTTTGAGATTTAAAAATATATAATCAAATGTGAATGAAAAAAGGAGAATTTCAATTCTATAATATTTTTAATATTTTTTTTGACTTTTACTAATATTAATTGTTTATTTCAAACAAACTTATTCAAAATCTTGCAATCTGATTTTCTTCAAAGTTTCTTGTAAAAAACTATTTAATTCATTCTCCTTTTCGGCTTCTTCTCTCCTCGAATTGCTCTCAGGAGACGTTTTATTGAAAGATTCTGATTTTCTGTCAGGACTCAAAACGGAAGTCAGAATGTTTTTTTTTTGTCGAGTAAAGCTTTTTGCCACTTTTAATTTATTCTTTCTTTGGATTCCAACATTGAAAGGATCGTAATCGTTTAGACTTAAATTGAGATTTTCTTCTTCCCCAAGTTCTCCAGATTTTTTTCGTCTTTCCTTCTCTCGGAGATATCTGGCTGCTAGTCTTCGAACTAAGACCCATTTCTCAATGGTTTTGAATTCTTTTTGTGTATTCCAGAAGCATAAAATGAAAATCCTTGACACGCCCAATAATTTTTTCTTAAACAACTCAATTCTATCTTTCATTTTGAATAAAAAAGAGTTTGCAATAAGCTTTATCATGAATATATTATAAAGGAGGTTGAGGGCTCCAATGAAAAGATAACCAACTGTCTCAAGAAATACAGATTTCTGATCATGAATAAACAAAGCCCAGAAAATGCTTCCTATGCAAACTGTTGAAGTGAATTTATCAAGTTGATTTTGGAAATGTTGTTTGTAAGGCTGATATTTATTATTCAACAAATAATATGTCCCCAGAATAACCAAAGCCAACAGACCTTTAATATTTATATCGGATTCTGAATCAAATATTTCCACAACCATAATTAGAAAAATTTTTTGATAAATTTTTACAAATTCCCAATAGAACAATTTGTATTCATTGTATAAATACCCATACTTTATTTGCATTTTGAGAGTTCTAAGTTTCTTTCTCCTTGAAATCAACTGATATAAAAAAAACAAAGGAGTAAATAATGTCCAATAGAGCACAGCAGGAAGCGAAATACAGAAATTATATAAAAAGTAATCATAGGTATAGCATTCAAGAACTAAACTGTCTTTAATATAGTTTTTATCTCCCACAGTAACACAAGTAAGCACTTTCATAATTTTCCTCAAAGTTGTTGGCATGAAAAAAAGAAATGTAAAAAGTGCAGCACTATATAAAAGTTGATATTTTCTCGGAAAGTTTTTCATATTTCTCACAATCCCAACATAACACATGCTAAAAACAAAGAAATACCCAAATGGAGTGATTATGTTGATTATCAATTGTAGATATAAAGATGGTAAAAGTAGACCATTTTGATAGGGAATATAACAATCAATAGCATTTGAAAAATAATCCAGAGGATCGCCTGTAACAGATACGGAATCATTAATCCAACTTGGTAAATTCAAATCAAATGTCGTAATGATGAGAATTATTTGAAGATAACCCATGTACATTTTAATATAAAATGCACTTTCGTTTACTTTTTCCGGAATCATTGAAAAACGAGAAATTAATTTAACGACTTGCCAGGCCATGCTTACTTTTAAATTATCCAACGTTCCTTTGATTGAAAGCGACATATAAAAGAAAGTAAACAATGACACAAACAAAATAACCATGACGTTTACGGATGCATCAACACAGGATTGACACATAACTTTTCCACTTCTGGCATATTTCACCTTCCAATAGATGTTTGTTAAATCGCAAGCTCCACACATGGCTCCAATATAACCATATGCGCAAAGACTGGAACCGGAACCATTTCCCCCAACACATGCTGGCGCATAATTATCACATGGGATAATGTCATCACTGAAAACTTGCTCTCGCCAATATCCAGGCAGAACAATGGTTTGATTTCCTCCAGTGCAATTCAACCCTTCAAGGCATGCAGTACAGCTTGTATCTGAAATATTGTAGGAATATGTACCGGTTGGGCATGAATCACAGGAACCGACTGAAGAGATAAAGATTTCTCCTATATAACATTCTCTCATATCAATGGTCATAATGAATTGATATATTGAACTGACAAAATAATTTGTGACATTTGGGGTTTCTATCTGATCTGAAGTAAATAACAAAATAGCTGTTGAGTTTGGTTTGGCAATCAATAAGTATTGAGTCAAATTAAAAACACTATAATTGTTCAATTGAATATAACGAAGCGTCTTTTGATCATTAATAAAAAATGCTTCAGTATTATTAAAATTTGTTAAAACGATGTCCATTGTTGGTTGATTAGTCTCACCTGAATAATTCAATTCATTGTTTTCCTCATCAGCGAGCATGAAATTTAATTCAGGCAAAAAATCTCCACTTTTGAATCTGTTTATTTGGAGACTGGTTTCCGAACACTCAGAAGAAACTTCTGGATTAAGCTGCTGAATATAAGTTTTTATAGCTAAACAATTGATTAGATTAAAATTTCTTGGATAGGAAAATAAATTATTGCCAAATCTTGCTTGATTTTCGGAAAAATTCACGTTTATTAGTTGGATTGTTTGATCCTGATAATAGATGGCACCTCCATAATAAGCTGAATTATTCAAAAAAATTGTATTTTTTACATTTAAATATTGATTTTCTATTAACCCAGAAAAATAAATCACTCCACCATAGCCCAAAACTGCTGTGTTATTTTGAAATGAACAACCAGTTATGAAAGTCTTACAGTCTTGAATTTGTATACATCCAATATCTTTCAGAGCTAAATTGCCATCAACAATTGAATCATTGAGATAAAATACATCAGAAGAGTTGAGAAAAAATCCAGAAATAGATAAAATTGTGGCTCTTTGTCCAACATTGTTCTCAAAAAGACATTTGTTTATTGACAGATAATGAGATACTGAATATAAAAGAGCAGAATATGCGCAAAATTCACATGTGGACTCTTGAAAAGAACATCCTTCCAAATATAATATAGAATCGGTGTTCTTGATAAATGCTTGGGGACCAACATTTAAGTTAAAAGAGCTAACATTGGAAAAGTTGCAATAATAAAAATAAGTTTCGCCCTCGTCAAGAGTAAAAAATATACTATCGAAACTAATGTTTTCAAAGAGAGAATTGTTATGACTCATATAATTAGATGCTCCAGATATTCCGTTTAAAAGCTGACCATATATTCTTAAGTTGCTTAGGACGCATGAAATCAAAACTATGTAGCTTGAAGTCGCATCTATTAAGTTTGATGATCCATATGATTGAGCAAACTGAATCGCTTTAAAGTATTCTGGAATATCTTCAGATAAGATTTGATTTTCATATATATTGCAATTATTTAAAGTTGCATTTGTGTTAATACCCATGATGAGACTTCCCCTGCCCTCAGAATAGAGTTTCGAAAAATTACAATTGTTCATGAGAAAATGTGAAATGCTGCTTGAGATATCACAAATGATGCCTCCATTTGAAAGAGAAATGATATTTCTAAATATACAATTTGAAAGGGTGAATTTCATGGTTGATATCATTGTAATTGAAAAATAAAAAACTCCTCCAGAGCTTGTTGAGTAAATATTATTGAAATTTGTGTTTTCAATAAAAATATTTGGGTTGATTTCATTGATGAGATAAAAAACACCTCCACTTTGAGCAAAACATTGAAAAAAAGATGAGTTCATGAGTGAGATGTTCTGCATGCGAAAACTACCGAAAGAACCAAGATTATTCATTGATTTTTGATTGAGCAGAGTTATATTATTTTCCAGAAAATAGTTAAGATAGCTGCCAAGGCAATTATTTATAATAATAATTTGAGAATTGATAACAATGGCAACACTTCCCAAATTGCCATAATTATCCGAAACATTGCAATTCGACATGTTAAATGAAGCAAAAGGTGAAGTCAAGTAAAAAACAGTGGAAGATTCAGAATATTCATCTAATTTTAAAGTCACAACCGTTTTTTGGAAATTAGAATTTGATAATTCGACTAGTAGATTATTCCAAGAATAAATATTGAAAATAGAAGAAACCACTTCCATTGCCATTAAAGAGATATTAGTGACTGAAACCCATGAAAAGTTATATAGGCGAATATTGTCATCGTGGTGCCAGTCTGCAGCATATATCAAACTGCTTGTACACAGAATATTTTCAAATGTAATATTTTTTCCAATGATTTGCAAATCGATATTGTCAGCACTTAGGAAATATTGGTCTTGGTTTTTGGCAGAGTTAAAAGAGTTCCTAAAAATTATGTTCTCTAAAGAAATAAGCCCTATGTTTTGAATTTCAGCGAAAGAAAAAGAATTGTCTTGCAAAAAAGAGTTATTTAAAGAAAAGTCATTGCAAAAATTAAGATAAATAAAAGATAATGTTTCAACAGAACCAAAATTGTTCAAAAGAAAGATATTTTCGAAGTTAATTATTTGGAAGGAATTCCATGGATAATATATGGTAATTGCAAAAGAAACTTCATCGGAGTCAGTGAATTCCAGCCTATTGTTTTCAAATAAGAGCAAACTTATATTTAAGTAATTTTCTTGAATAGCTGATGATGATGTTCCATAATAGAAAATGATGTAGTAATATGTGAAATTACAAGAAGAAAAAGTTAAATTGTAAATATTCATCTGGGGAAAGCTGTAAATAGTGTGAGAAGTGGTTTCTTCATCTAAAGCATTTGTAAAATTACAATTTTCGAAAAATTGATTGTTGATGTTGATGAAAACTAATCCAGTCAAATTAGAAAAATCAATTGTAAAAAAACCTTGGCCTACGATTGTGACGTTTTGAAACAAACTATCATTAATTGAAATCGAACAACTTTGTGAATATACATAAAGGAAAGAAGTTTGAGGGAAATAAACATTTCTCAATGTGATATTTTGAAAAATTATAATATTTGATTCGTATATAACTATAAAATCTTCACTTTCAACTTCACTATCGGAAATTTGAACATTTAAAATATTGCAATAAGTGGATTGAACCATAAACACTGGGAACATTGTAAATATTGAGTCATAAACCGGCAAGTCTCCATCAACACTCCGACTCAAAAAACTGATTTCCATATCATCAATGGTGAAATTGGAGGCTTCAACAAAAAAAAAGAAACAAAAATGATATTGATTTTCTAATTCAACTTGTTTGACAATTTCCAAATCAATTAATTCATAAGTCATGGATTCAGCTTGTAATATCTTACAAGAAAAAAGGCTAATAATTTCAATTATGAAATAAAAACCTGGAATACAACTACCACCATAATTATCGAAAATATCATTTAAACTATCCAAGTTGAAATTTGAGCTAAGTTCATAATTTAGCAACAAAAATTCAAGATTTCTAAATGTTAGTATATCAAAGCCGGAAATCGTCATCCAACATCCCAGATATATTTGTGAAATCAAAGAGTTGTTTGAATCATAACCAATTGGTTGAAAAAATAGGGAAAAGCCAGCCAATGAACTGATTTTGCTTTTTAATTGACTTTCGAAAGAAAAATTAAATGAGTCTCCGCTTAAAAATACGGGACCTGAAGTATCAAACTCAATTATGATATCAATCGAAGTAACAGCGAATTCGTTCATAATATAAGCTAAATCATTGTTTTCCAAATTATCAAGCAAATTTCCTAGATCTTCCAGACTAAAAACTGTAAAACTGTCAGTAGAGCTTAAATTATTTTCGCGACTCAGAAACTGTATTCTAATTTCTTTAAAACTATCACATGCTGTCCAATTGTTTGGGCAATATTTACATCTTTTCAAGTCAGAATCAAAAACAAAGCCATCTAAGCAACCAATAGATTCCGTAAAATAATTAATATAATCATAGGAAGAGGTCATATCGTAAGGAGATAAATTTCGTTGGGTTGTGCAATTTTTTGAATTTATAGGACAATAAGAACAAGCTGAATTATTTCCGAAATTTAAAATCACACCTTGCATGGATTGCATTTCATTGTAAAGTGTAATATATTTTTCGGTTTCGTTCAATTGAGGAAAAGTATCGAAGGTGGTTCCTTCATTGATTAGATACCAATAGATTTTTTTCTCATAATAAAAACTTTGCAAATTGGAGTTCGAAATGTATCCATCATCAATGAAATTGTTTGAAACCAGGTCTGAACAAATCCCACAATTTAAACAAGAATTTTGTAGACAGATTTCGCATTTCTCACATTCCCCCCAGACATAATTATCATTTGGAGAGAGGAATTGCCCCGGAGAACAGCATTCGTTATTAACGCTGTCAAAAGCATCGGCATTGTTTGGACAACTCAAGCATTTTTTCATTATATCAAATGACGATTGATTCAATAACAAATTTTCCAACAGAAGTGGAGTTGTCAGGAGAACGTCAGTCATGTTAAGAAACACACTTGGAGAAGACAAATATCCTTCATAAAATGTGGAACAGCCTGATTGGTTTGTAAGGCAATTTCCTGAAATATCAGGAGAGTAGCCTACTGTTTTGCATTCTTGACAAAGAAAAGCAGATGAATTCGCTGTGTCATTCCTCCAAGGATTTTCAGAAATTATTTTCGAGCATTCGTTTACATAATCTGATGTTGTAATATTCGAATAGTTGGAGAGAGGCTCACAGATACCTGAAAATATATTCAAAACATAATTATCTTGGCAGCGTCCGCAAAACATTGTTTGGTTTGATAAATAGCAAGATTCACAGTAGGATGGGCATTGTTGACAGGACTTTTGATCAATATCTCCAAATCCATATCCAATTTCACATTCATAACATAAAATAACGAAAGGAAAATTTGGATTGTTTAAATATAAATTGAGTGGATTTACAATTGCTAGAAATGTCCAAGAATTTGATATTTGGATAGCATTCTGACAAATATTGCAATTGTTTATTTGACAAACTTCGCAAGTGGTATCATATTTATCATAGATGACAACTTTATTATTGTCACAAGTGTAGCAAAAAGCTTCAGAAAATGAATTGTTTCTGAATGTGCAACTTGAACAATCTTTAATATAATCGGAGCATTGCACACATTCGTAGTTTATCTCACCTAGTAATTCTGGACATGATAAGCATTGTATAGTCCAATTATATTTTTCGACAGAGAGCAAGAAATCAACATTCATTTTAAAAGATAATAAATCTTCATAAAGAACTGGATCGGTAATATTCCCATAATAACAAGTGTTGCAATTTGAATCTATGAGACAATTTTGGCAAGAATAATTATTTACCGAATTCCATTTTAGATAAAAAGAAGGATCTGAACATTGTAAACATTCGATGAAAGAATTACAAAGGATGCAATTTGGAGAACATTTTTGAAATACTTCATTATTTGTATCAATGTAATAAGCAACACCAGTATCAGAGCAGAGAAAATTGGTGGACCTAGAAAAAAAAAATCATCAAAGAAAAATAATATGAAATTGCAAAAAATACCAATCGTCATAATTCAATAGGCAATCAATGCAATCTTCTGGACATTGTATGCAATTATTGTCTGAATTCAAATAATATCCATAGTTGCACCCTGTACAATCAATCATTGTTTTTTCTTCATCAAATTCACATTGCGAGCAATATTGTGGGCAAGTAAAGTTGCATTCTTGCTGAGAAATTTTTAATATGCAATCCTTTTTTGAAAAAGCAGGACTAAAATATGAAATTTCATCAAACTTTATTATCAGAAATATTCTTTTACAAATAGTCTTGATAAGAGGGAAGCTCAAGCGTTAAAAAACAGCAAAGACTCATTCGGATTATGAAAAATATGGATTTCATTTTTCTTGATTAAAAAATTTTATTTTAGAGTATAATCTTTATAAAATTTAGCAATTGTTTGAAATTTATTAAATTTTGGATAATTTATTTTTGAACATCTATGCCATCTCAGATTTTGAATCCAGGATTTCTTACAAAAAAACATGAAAAATATTGTAAATTAAATTAATTTTTTGTTTTTCAAAATTTAATTTTTGAAAGTTTTTGTTCCTAATTTTTCCGATTAAATGTTGTAATAATTTAAAATCGTTGATGTGCTATTTTGAGGGGTTTGAATAATCACTCCGTTTTTCTTTAAAAAAAAAGTTGTACCTTCATTGAATCTTTTTAAACTTTTGTCATTCTCATTTTTTTGACTTAATTTTGCACTACCAGCATAAACGAAGAGCACCTCATCACTGGAAGAATAAAATGGTTTTTTTTCATATGAATAAATCATCTGATCATCTCTTTGGATTTCAAAAAAATTCACTTTACATATATCACCAGCATTCTCCTTCACAAACACTTCAAAAAGAGTTTCACTTTTGATTAAATGACCTGCAAAGATATCTTGAATTTCATTCAAAAATTTCTAAAGATTAAACATTTTCATAGATCGATAAAAAAAATTAACTAATGTCATTAGAGAAACAAGTTGGTTTTGCTTGTTTTTGCATAGCCAATACAAATAATTTCTTGAGCTCACAAGAATATAAAATTTTTCCCAAAAGCATTCATTTGAGAAAAACAAAATTTTGTTTAATGGATCATAGTTAAAATTCGTTCCTTTTTCATATATTTCATGTTGAACTTTTGAATATTCATCGTAACTAATTTCATTATTTAAATTCGGTTCTCCAAGAGCGAGTGAAATCTCACATAAAAAAATTATTGAATAGCTCAAAATAGAATGTTTATTTAATTCGAAAATGTGAAAAAGTTCTGAATTGTAGCCACAAAAAATGTGTTCTTTTAAATTTTTAATTCCTTGCAAATCTTTCTTTAAAGAAGGAGTTGTTTTTAAAATAATTTTTATGTTATACTTCTATTTTAATAACAAAGATGGATGGGACATTTGAAGAAGTTTTTTCAGCTTTGTCATTTTGAATGTTTTTTAAGGTTTGAAAGTCTACAAAATAAATTGAGCTATTTTTCAAAATTTTTGCATAATCTATAATGATCATATTTCTTTCAATTTTGGTTTCGATTTTTGAATTATTCAAATCGTTTGGATTTTTATCTGTCGAAATTATGATTTTGGAGAAAACACCAATTATCCTAAAAAAAAAGTTTCAGATTTTTTTCTCATTTTGGTACCCTAAAGATTGACACACAAATAATCCCTTGTAGGAGAAGTCCTGTTCTAGATTGAAAATAATTCTTTCTTTAAAATTGGAATCATAAAAAGCAATCTAAAATAAATAAAAATGAAGAAGATCTTTTTCTAAAAGAAAATAAAATAATAACTTTTTTGTTTGGAGATTCTATTAATGCAGCAAAAAATAAGTCATGTTTTTGTAATCTAAAAGGTTGAATTTCTTGAATTTTTTGAAAAATGGTGAATTTTTCAATTAAATTTTTGGTGATATTTTTTTGAAAATCCTCATTTTGAAAGACGGAAAATTTCAAATCATTACATCCAGCCTTCTGTTTAATTATTAAAAAAGAACTATAATTTTTTGATCGTAAATTTTTTGAAAGATCTGTGTCAAAAATGTCTAATTTAATTTTTTATTTTAACAATGATCCAAAACAATTATAAAATACGAATAAGTTTTTCATCAAATTGCAAAAATGGTTTGACCAAAAATGCTTGGAGATTCAACATTTCAATCCCAAATTTTTCACTTCGTTGCTTGCTCAATATTTTTTTTTCGAATCTTAAGACATAAACCGATTGATTATCAAAAATCAAAATGAGATCTGAGCCTATGAAATTTTTAAAATGAAATGTTATTCCCATTTACTTTTCTCTTTATTTTCGAGATATTCTGGATGAAGTAATGTAACTTTTTGTTCTCCCCAAAGAAGTTGAGAATTGGTCATCTTAAATATGAAAACTTCCTCTTCTATATTTTTTGCAACATCATTATTTGCAAGAATTATAATGAGATTCCCTTTTGATGTCGAGCAAAATGTCAATGAGAACAATTCGTAGTCCAAATAAATTAAAGAATGAACAATCGATTCAATTTTTTCATGGAACTCTAGATGTATCTAATAAATTTAATATTAGGATGTCTCATACAAAAAATATACCTCATCTATTTTTTTGACTTTGTCATTTTGAGGAATTTTAAAAATAGAATTTGTTTTTTCGTCAAAAAAAGAGAGAAAAAACTTATCATAACTATTAAGAGGAAAAATTGATTGAATTTCCTGATCGAAAACTTCAATAATATGGCTTTGAAGACAAATTTGGTTTTTCATTCTTTCTTGAACAGTTTTTTTAAAATCCATGGTTAAAATGTGCACTTGGTCATGAAGAATTAAAATTACCTTAATTTTTACTTCACACTAAGAAAAAGTTTAAAAATTACTTTGTTTTTTAAGACTGATGCTGAATTTATACAAATTTCCTCTGGAAAGCCAAGTAGGGTTTTTAAATCTGTTTTTATTGCAAATTGTTCTTGTGACTTTTCATCTTGTCCTGTGAAGTTCATCGAGGATGATGTAATCTAAAAAATAATCATTAAAACCTAATTAAAATGTAGACCTGGATATATGCTTTACACAATAAACCTTTGTTTTCTTGAATTTCCACTTTTTCCAAAATTATTGTTGCTTCATTAGTTATAAAATCCCCAAAGAAGAGGTTCTTTGAACCATCAGATATTTCAATCAGAAAGGTGTTTTTTTCAAATTTAATTAGCAGCATCAATGATATTCCAAAAACCCTTGAACTGAGAAGATAAATTGTTTCAGATAATCTATGATAAGAATTTAACAATCAACATTTTTCTGTAATTTATTACTGAAAAAATGTTGAGTTTCTTATTATCATGTTCAGGTTTGAATCAGAAATTTCAAAAATGCTTTCAGTTATTTCTTTTGCATCATAAATGCTTCGAACACTCACAACTTCAGTATGTTTTTTGTACTTTCTAATTGATAAAGGGAAAATTAAAAATGAAATAGAAATTTATTACATAAATCCATGAATATGAAGCCACAAATTTCGTTCTGATATAGAAAAAGAACTGAAATCACTTTTGAATGGAGGAAGAATTTCAATTTTTTTAAAAATTTCCTTCTTTGAAAAATCACACTCAATAAAATCTAGATTCATATTTTCGGAATAAGTAAACAATCCATCTTTGACAATTAAAATCTTATAAGCTATTAATTTTTCTCTTTCTATATCAAGAATAACCTAAAAATTTAATAGATATTGTTAGATGTGACTAAAATCAATAACATTTGAAATTTCCATGTTCTTTTTATTTTGATCTATTCTAATTCTCTTAAGATTTAGCCTTGTTTTAAAAAGTTCTTCAACTAAATGACATTATTAGAATTACAATAAATAAAAAGTAAAAAAGTAAACTGAAGATCAATCCAATATTATCAAAAACTGAACTCAAAATTTCCATATTATCTTTTTCGTAAGTCTCAACTATCTATTTTCTTTAAATTTTCAATTATTTAAAAATTTACTTTCATTTCATCATAATTTAATTCGCATAAAGTAATATTTCCCTTTGAAAAAAGAACCAAACCATTATCCAAAAAATAAATTTGTCTGAATGAATTAGAAAGAAGTTTCAAAAAAATCTGTCCTGCCATGAAAGTTTTTTCCTTTTTTTGCAAAAGCAATGAGAATAAAAATAATTCATTAATGAAAGAATTCTTCTCAATCAGCATCAAGATCTCACATTGTTTTAAATCATTAAATTTTAAAGAAAAGTCTTTTATAAAAATGGCATCATTTTTGAAGGGGTAGTTCAGAGATATTTCATATAGGAATAAATCCGCTTTCACTTTTAACTATAAAGAATTTATTGGACAAAAGGGTTTTAGAATTTCAACCTCGGATTTTGTAAAATCAAATAGGAATTTCCAAACTATTAAGGTGTCAAGCTTTTTAAATGAGAAAAGCGTATAACAGTAATTTTCCTCGAGAAATGTTTCAGATTTTCTAACTTTCCTATCTTTGATTCCTTAAAAAGTCAATTATGAAAAAAGAAAGAAAAATTTTAACTTTTTTCAGGTAATTTCGATACATATTCTTCATAAATTTTAAATTGCGCCGATTTCCAAATGACATTAAGGTTGATTTGTTTGGTTTTTACTTCATTGTTAAAATGCAATAAAAAACAATGATAAAGGGAATCAACAGCGAACAGATAGAAATCTTGCGAATCTAAAACATTTGGATTTTCAAGAGATATTTGTTTGAAATGTATAAAGTTGATTTTAGCTATTTCCTCATTATTCTCACATTTAATAAGTTGAAAAGAATTTGACATTTGATCAGGAAAGAAGGAAAACTTGTAATTCTTAAAGTAGCAATTAGAAAAAAAAGTAAAAGGGGAATACTCGATAAAACAAGACAAAAAATTGATTTCTTTTTCGAATTTTAATCAAGAGAGGAGCATGAAGCATGTCAGTCTTTATTTTATAAAAATCAAAAAAAAAAATTTAATACTTGAATTTTTTCTTCGTCAAAAAAGATAATAAAAAATAACGAAAGTAAAAAAAAAGTTTCGTTTTTTCAAAATCAAAAAACAACAAAAATGATAATAACGATCGATTTTACAACCTTGGATAAATTAAACCAGTGAAGAAAGACTTTATGGAAAAATAATGCCTGAAATTTGTTTTAAATGTGAATTAGCTTTATCCATCCTAAACTGAGTTTTATATTAAAAAAAAAATCAAAACAACTCAAAAAAATCTGTTTTTCAAAAAGGATTTCAGGATTTTTACAACTTGAATTTATAATTATATAAATATATTAATTATAGTTTCCAATGTTTGAATTTCTTAGATAATATGCTTAAAAAAAACGTTTTTCTGAGAACAACTAAATTCAAAGCTCCAATCTTGCAAATTCAAGCTAAAGGGAATGCAATTGCTCACTCTCAACCCAAGGAAACCATCCAGCCACACATAGAAGAATCTCTTCTTTCCAACCAAAGTTCTTCAACACGTACTGGGTCCAGAGAAAAAATCCTTTCAAAGAATACCAACACAACGTTTGCCTTATCAGAAAGTCAAACCTCTTCTACAAACAAAATGGAAACCAAAGTCAAACTAAAAAAGAGTTTCGAACCTCTTGAAAATCAAAAAAAAAGTGGATAAAATTTTAAACCGGGGAAATTATTTTAGGAATTTTATTTCTAGCTGAGATCAAGCCTCAAAGTTTCTCAAACAATGAGTCAGAAAACAATACAATCTTGAACGATGAATTCAAGGTCGAGAGTCTCATCCATAACGGTTTTCTAAACCAAGTGAAAAACCATGAAATCACTTTCCAAAAGGACCCTTCAGTGAAAATGAGTTTCGAAGTGCAGGATAAGTAAAAGCTTAGAAGAAAACTATGTTATTGTAAATAAGTTTTTTTAAATGATTTTAGGGAAGAGTTCAAAGACCAAAATTCAGATGCCGAAAAAAGTTCAAGTAAATTGCCTAAAAAGAGAACAAATTCTGGGAATAAAAATGTAAAAAATTTTGACTTTAAACAAGCAAATCTAGAAGAAAAATGTAAAAAAAAATTAAAAAGTTATTGAACGATTGAAAATTAAATTAATGAAACAGCACAGACGAAAATTAAATCAAACGCCTCATTAAATGACATGAATTATGTTAATGGTATAAAACAAATTAATAGTTGATAAAATTTCTATGATTTCTATAGAAGCGTATAAAAAATATGGAGACTTGAATAAAACAACCATGATTAAAGTATTATCTCTTATTAATTAACAAATTAATAAAATTGAAAAACAAAACAGAAAATAATGGAAGATAATGCAAAGTTGCAAGAAGAAGCAACACGAAGTGAAGAAATAATTAGCATTTTAATAGGTAATTTTAATAAACCAATTTCCTTATCACATCATTATAGATGCCTGGAGTATTCAAAAGGAAAAAATGCAATTTGAAAAAAGCAAATCCTCAATCAAATTAAACCAAGACATCCAACCGAATGTCTTTTCTCAAAATAATCACAGTGGAATGAAAAAACAAGTGAATTCAATGGCAAATCTTCAGGCTGCAGTTCCTAAATCCACAGATAACATCATAAGTCAAAGATTCAATTACAAGAAAGCCCTTAACAATGAGAATGAATCTCAACATGTCCCTCAGATTCTGTCTAATCAAACTGGTAAATTCATAAAGCCACGAATTTTAAAGACAACAACACCATATAAGTCTGAAAAAAAGGAAATAATAAAAAAGTTATCAGAAAAAGAAATGCATTTTGAAGACCTCAATAGTTTCAAAGTCATTTATAAATTCGAAGAAGAAGATAAAAACAAGTTGCCAGCTATTAATAATACCAATAAACTGAATTCCGACACATCCAGCCAAAATAGCTTCAACAACACTTTTAACCCTTTTAATCAATCGATAAAAACTAAGATGAATTTGGAAAATAACGATTTCAAATTAAGTGATAAAAAGCTGTTCAAAAACCCCACTTCTCAAAAGATCACGACTTTTAATAATAATCCTTCTTTCAATCACAATCTCAATAAACAACCCATGATCAATATCAACAAAATCAACGTTATAAGCGAATATTATCAAAATGAACAGACTGGCTCAGGCAAGCAACAAGATAAAAAATCCAATCAAAATTATAATAAAACTGGGAAACTGGAGCCCATCCAATTCAATGAAGGCTCTTCAAAGAATTTAAGAGGGGAATTTAAAAGTGGACCGGAGAAGGAAGTGAGTAATATACAAAAAATTAAATTTCCAAAAGAAATATTTTGTTCGAATATTCCTAAAAAATATATAGTTTAAGAGCCTAATACAAAAATTTAATTTGAATTATATCAATTATATTATTTTTTTGGGATGAATTTCTACTTTTATGAAAATTAAATCAAAATTTTTAAGAAAAGGTGTGTTTTGAGCCAAGTGTTGTTTAGATTTTTGAGAGGAATCGAAGTCAAATATTTCATTTCATTAAAAAATTATTGAGAAGGAAGTTTAGAATTCTCAAGAAATTAAAAAAACAAGCGAAACCAAAAGTTTGAATCTCCATTGAAAGAAGATTTGTTTCTAGAACAGAGGCCCATATTTCCCCTCTATAACAATCGGTGATGGTGACATCTTTTAAACTTCTACTGGAACGAAATTGTTGAACTAAAGAGCTCGGGGTTTTCAATATCCTCCTGGATCAATTTGTCCATATCGACCTTGAATATCAGAGATGAATTTGTCTAAACTGAATTAGTTGTAATTTGAGTTGTAGAAAAAAAGATCGGTTGCTTTCATTTATTGCTTCTTGGTAAAAAAATAGTTGATTTTTTTTTTGTTTAATGGAAATTAAAAACAAAAATGGGGGAGATGTATTTCCTCCTTTTT
>Ga0302186_10002163_pt1 | contig 15401 bp, 14 predicted proteins | sample II_Bog_E1_2_FD_198782 | JGI IMG/M metagenome (GOLD analysis project Ga0302186, IMG submission 198782) | Peat permafrost microbial communities from Stordalen Mire near Abisko, Sweden - II_Bog_E1_1 | ecosystem: Environmental > Terrestrial > Soil > Wetlands > Peat | place: Sweden: Abisko... | reverse complement strand
AAATATCATCTGAATTCTGATCCTTGGTAATATATTCTTTAAAATAATGAAAAAACTTTTGAAGAAAATTCAGATTGTTGAGGCTTGCAGATTCAGTTTTGAGAAATTTGGAACCCTATTTCATCTGATATTTTATATATTTTTTTAAATTAAAAAATTACTTGATGATTCTTTAATAGTTGCATTCGATAAAGAAGAAAACCAGTGAAATCCAAGACGTCATTTTGTTTTGAAAAATCAGGTTTCATTTTTGTTGTTTTATAAATTTCAACATTTTCTTCATTAAAATTCAGAATTTTCAAAAAATCATTAAAATTTAGTTTTTCAAGCAATTTGAGAGTTTCTTCAGCTTTGTAATCTTTAATTTTTTTGATTGACAAATTGTAATAATTCTCAGAAAAAATTGGATTTTTTTCAGGGGAGTTCATGACTTCAAAAGCAGTTATCTCATTCAATTCCAAAAAATTCTGAAGTCTAATTTTGTTGATGTTTTTTCCTTTTGAATTGCTAAATTTTTCCTCAATTACACATTTTGAGTGAAGTTGGATTATTTCTGCTAGCGTGGGTCGTAGATTAATCAAATCATTATCAATGAATTTAATGTGGGCAGTCATATTGATTTGTGGAAATGAAAAGCCTTGTGGTGCGATCATGATGTTTTTTGAGCTAAATTATATTTAATTTTATATTTATGAAAAATTTACTGAACCAAGGGTTAGAGAAAATGTGAGCAATATAATTATAGCTTCCATAAAAATTGAGACAAGTAGTTTCTGACTCCAAAGGTTCCTGCCAAACATTATCGATCTTAAATTTGAATTCATATCGGGAAAACGGCAAATGGATCTCAAAAATATATTTATTTCTTTACAAAATAATAAAGAACTGAGATATTAAACTCGATAATTTATACGCGGATATTTTTGACATAATATTTCCTGTCCATTGATCCCAACTTCCCAAAATAATGACATTTTCTGCTGATCCTTGCCTTTTAAAAAATAAAGATTAGAATATAACAAAATTTAACCAAAAAAAATGGGAGATTTTCTGTTCATCACATTCATAAAAAGATTCGAGAACATTAAGTTTCTGTCCTTCTTCAATAAAAGTTGTTTGGCCTTTGAAATTTCCAAGACTCTGGTTCCCATCCACAAGGAAAAAAAAAGTATGAAAACCCACGCCAACATGAATATCAATAATGAATCGGCTTTTATACATAATTCAAATGTTTAAAAATATGTTACTTTTTGGAGATTTGACTCATTAAAAAGGTGTTCTTTGACCATGAACCTACCAAGCAAACTTGTTTTGCATCTCCTTCCCTAAATTTACACATAATGATGGTAAAAATGGGAAAAATACCATTGGAAAAAACCTTGTCCGTTATGAATAAAGCAATTTGAATATTCCATTTTATATGAAAATTTCAAAAAAAATTATAACCCTACAAACTTTTAATTAGTTTATGCTTAAATATTTTTTTTTTAAATTTCATTTTCTATTAAGTATAAAATAAAGAAATTCAAACAATGTATTTTAAAGGCAACGTTTTTTTTTATAAAGTAAATTTTCAAATAATTAGAAAAGAATTTTCTTAAAATAAAACTTAAAAAAAATCATAAATTTAAAACATCAATATTTTTTGGCTTTATGTGTAATTTTAAAATTTTGCAATGCAAAGTTCAGAAAAAAATTTTTGCAAATATCGAATTTTTACAAAATTCAGAAAAAATAGCTTAAAAATTTACTATTTACTAATAAGTGCAAAAATTTTTTGGTGAAATAAGATTTTATTCCAATGCATAGCAACAAAATAAACATTTTCAAGACAGTATTTATTAATCTAAAAGTTTTCATGAATTTAGTAAAAAAAGTTGAGGAATCTAAAGACTTTTGTTCGACTCTTTGCGATTATCTAATCTCTTGTTGCTTTCCCAAAAATGTAAGTTTTATTTTAGCATAAAACTATTTTTTTAAGCAAATCCTCCACTTGACGATAAGCAAGGAGATCCTTTTAAGCCAAGTTAAAGGGAATCACCCAAAAAATTGCCATTGAATTAATCATTTTTATCTAATAATATTAAAAAAGAGATCTCTGCTAATTAAATCAATTTTATTTTTTTAATATAACTCACATAACAAAAAAATGGGCAACCAATCACCTTCAACTCCAAAAAAGCGTCTTCATTACTTAAAAAACAACCCTCCCAATTCCCAAACTACTTCCCAGAACAGATCCTTTGAGAATCTTCCAGTAAACCAAAATCCTAATAAAAAAACCACGATGAAATCCGTGAGTCCTATTAGAAATAACGAATTCGCCCAAACAGTCCCTTATCAAGAAAAAAATCCAACTACTCCAAAAGAAAAACCCAAAAACATAAAATCTAAAAAGGTATTTTGCAATTTATTTGTAAATATTTAAGAGATTCAAAGCAAATCAATACTTCAGAATATTTCCTTGAATTGGACAAATCGATGAAATTTATAACAAATGCTTTGCTTTTAAAGAACACAATAACCAACGTTTTTTTTTATTTTGAAAGTAATTTAAAATCCATTGTTAATAGGAAGCCATTTCAATGGTCAATGAGTCCATTCTTTACTTAAATGGCAGAGTTTTCATGGATATTAAGCAAATTCATACTCACAATAAAAGTCAAAACGAAAAGAATCCCTCCAAATTCCCAAATAAAGACCAGGTCCAACAAGAAATAGTATATAACTTGTTGAATTCCGTGAAAGAATCAGAAAATTTTGGAAACAGTGTAAATAAAAAATTACATGAAGAAACAGAAAAGAATGAGTCCCCCAAAAAATCACAATTTTTTGAATCGATTAGTCCAATCCCGAATAACACACTCGTGCCTTTAAAATCCTCATTGAAAATTTCCTCACAAAAGACTACTCCTAAAAATAACCCATCGTCATTATTAGAAATTTTTAAAAAAGACGAATATTTTGGAAGCAAACATGATTCACAAATTAAGAACCGTATTAATGAAATAGTGCTGCAAGAACCTCAAAGTGGATACTCAAGTCATATTTCCATAAGTCCTATCCAAAAATCCTCCTTCAATAGAGTTCTCAGGTAAAAAAAAGTTATGTTTTATTATTCTTATTATAAAATAATAAGTAAGGACAAAAATGATGAGAATAAAGGTCCAGAAGGTTTATATTTTATTTCTTATTTTACAATAAATTTATTTGACTGTTTGAAGTGAGGATATCAATTAAAGATAGAGAAACGGAGTAATTTTATAATACGGCCAAATTTAAACCCATTTTTGCTTTTTTCTTTAGAATTTACCAAAATAACAAGTTTTCAGATGGAAATACCAGTGATGATGAATGTAATTCATATAAGTTTTTTTTAATTTCTCTTTTTTTTTTAAATTATCTAGGTAGACTCTTAAATGCCATTTCTCAATTGGATGAGAAATTAAGAAGATTTAAGCAAATAAAAGAGCTAAAAGATTACAGATATCCAAAAACTTCCTTATCAACTCTAAGTAAACTCGGCCTTAGCTCAAAATCATCCAGATTGATTCCTAATCTAAACAATTCAGTATTCCACATAATATTCCTGCTCATAATTCATATTTTATATGTAGGCCCTGGATATTTTAAATAATAAGGATTTAGCAAAAAGCCATCTTTTAAATGCATTGGAGCTTTTGAATTCAACAACTAATAATAATACCATTCAGTATCAAGCAGAGGACCAGAAAAAATCAAGTGAAAAAAAAGCGAAACAAAACATTGAGAGCTATTATTCAAAAAAGAATTTAGAAAAATATTTAATTAACAGCTCTATTGACACTCCAGAACATATGCACAATAAAAAATATTTGCAAAACAAGGTTGAAAAATCTCCAGAAAATTACGCGGAAAACCGAGCTCATTTCTTCCGAATTAATTATAAAAAACCAGATAATCGAATTGAAGGCGCGATCAATAACGATCATCAGAGGAAGATTTTAGAAACAAGGTATTCTTATAAAATTATGAAAAACTGTTAATTTTTTTTGGTTTTTTAGTATACAAGATTTGAAAAAAAGCTTGAATTTATATCCAAATGCAACCCCAAAAGCAGCGAATAGCTTTGTTTCAACAAATTTTTCAAAGTCTCCTAATAATCTTGATTCCAACCGAAAATTCGATTTTTCTGAAGCCAAGAAAACTATAATGATGAATCAAACAAATAATGAGTTCATCAGTGATAAAACCACAAATGTATGCATATATAAGGATTTAAAAATTAAAAAAAAAAAATTGTAATTATAGGAAATAACATCGAATCTTTTGGAGATCAACCATGATAAAGAAAAAGAAAGGCAACTGAGAGAATTAGATAAATTGAAACAAAATCTCAGCTTCACTTCCAAAAAAAATAATAAATTATAAATTCATTTTATCAATTTTCTTTCTTTTAAAAAATTTATAAAATCAATAAAATAATTGTTATGTTAAATAAAAGCAACGTTTTTTGTCATAATAGTTTGAAATTAATTTTATAGAAAGCTATTTGATGGAAATTTTGATTTGAAATAAAAGGAACAAAAACCAAAATCTTTTCATTAATGAATAAAATAAATATTTCCTCATTAACAAAAATCCCGATCTATCCTCAACTCAATTCTCTCCTGGAATGGATTTACAGCTCCCCAAAATCTTTTCGAACTGACCACTCTTTGGAAATTTTTAACCATGGAAACGAAAAAAACCTGGGCATAAAAACGCACAATCCTATTAAAAAAAATGATTATGTTTTTTTGGTGTCAACTATAAAATGCATCACCGGTTTAGAATTGGTATACCTTAAAAAAAAACTAATCATTTTCATATTTTATCAAAAAGGTAGATTGTAGTCCTACTAAAACTTATGAGATCAACAAAATGGCAGATCGAGTGGCTGAAAAATACTATCAAAATAACCCCAGCCAATATTATTATACAATGAATTTAATCAAGATCCTAATACAATTATTCGTCCATTCCAAGGACAAAGACCTTTCTTTGCATCCTTATGCTAAATTCCTCACATCCATTAAAATTGCAAACCCTTTATATTGGAAAGAAAACACTATAAAACGTAAATATCTCCATATTTAAGAATTCCTTAAAAAAATTTTATAATAACAGAAATATTTTCCAATCGCCTTAATTCCTTGATCCTCAACACTCATGCCCAACTACTGTCATTCAAAAAAGACTTCGAAGAATGGAGCATCTTTGGCTTAACTCAACCGGAGTTGATTCAATATATGTGTTTGATTAGAAGCAGAAATTTGAATTTTATGCCACAAAATCCGAAATTTTTCTCCAAGGATTTCATTGCTGTAATGTGTCCAATTGTCGATTTGATAAACCATTCATTTCGTCCTAATTGTAAATTAGAAGGTGAATATGTAAATGTCGATGCTGAAAGTTTTGTGGTGGTTAGGGCAACGGAAGATATAGAAAAGAATGAAGAACTTATGATAAATTATGGTGATTATCCGAATTATGATTTCTTGATGAAATTTGGGTTCCTGAATAAAAACAACCCTTTCAATGAGCTAAAGATCGAATTGAATTATGATGAATATTTGAATTTTACTGAACAACAATTCGATTTGAAAAAAAAAATTATGAGGACTGTGGAAACGTTGAATTTGGAGGAAATCGCGTTGTTTTCGAACAAGATAAATGATGACATTTTGAAAATGCTGAGAATTTATTTCCTAACTAATGATGATATCATGAAAAATACGGAAATCGCAAGTTACCTTTGGAAAGACTTTAAAAAAGTCATTTCGAAGGATAATGAAAGGAAAATTTGTGAATTTATGATTGAAACATTAATGAAACTTGAAGATGTTTATAAAATAGAGAAGAAGAAATTTGTGAAATTTGAAGCTTTGGGAATTAAAGGAGAAGAGGATTTAAAATTGGCAACATTGGAAGGAAAGAAAATCGATTATGATTTAAAGACAATGCTTCAATTTTGTCTTGAGGAAGAGGAATTAATACAAAATAATCTGAATTTCTTCCATAAAAAGCTTAATGGACTTCTTTAAAAGCTAATGTTTTTTTCATAAAAATTAAAAAAAAATTAAAAATTTAAAGCACTTCAAAAATTGACATTTTAATTCAAATTATTTAATTTGAAATGAAATTGGACACATTTTATTAATAATAATTAAATTCTTTTCCTGTTTTAAGAAATTTTATGGAAAATATAGACACATTGTATTAAATTTGCTTTTCAAAACAAAATATTTTGTTTTTCAAATTACAGTTTTTTTATTCATTTTAAAAATATTGTTTTTATTTAAAGAGAACAAAAATGTTTCAATCAACTGAATTATCATTTGATAATCTCCCTTCCAATGATTTTTTCTATTCAAGGCAAAATGTCTTCCAAAACACCTTCAAGTTAAATATATATGACCTCAGCAACCCTTTATATAATAAGACATCATGCATTTCCCTCCATAAAAAAAAGAATCTTCCGATTTTCGGATCAGATTACATTGCCTCCCCCCAACATCCTCTGAAAGAAAACACACAAAAAACCGTTAAAAAATCCAAAAAAATAAAGCTTTTCGATGATGATATCGACACATCTGTGCATTATTTTGAAAAAATTTCATTAGAAAAAAGCATTTTGCAATTAGAAAACCAACAAAAACCACAAATTATAAAACAAACCGTTTCCCCAAATTTCCAAAACAAAAATCAGACAAACAAATCTTTTGATCTTGAACAAAATCACTTACCTGTGCGAAATTCTCATCAATCAGCACAAGATAACAAATCAAAATCTGCGATTTTCTCCCCTTTGAAAAAACCACAGATTGATTTTGATGAAAATCCTTTGATTTCGGGATTTTATAAGAATCATACCCAAAAAAATAAAGGTTTTTCTCCCCCCAAAATAAGGAAATTCGAATTGGATTCAAAAGTCAATGATCTGAAAAGCACTAAAATTAATAATTTTTCAGTTCTTAATGAGAAAAACCTGAAAGAAAACGTATCACAATATAAAGAAGATTATATAGAGGATAATTATGAGCGTTTAAATGAAATTCCTCAGGTAAAAAAAACCCCAAAAAATCAAAAAGTTTACTCTGGCGGCATTTTTATTGAAGACCAGTCAAAACCAAAATTTCTGGATAAAAAAGGATTAGAAAAAATGGAAATAAAAAAAGAAAATCCTTTTTTTAAAGGAAATGATCATAATAAGGAAAATTTCGAAGAAAATATAATTGAAGAAACCCCAAAATCCGCGATTTATTTAAACAATTTTCAGACTTTTCCAAAACAAAACGGAGATAGGTCAATTTCTTCTTCTTCGATTCATAAGGAAAAAATCACAAAATCCCCGATTCTGGAAAAGGAAAGGTTTTTAAAATTTTTCGAAGAAAATGACAAAGGAAAAGAGAAAAAAGGCCTTTCTGAGTCAGAAACTTCAATGATTTCTAAGAAAGGTTCATTTAAAATGACGATTTTTAGTGAATTGGAGAAAATGAAGACTTCATACGTTAAAGATAACAACTTGGTAATGAATTTTTTTGCATATTTCTATATATAATCACAAATATTTAAAGGGGAAAAATATGAAACCAAATTTAAATTCAAAATCAAATAATGGCGTTGTCATCGGAGCTATGGGGGTCATTGTTATAATTTGCATTATAGTTTATATTTTGTATGTAAAGTACCAATTTTCATTTTTATTTAATGAATATTCATTCAAATGAAACTGTCTTTAAAACCATTTCTTTTTCATTTTTATCAAATAATACCCATAAATAAATAACAATTATCATTTTTTATTCTATCATCAGATTCCAAATATTAATATCAAACAATAAATAAAGAAAAATTATTATTTTATTGTAATAGTTCATCTTTCCCTTCAGGTCCTCTATTAAAAGAATATAATTCCTCCACTATCTCCTTCAATTTATTCCTTTGTTCTTTCAAATGCAAATATTGTGCTTTTTTCAATTTTTTCTTGCCTTTGCGTTTTTTGCCTTTGAACTTTGCGTTGAAATTCAAAGCTTTAAAATCAATTTTTTCCAAATTTTCCTCTGTTTTATCGTAAATCTCAACCACTTCCTTGAATTCCTTCCCTTCATTTTCACTTCTTTTTATTATTTCAGCTAATTTATTCGTTTGAATTTCTGCTATTATCTCATGTTTTTCTCGTCTCCTTCTGGCAAAAAATAATAAAGGATTGAAAAATTCTCTAATTTTTTCTGAAAAAGAAGGTTTGCCATTTTTTCTGCGATGAAAATGAAATTTTTTTCTTTCGGGCATAGAATAGTAATAACTTAAGCCCAAAAACACCATAGAAGCGGAAACCAAAGAAATAAGCACTTTCTTTTTATGAAATTTGAGAAAATCCATTAAAAATATCAAAACATTTAAGAAATTGCAAATCCTTAAGAAAATTTAATATATTTTGAAATTATAATAATTTCTATACTCTGTTTTATTAATTTCTTCAGAAAAATGTCGAAAATTATGTCAACACCATGTGGAATTTGTACCAACCCATTGAAGTTTTCCGTAGTTGAACTTCCTTGTGGTCATTCTTTTTGTCCTGACTGCATCAAAAAGGACTTGATGAGACAAATGAAAGAGGATCAAGAGGCTTTTAAATGTCCAAATAAGGAAAAATGCCAAAAAATAATTGAAGAGGACATTTTGGAAGAGATTTTGGATAAGAAAACTTTTGATAAGTTCAAAAACAGAAAAATGTGCGATGGCTGCGAAAAAGAAAAAGGAACTCCAATTTCTTGCGGACATAAATTTTGCCAAAGCTGCATGAAGGCAGAAATCCGACAACAGTTCAAAAAAGACGATTTGAATGCCTTTTGTTGTCCGAAGTGCAAGGGCATTAAAGAAATCGACGGGGAGGAGATCCAGAAGATCGTGGGAGAAAAATGGCTTGAGAGTTATTATATGAAATGCAAAGGATGCAAAACGTTGATCCCCATAGCAAGTACGGTTGAATTAACCAGATGTTCTCATAAGATGTGTAAGAATTGTAATAAGGAATGCGAAGAAAGGAAAAAATGCAAGAAATGTAATAAAAGAACGAAAAAGAAAAATGGAGTGGATGAATATAAATGTAAATTTTGCAAGAAATACCTTGAAGAAATAAATGAACTTGATTGCAAGCATAAGATTTGCAAATACTGTTTGACGGTTTATTTTGAAAAAATGATGAAGATGAAGATCCCGATTTTCATTTGTCCAAAATATGATTGCGAAATGATAATCTCACATGAAATCTTTCAAAATGGACTTCAAGATCAGACTTTGAACAAATATATAAATTATAAGAAAAGCTTGAAAAATTCGGATAATAATAGAAATGCTTTCGAGAAAGAAATAACAGAGGAAGAGGAAGAAAAATTAAATGAAAAGAAACCAGATATGTTATCTAAAACTCCATTTGATAATAAAAAGGAAAGTGAAAAATCTGAAAAAAGTAATGAAAGACCAGACACATTCTTGATAAAGAGAGATTCAAAAGGGAATAACGAAAAAGAAGAATTTTTGGAAAAAACCCCGAAGAAGCCTGAAGATGTTGAAACTACAATTGCAAGCAAGAAGTTCAAAGATGCATCCGATAAAATAAAAACTTTCCCTGAAATCTTTTGCTTGAGATGCAAAGAACACAATAAAACTTCGAATCTCATTAATTTCAATTGCAACCATGTAATTTGTTTGAAATGTATGACTGAAAGACTCAATAATCGCATCAAAGAAAATGATGTTTATGAATCCATAATGAAATGTCCTTCCGACGAATGTGATAAAGTATTGAGTCTTGAAATCTTGAAGCCCTACCTTGAATTAGATCTATACCTACTCTTAGAAAAAAAGAAAAATGCTGTTCCTCTGAAAAGAGCTCAACCATTTGAACCTACAATTGAAATCAAGTGTTTTATGTGCAAAAAACTTACCTCTTTGGATAAAATATTGACAATGAGTTGTGATCACAAATTTTGCATGAATTGTTTTCAGGAAGATTGTATATCGAAAATTACCGAAGGTCGATTTAAAGAGTTGTCGTGTTTTCAATGCAAACAGGAATTAGATTATCAGATTTTAGCAAACAATGTTCCCCAAGAAATCTTCCAAAAATATGATGAATACCTGATGAAAAAAGCACAAGCTCAAATTTATCATCAAGATAGAGGGTGGGTGAAGGATTTAAATTCAAAAATCAGAGAATGTCCATCATGTAAAGCTTCCAATGAGATTGACCTCACTAAAACTTATTTTTATTGTAAAACCTGTTTCAAAGCCTTTTGTTCGAAAGATAATTGTTTAGGAGAATGGAATGATCACAGCTATAAAAGTTGTGAAGATTACAGAAAATTCATGGAGAATTTAATTATCTGTCCGGCATGTAAAAAAAAAGTGTCATCATCTTATGGAAATCAAAACGCTTATTGTTTTAATCATACCCCATCAATGATTTTTTGTGTCCGTTGTAAAAAACAGATTGATAATGCTTCTTATCATAAATGTTGATCACACTTATTGTGGGAATGAGCTTTTTTAAAACTTAAAATAAAAATATAGTTATTATTTTTTAAAAATTCCAAACAATTTCAAAGAATTTTTTTAATTTAAATCCCAAAATTTCCTGTAAGATTCACCTAGAAACAATTAAATTTAATTTATTTATTTAGTTGTCATTCCGTTTGGAGCATCTTGTGAAAAGTGAATTAACAATTCCAAAAAAACCTTTTTCCACTTTGGGACCTTCTTCTTTGTCAATTTTGCAGCCATTGATATGAACCGATGGGTTTTTTTCTTGGATCTCCAATTTACATTTATAGCACAAAAACATCTGACAAGCACTACAGAAATAGAACTGTTGTTTCATATCCTTCTTCAATTCTTTATAAGGATGCACACATTTTCCCCCTTTATTTCTTGATTTTTCTAGATCACCATGATGTTTTGATTCTGGGTTTAATGGCTTTGAAGTTGTTAAATTATTCTTTCGTGAGTCAAGAAAGGTTGTTTTTAGATTTTCAGTTTTTGAAGTTATTAATTCATCGTCACTTATATCGTCCTGACTTATATTTACCTTTTTATTCTGAATATTACTTTTAATGCTCGATTTTTCAAACGAATTGTTGTTCAGAGTCCAAGTCAAGGGGCTGTTTTGCCTCAAATAAACCTTGCTCTTTGAGATGAAATTTTCTTTCAGATAAGAATCATTCGAAATTTCATTTAATTTATTGGGCCTATAACTACTAATCGGCTGAAACTTTTTTTGGTCATTATTGGTCAATTTTTCATTCGGAATTTCATTTGGAAATGTCCCCTTCAAATCATTGAAGTCATTATTCCTCGAATCAATGGTTTTTTCTTTCCGTTTTTCTTTATTATTAAAATTAATTTCTATTTGACATTTTTCCTCTTCATTTGATGTATGACAAACTCCTTTAGGCTTTAAATCGATTTTTTGTTTTTCTTCTTTTATTTCCAGAATTAACTCATTTTTCTTCAATCTTTCTCCATTTCCAATGATTTTTTTCTCATTTTTGTTGTCAATTCTCTCAATGATTTCTTCCTTTGATTTTTCATTCTTTAGGTCACTTTTCCTTATTTGTTCACCATTTCTTTTCTCAGTAATATTATTAAGTTTTTTTGGCGTTTCTTGCTTTGAATTATATTCCTTTGGAATTTGAGCTTCAATCTGTTTTTTCTCTTCAAACTTATGGCAATTGTTGTATGGGCTATTTTGAATAAAATGCTCATTGATTTTCCTTTCCTTTAATTGTTCCCCACATAAATAGCAAAACACCGTTTTTTTCTCACAAATCTGGCTCTCACATCGGATAAAATTACAATTCTTAGTTTTTTCAATCATTGCATTGCATTTTGGACATTTCATCAATTTTTTATCTTTGCAATACTTTTCAAATTCGGATTCATCATAAAACCCCTGTTTGTTATACATTTTCTTATATTCCTGGCATGTCAATTTGTCATGCAATCGCCATTCTCCTAAACAATTCTGATTGCTGCAAAAGGTCTTCTTGCATGTAGGACAGGTAAAATATGATGCATCTTTCCAAATTAAACAGGAAACATTACATTTAGAAGGACAATTTATGGTTTTTTCGGTCAGTCGAGGTTCATTTAAAGACTTAAGACATAATTTTTCATCATATTTGTTGAATTCCTCCTGAGGAAGATTATCCTTGATTAGATAATAGTTGATTTCTTTCGTGCAATTTTCATTGGGACAAACTATTGGATATCCAGTTAAAATCTTTTGTTTCCAATCGTTGAGAAGGCAACTTTTACAAAATCGATGGTTGCATGTCAAAATTAGGAACTCCTCTTCGTGGAAATAATCCAAACAAATTTCGCATTGGATCTTCCCTTTCAAAATATCCTTTCTTCTTTTCTCATTCAAATCTTCATCCTCCATTTTTATTGGATCCTCCCTTTCATCCTTAGTGATGCTTCTGATCTCTGATTTTATTTGGCTTTTGCCCATAGATTCTGGAATGTCTTTGAATTTCTTAATCAATTTATTTGACAGTCCTATTTCTTTTAAGTTTTCCTCTGTAAAGACATGTGTACAATTTAACATGGAACAACTTGCCTTATAATTTTTTTTCAATTTTGACTTGATTTCTTTTTTGAGACATGCCACACAATATGGGTGACCACATTCGAATTTTATCGGAAAATAACTTTTATCACAAGTCATACATTCTCTCGTCTTGAGGTGCTTCAGATATTTCTCAGAAAGAACCCCCTCAAATATGAAAGGAGCAACTGGTCTTTGGCATTCGGAAACTGGACAGTGAATGGATTGTTCGTTGTTTTTGATTTGTTTTTTCCATGTTTTGCGCAAACATTTCTTGCAAAATTCATGAGAGCAATATAAATTATACACTTCATTCGAGCTGATTTTGCAATCACGACATTTTCCATCTCTAGATAAAGAGGAAAGAGTTTGATGAGGAGAGGATGCCATTTTTTAGATTTTTTTTTTTTTTTTTTTAATTTTGCTTTTTAAGATCATTAAAAATCTCTAATATTAGGAATATTTTATTTTTTAATACAATGAAGGAAATGTTCTGTTTTATCATTTTCTTCTACCTTTTTTAAACATTTTTTGCAATAAATACGATCCGCACACGATCTACAAATAAAATAACCCTCTTCTTCCAGATAATTTGCTTTGTCTTTATTAGAGCAAATTGGACATTCAAAACGACTTTGCAAATTTCGAAGATTGTCATCAATGTTTATTTTTTTTTCTTCATAATATTCAGTTGAACTCCAATTTCTGAAGCAATTTTGGTGATTTTGATAATCTGTCAATTTTTTAATTTGTTCATGGCATTTTAGACAACAAACTTCAACAAAGCAATTGTCACAAAAGAAAAAAAAATTTGTTAATTTGAATGTTTTTTTGCCACAGTTGGAACAATTTTGTCTGGAATTGAAAATTTTGGACAAATATTTTAGTTTCGGAAGGCAATTGTTGATATGGCCAGTTATATTCTCTTCTGATTTATCTTCAAAGTTATAATTGCAAGTTCGACAAAACACATTTTTACATTTCTTGCAGATATATTTCCCTTCTTCAATTTCGAAATCATTTATATCTGAATTTTCACAAAGGCATTTTAAACTCAGATCTTGTAAAAATTTTAATTTATCCATTTGTATTTTTTCATATTTTGCTTCTTCTTCGTTTTTTTTGACATCTTTATTTTCAACCTCCTCTTTTTCCTGCAAACCTTTGCATAACCCAAAATCATTGTCATTAATATAATGCTCTTTTATTTTTTCTGGAGTGAGAACTGAAGAACACAAATAACAAAAAATCGTTTTTTTTTGGCATTTCAACGACTCGCATTTAATATGATTGCACCCTTTTGTTTTTTCGATTATTGAAGCACATTTCGGGCAACTAGCCCATTTTTTCTCTCTGATCATTTTTTGAAATTCTTCTTCTCCTTTATCTTTTTTCAAATTTCTATATTCTTGGCAAGTTCGATCTTTATGTTTCTCCCAAAGACCGAGGCAATCCTCATGGCTACAAAACACTTTTTTACAAAAGGAACATGTAAAATAAATGGCACCACTCCAAATAAAAAAGGTTGTCTGACATTCTGGACAATTGATGGCTTTTTCATTATTTTGGTTTCGGTTTTTATAAATGCTCTGAGTTAGAAGAAGGGTTTCATATTTTTCAAATAATTCAGGAGGAAGAGAAGCTTTGAGGAAATAAAAGTTTATTTCTTTTTTGCAGGCGTCGTTAGGACATATTAAGTCACTTTGGTTCGTAAGTATTTTGGCTTTGAAATAGTTCAGAAGACAATCAGTGCAAAATTGATGTGAACAGGTTAAATTTGTAAATTCCTTTTTTTCTTTTGGCACTAAACAAATTGGGCATTGAACCATTTCATTATTGATTTTGGATGCCTTCATTCCTTTTTGGCATATTTCATTCTCATTTTGTGCATTTTTCTCTCCTTTTTCTAATATTTCATTATTTTTATCTTTTTGCAATAATTCATCAGCAATTTTGGATTGTTGCATTCCTTCTTCAAATAGTTTTATATATTTGGAACCAAGCCCAAGTTCATATAAATTATTTATGTTCAAATTCTGTTGGCAGGTTTTTTCGGGGCATACTGCATTTTTATTTGTTTTGAGTGAGGCTTTTATTATTGAAGTTTGGCAATGGAAGCAAATTTCATGGCTACAGGAGAGCTTTAATGGTATTATTTCTTTATTGCAAATGTCGCAATTTTTTCGGTGAAGTTTTGCTAATGACCGTTCTGATGATAGGACTTCTTCGATATTAAATATAGAGGCTTTTCGCCCACATTCCTCCACTAAACATTTGAAAGATGGAGATGATTCTTTCTTAATTAAGCTTTTCCAAGCTTTCTTTATGCATTTTCGACAAAATTCATGCTTGCACGAAAATCTAATAAATTCGTTTTCTGATTTATCTTCTTTGCAAATCGAACATAACTTTTTCTGATCTGCCTCCATGACTTCTACAATTCAAATATCTCTAAATTTTTGTAATTTTCCTTAAAGAATTATTTGTCTAAACATAAAATCCTCAGATAATTAAAAAAATGTGTTTCTATTTCTTAAATAATTAATTTTCTTATATGAAAATTATTTTTTTCTATAGAAAATATTATTTGGGATTTAAGCAATTAAAGTGAAATCTATATCAGGGCAAAAATCATTCATAGCACTTTGAATTTGCCCTTTTTCTTCTTTTGACCAAAAATCAATTTCCACACATTCATTAAATTTAACCGCCGGATTCAACGTTTTTACTTTTGCAACTTTTGTACTAAATCGACTGGGAAAAAAAAAAC
>Ga0302186_10002162_pt1 | contig 15401 bp, 28 predicted proteins | sample II_Bog_E1_2_FD_198782 | JGI IMG/M metagenome (GOLD analysis project Ga0302186, IMG submission 198782) | Peat permafrost microbial communities from Stordalen Mire near Abisko, Sweden - II_Bog_E1_1 | ecosystem: Environmental > Terrestrial > Soil > Wetlands > Peat | place: Sweden: Abisko... | reverse complement strand
GGTGCAGAATATTATGACACGGAAGATAATGTTTGTATATTATCTTTATCTGGTAATAGCTATGTATTTAATAAACAAAAATTTCGTTGGGTAAAAAATGAAAACATCTGATATAAAAGAATCTTATCCTTTTTTAACAAAAGAAGATATCAACGGGACTTTTAAACAATTTGAATGGGAACCAGATATAGAGATGCGGAAGAACTATATATGGAATTGGTTTAATGTTTTGAATACAGAAAAATTTATTAATGCGCATGAAAAAGAAAAATGCTTCTTTTGTAAAAAAACTTTAGGAAGGGGTATAGCTAACGTACAAGGTAGAAAAGAATTATATCACACAAACAATTGTGTACCGATTATATATAAACTAATGCAGCTTTCTGAATGGAATAGATCTAGATACATCCAAGAATAAAATATGACTTTAAATGAATTAATCATAGATTATGAAAAGAGTGTAACAAAACTTCTGGATATACAACAGAATTTGAACTATACGACAGACTCTAAATACTACTTCCATTGTGTTTCCAGAAGAGAGACTTTGGAAGGAGTAATTCGAGATTTGAAATGTCTTCAACAAGATATATTAAAGGAGAAATAATATGAACCCATCAGAATATGAGCATAATTATCGCGCACCCAAGTTTAGTGATTTAACAGACTATGAACGTTTGTTGTTAACAGAACTTTGGATACTAACCGATCAGGCGAAATCACAATTTGAGGCAGGAGCTCGCTATGCTACATTCAATCGTCAGACTATGGAATTTGCTTTCCGTGTAGCTAACAACTTCCCAAAGGAATAACGTGGACAAAATATCATGGTTTGGCACATTAGTAATTGGTTTGATACTCAGTATTGTATTACTTGCGATATTAAGTATCATTTAACCCCTCCCCACCCCCCTTGGGTGAATAGAGGGTATATTGGTATAGTAGTATATCAAAGAAGGGTTTATCTCTTGTGAGGTGAATTCTTGTAAACAAAAATAACGAAAGGATCATTATATGGAAACCCCTACCGATACATTGACGATCAATGTCAACACCCCCTCGACTAACATTGTTCTGACCAAAACTGGTGTGGCTACTGTTGTAGCAGCATCAGCGGCAGCTGGAGCAGTTATTGGAGGCTTTAGCGTGGCTTATTGGCCACTCGTCAAAGCCAAGGCCACCAGCGTCAAGACTCGCATGCTTGGCTTTGTTGGACTGGGTGTGAAGAAGGTCAAGAACACAGTACAAAAGGTCCATGACAATATTCCGGAAGTTCCGGTCATTGTTGAGGAAATTCAGGTACCCACCGAAGCTGAAGTGGAAGAAGAGCAGGCAACTGCGGTTCTTTCCAAGAGCCGGTAATTTCGCGCAAGCGAAATATAGAGACAGGGGTAAATTCCCCTGTCTCGGAAACATTTGAGATATTCTCATTTGTTTTTTAGTTATTAATCAGTATATTGGAAGGATGAGCAAGTTATCTATCACTTCCGCTTCTCAGCTTAGTCATCTGTTGAATAACAATCCAAGTTTACTGACCATTCCAGCATTCAGTCGGTTGAGTACATTAATTAATCATTTAAATACTCAACCGAAAACGGGTTGTTCGTCTTGTGGAGGAAAAACAAATCCCTATGCTCAAATACGTCCACAATTGGAGACAGCCTTGACATCAATGACCGACCAGGATTTTTTGACAATGAAAAGTATGTTGAATGTTGAACAGATATGTTATTATAGACAAGATCAAGTTACCAAAAAACTTATTCAAGTATGTCTATAATTGTACCTTTAAATCAACCAACTAATTTTGAACCAAGTCAGGCTAGTACGCAAAATATATCTGTTCCAATAAATTTAAATAATTACGCAGGTAGTTTGCAATATAATAAAACTACGTTTATTCCCCGAGTCAATAATACATCCCCTTCTCCAAATCCTATTAATACAGCAGGGATACCCGGAACAAACTATATAGGTAGCGATTTATCGACAGGTGTATTTTATCAGGGAGAAGACATTATTTTTGATACATTTTTATTCATTAATACTCAAAGTATTGACGTTAAGAGATATAATCTACAAGCGATTGTAAAATCGAATGTTTATAACCTTGTAGTTGTGTGGCAAGGAAGTCTGGGTAATGGTATTTACATAGATGATAAAGTACCTAATCATTTTGTTGTATTCATTCCCAATGCCAGTACGGATTGTTTGATTGCAGGAAGTTTTGAACTGGATATTTGGGCGGTTGAGCGAGTCAGTCAACTAAACGATATTAAGCCCAGGACTTTATTAGTTGGTAAAACATATTTTGATTTTCAGTATGCTGCGTTTAGTCCTAATCCTGAATCGCTACAAGGAGGATTAAATCGTGGAACATTGAAACCCTCTTGGCCTCCATTTGTATCCACTACTTCTAACGCGGATACGGATTTTCAAGTGATACCTTATATTTAAGCTCACCCCACCCCCCTCCGAATATTCGGATATAATTTGGTATAGTAATATGTAACGAAGAGGGATTATCTGTCCTGAATCGTTACAATAAAAAAACAGTTACAACCTTATCGTTACCTCGATAAACAAAACCTGTTCTCTCAGGTAAGAGAGTTTAGCGCAATATTCCTGGACTCTATTGCGCCTCGTGATGGTCGTATAGACCTTCTGCATCAAGTAGACCGTGTGTTAACGGAGCGTAGACTTGATGCAACACGAGAACCACTTTTGTAAGTAAACTTAAAACATGGGTATTCGGATACGAATATTCAGTTTTACACACACTCGACTTCTCGATCCTTGGCGAGTGTGTGTTTTTTAATTTATAAAAATATGCAAATCAAACAACGAAATATAGTAAATAAACAGTTACAGCGGTTGGTCATGAATTTAAAAGTACCCGAAGTAGAACTCGTAAGTTCTACTGATACTACAAAAGGCAGATATGTGCTTTATAAAGTTGGCAATATTTTAGTTATTACCATTCATGATGTGGTATATGCTGAATGGGATGAAGAGTTCGAACCGATATACTTTAAGCATTTTGACACTCAAACCAGTCGAAAATAAAGTTTTCCAATAAGTTTGCCGTTATTCTTTTGTAATAACGAGGAGGATTCATATTCTGCCGATGAAACTCCTTGATCAAAAATAATTTTAATCGTGATTTGGAATTAATTACATGTTCAGGTACTTCTAATATAATCGATTTATCATGCATAGTAGCCTCGATAATAAAGAACACAATTTTACGTTTACCCACTTCTCGAAGTTCTTGCCCTTTACGAGTTAGACTAAAATTAGTTAAATAAATCTTATCTTCTCCATATTTAGACATAAAATAACCTTCGGGACTTTTGAAGTACATCGTTCTTCCATCTAGATATTGATAATTCTGAATTTTTAACCAATCGTCATATATATCCTGTAAATTCAACTTATTTTGAATGATTGTTATATCTTCTCGACTAAGCATGTGTAGATTTTCGTAAATTTGTGAAGATAGATTACGTTCTTTAATAATCGATAATGGGTCAATAATAAATTTTGTAGTCTTATTGGTTTTGAAAATAGTTAGTAATGTACCGATACCACATTCATTATCGATTAGTAAAGGAGTGTTGTTCCAGTAATCTAGTGTGTAATCCCATAAACATCCTTCTCGATGCATTAAGGCCGTAAAGTCAGGAAGGACATTCGTTAATTTTCCAGTAAACCCGTGGTAGTTGGGGGCATATATCTTTTTTCGAGTTAATTTAGAATCCAGCGCATCAAATACTTCAATATATGATATATGCGTTTTATTAGGTGTATGGTAGTAAGGTACAATAACGGGATAACGATAGTTATTAATGATTGTATTATTCCACGCTATCTCAGAATGTTTATTGATTACATCTTGAGATATATGACCCATTCCATTAATCACTGCTCCAAAGTAACCCATTTCTTCAAATTGTTTGGCAATTGTAGTTATTTCTTTACGAATTACGTAAGTATGATTAATTATTTCTTTTTGAGCCTCCATGACGATATTTGCCCAACTCTGCTGAAGAATACATTCTTTATGAATTTTATCTCTGGAATACTCACGCCAAACAATCGGTTGTCTCAATACTTGAGGCCAATTATTGATGATCTGCGTATATAGTTGTTCAGGGTTATAAATCGTACCCATTAAATCGAAAACATTAAAAACGTTACTAAAGTCATGGTTACAGGCAAATTCGCCAAATGGAAAAACCGATTTTATGAAATATGTATTTGGTTCTGCAACCTTTTCCACGATTTTCGAGAGATTGACTTTCGTATTAAAATCATTTAGATTAAGAGACATACCGATAACTTACTTTAGCTTCAATAAATTGCAATAAAAATGAAATTATCTTTCGATCAAACTACCGATTATTCCTTTAGAGAACTCCATAAATTTCTAAAAAAAGCTTCGGTCATACCTGAGTATGTAAAGGAATATTCGGACAAAACAGATTATACTTCATTACCGAAAGAAGCATTTGCCGATCAGTATAATCGGGCTTTTCCAAAGCACACAAAAGAAGCTACGTATTTAAGTAATGTCCATTTTGTTAATAAAAAAGCTGAATTAGAGAAAAAATATAATAAATCATATATCTCCGAAGTATCGGATAGGTTAAATAAATCAGCTGAACTATTCGGTATTACCGAAGACATCAAAGCTTATAATCAATCGCTTAATACTAAAGAGGCTAACGATTATTCTGAAAAGGTTGTTTATGAAGCAGAATTAAATGGCACTAATCTGCCTTTATTTACTTATAAAACAGCGGAAGAGTTGAAATTAGCTTCTGAGCAATTTGCTAAAGATTACCGTAATATACCTTTTGAATGGCGTAAGGATATTTGTGAAAGTTTCGTTAGTCATGCTAAGGAAGCAGGATTGGAAGAACTACCTGATATCGTTTGTAAATATGCAGGCTTATTTTATCCGTCTGTTGGAGAAGTAAAAAATGAGTTATTCGCTCGTGCACATTATTCAAAAGAAGCAGTTAATAAAGACGTATATGCAAAACTTGCTGAGAGTGTAGAGGGCTTGGAGTCTATTGAAGATTTCATGAAAATTGCAGAAGTCTGCTATTGGATGGAACGACAAGAAGGTGTTTATGATAACGTTAAAACTGCTGCTCGTTATGGTGATCCCGTTGACCGTATCTTCAGTTTATCTATTGAAAAAGTTGCAGATGAATTGAATTCTGTAAAGTTAGGTAATGAATATTATAGCTTAAATGATTTACAAAATATTAAACCTGAAATATATAAACAGGCGTTTGGTATTGATGTAGATAACAACGATAAATATAGTCTGGTTGAGGTACTTCCAACAATGCCTTATTCTGATGTTGCGTTGTTCAAAGAATTGTCTGGTTTACAACCAATAAACTAGTTGACGATATAGTTACATGGAGTAGATTGGAAAGATGCTAACAGGTCTTTCTAGATGCCCGGTAAAACCGTTTAAAGGTACGAAGCTTGTTCATGTACCGAAATCTACGTTACGTGATTTTCTTTATAACGACGATTATCGAGAAAATCAGCCAGATTTAATAGACTACGCGAGATCACAATTTTCAAGCAATGATCTTGAAGTAATTGATCGAGAATATGGAGAGCGTATATCTATAATCAATCAGTTGGCATTAGCCAATGTTGAGGCACAACGGATTATTGGAAATGCATATTCAGATCAAATACGTGCCACTATGGACAATAATTTTTTGCGTTTATTGGGTCATAATACTTCGGAGAATACATCTCCTATAACTTCTCTTAATGTTTCTCCTTCGTTACCTACTGCTATTAATGTAAAAACTATTACAAAAAAAGTAGATAAGTCGTTGTATTTAAAGTATGAAAGGGACTTGGAAATATGACCATCTCCTACCCCATTGGAGTAAGAGGGAATCAATATTTTGATGATGATCCTTTATTTATTGGGGCAGACCAAGGGTTAGATAAAGATCAAACAACCATTGCATACACAGGGACAGGGTTAGCCAGCAATTTACGCCAATATTCTAATTTTGGTGCATTTAGTCGAGCGAATATAGCCGATTCGGTAAGTCTGGGACTTACTCAAAAGCAGGTTGCCAGTATTTATAAAAAGTTAATGTCTACATTACAAGAAATTCCTGAACAAGCTGAAAATTCTATACCTATAAAAACCGATAAAAATATATATCTAAAAGATGAACGGGCACTCGAAATTTAATAAACTTGTGGAAATCGCCAGGGCGTTGGCTCCAAATCCTAGAGAAGATATTCGGAATCACCATGTAACATTCATGTTACGAAAAAACAGAGTTGTTTCGATTGGAGTCAACTCTTCAAAAACTAATACTAAGAACTTAAAATATAGGTATGTAAACCGTCAAAATGTACATATTGGTAACACCACTGGTACGCATAGTGAAATGTCGTGTGTATTAAAATATGGTAGAGAAGATTGTTCGGATATTACTTTTGTAAATATTCGTATTGATCGAAATGGAAAGTTGAATAATAGTAAGCCGTGTTCAGGTTGTGCTTCATTATTACAAAAGTTAGGGTTTAAAAAATTGTTTTATTCAAATATGCAGAGCCAATTTCAGGAATGGTTATAACTATGAACGAAGAAAATAGCTCCGGTTACTCCACCTCAATGAGCAGCAAACTTTGTCCAACCTGTGGAGGAAAATGGAAAACTCGGAAATGCTGTGTATGCAAGGGATCGGGAATAGCCCCTCAAAGAGATTCAGGAGATAATTGCATGGGTCATGAGCGTTTCGATAATTGGGGAGAACATGAAGAAGTTGTACGTGCTTTATTAGGAATTGAAGACGAGAATTGATATGAACAAAAATAAATTAAAAGATATACCATACGGTCTGCGCCCCTTCACAGACGAGCCACTTGAAGAAGTCCTCAAACATCCTGAATGGGTGAGGACTAGAGATGGAGGGAAGGTCATGCAAATGGCACATTTTACTAAAGCCCTAGAATATTTTCGTGTTGTTTTTTTACCTGAAAATGAAATCTCGCCCAAGTTTGTATCTGAGGAAGGGATTCTTTGGAAGAATGTTGAAAGCACGTTAGATTTATTTCTACTCAAAAAAGAGCCGGTGAAGCGAACTTGTTGGATTATCGAGATTATTGGTAGGGGATTAGGAAATATTGAAATCCACGGACCATATGCTTCACGAGAAGAAGCTTTGAAATTTTCATTTCCTGGTTATAAAGTAACCGCCGTTAAGGAAATTACCATCACCGAAGGCGAAGGGCTGATGGAAGAGGAGAAGTGTAAATGACTGACATTCAATACGGGTGGATAAGCGTTAAAGTAAAATTACCTGACCTTAAAAAATGGGTTCTAACCGTGCGTGATAGTGGACATTACTCCACTCCATTTGAATTTATGACAGGTCAATGTGATCCATCTTATAAAGGATGGGTGACACCTGATAACACCCGTTATACGGACTCAGGAGAAGATCCTATATATTGGAGAGAGTTACCTGATTTGCCTAGTGGTCTTAGTTTGAATGAATCAACAGTAAACTAGACAATCATCATTTTAATAACTAAAATTAATTAATGCTTACTGCTCAAATATATACAGATATCAATGCTCCTCCAATTGCGTTGTTAATAGCTTTTCTACGTAATTACGGCCCCGAAGCTTTGGAATGGGACAACCAATTGATTAGGGATGAAATTGAACGGGATTACGCTATAACCTTGGAAGATTTACAAGTCGATAAATTAAATGCAGCGATAGAAGTATTAACATCTAATAATTTCGCGACGAATTGGAATGTCTACGAGACATGTGGGCATATTCTTTCTAATGTTCCTGCCGATGGTGATATAGTTTCTCCTTTACAGATAGAAGAAATTATCAAATCTTTGGCTGAATATTATTTAATAAGACATGAAGCTCTAGAGTTTTCATCCGATATTAATTTATACGTTGGTAAAATTTTCTATGATTTTGGTTTTAGTAAAGCTCCCGAATTGTTTTCTTCGGCGATTCTACCAAAATGTAATCCTTCGGATGACACGGACAAGAATCAAGCTTTACAGGAATTATTCGATTATCATATCAATTATGTGATCGAATATGTTGGTAAAATGGAACCCTAAAACAAAGGAGACAAAATGGGAAAGTTGAAAACATTCGCGATAGCGAGTGTATTATTATTAATCACAGCAGTATCTTCGTTTGGCGAAATTGCCAAACTGACTGCTTACAACGAAAATGAAAGGGACAGTCAACCATATGGAGCCTTAAATTGCCAGAGTCAACGATTAGAAGTAGGTCAATGTGCGGCTGATTTACGGTATCACCAATTGGGAGAAAAGATATATATTCAAGATATGGGTGTATTTATTGTTTCCGATTGCGGCAGTAAAATCAAAGGACCAAATCGTTACGATATTTACGTATCGTCAATGAAGGCTGTGCGTGAATTCGGCGTAAAGTACAAAGAAGTAAAAACCGTAAAACAAAAAACTGATAACAAAGAAATGTATACAATACTAAACAAATATAAGCCGTTTGCCTGTTATTCAAGTAAACGAATCAACGAACACAGTATCCGAAGTACTCAGATAGAATTAGCATGTAATTAACATTGATTAATTCTCTGGCGATTATAAATAGTCGCCAGTCATTAGTTAATAAAATTATGAGAAAACGAAAATTATCAAAAAGTAAAATAATCACAATTTATACATTACTGGCTATTGCAGGGTTAGAAATCATCGGAGTATTAATAATACTCACAAAGATTGCATTTAGATTATGAGTAAAGAAGAGATATACGATAAGGAAATTGCTCCTTTATTATTAGAAGCTGTTAACAAATGCAAAGAACATGATATTCCATTTGTTGCGACAGTTTTCTATGATTGGAGTGAAAAGATTGAAAATTATAGCTGGGGAAGTACTTATTATATTCCTAAAGATTGTAATTCCTCTCATGTGCTGACTAGTTGGGTTGCTACAAGGGCTAATGGTAACGCAGATAGTCTAATTAACTGGATGTTGAAACATGGTAAGAAGTATGGCCATACTTCTGCATGGTTAACAGTATTGGAGAATAAATAATGATTAATAAATTATAGTCCCACTGCTCGCAGATGACGATGCTCCTGTGAGTTCGCTTCCACCTACTTCACAGAAAGCGGAAGCAGCAGCAAAAGTGATGGCATGAAGGAAATCATCAGGTTCGTCAGGTAAATGACGATAGAATATTTCTTGCCTGCATGTACCTTCATGTATCTCAGTAAATACATTTAGTATATCCTGCATATAACCCGAAACATCTTCCCATCTTGGGAATAGAATCTTTTTTTGTTTGATCATTCGTAAGCACCAACCTAGTACATCTGATCGGTGCAAACACCACCTTCCGGTTTGCCAGGGAGTCCCTGGTATCCAATCATAGTGTTGTATTAACTTTCCATGTTCGTATCTGACAAGATTACATTTAGTAGGACCACCTACCATTTCAGCTAATAATACTCCTCTAGCTGCGTCTGGACCACTATCACAAGCGCATTTTGCATTCACTGAGGTAGCCATGCTTGCAATTTCTTGAATATGTTGTTGATATTCGTAGTTCTTAAACTGCTTCATGTAATATATATGAAATACTCCATTAGGCGTCATAGCTCCTTGCACAGTAACCGTTCTACTGGTTTTCATATTCACTCCCCAATCGGTACCATTGTGGTGGGAAAAATAACTGCGCTTATTGTTTTCTAAAATGATAAGTCTATTCTTATCTTCACTATGGTACATTGGCCCTAAAACGCACGCCCCTTGTAATTCTTCTAAAGTAATAGGTCTAGTACTCGCAGCATTGTAAGCAAGTCCCAGTACCTCATTAAACAATGTCATTTCGTTTAATGTCTGTACTTTATGATATATTTTTTTCCATTGTCGTTCGTCTTGCGCAAAGTATGGAAGCATTGGTTGAGCGAGATGAAACCCTATAAACTCCTTTTCAGAAGGATTAAAGGCTACCCATTCACCATTCAAAGTATTTAATATTCTACTACATTTAGAACAACAATAACCTTTTTCTTGTAACATTGATAATGGGTCATTACCTTCACCTAACCAATTCCAATGCCCACAACCACATTTTGTCATCCATTCTGATTGATTAGAACGTTTCCACAAAATATGTAGAGTATTAGAAGTCGATAATGGAGTACCCGCATAACGTTCTCGTTTAGTAGGTAAAATAGACATCGTTTCGTTAGCAATATCTATTTGTTCTAATGCCATCTCCTGTGTTTCGTCATATGCATTTTCAAACGTAGATGGCCCGCGTATACGAGATGCATCTTCGGAGAAGAATCTGAATAAAATAGAAGAATTTGTGGCTTCTAATATTTTTTCATAAACATCCTCTTTAATGAATCCTTTAGGAACTAACTGCTTAATTTTAGGAGAGTTGAATCTCGGTACAAAATAATTATTACTAAACGCTTTAGCGGTAGAATCTAAATTACCACAATATAACTGACGGTAGTTATTATTACGTATCATATTGATACATAATATATTGCTTAAACAACTGCTTTTTAAAGTTTTTCTACTGCATTTTAAAATTAATCTATCTGGTATGTTATCGTACAAAGACCGAAACATTGGGAACAATTCTAAACTTTGCTGCCTGTTTTCATTATCATATAAATAGTTTTCTACAAAAAAAGAAACAGGAAGTTTGTGAAATAAAAGTTGTTTAGCTGCAAATCTCGTAGCAGTATTTGAGCTATCCAGAAAGCTTTTAATTTGATCTAACGAAAATTCCATGTACGTTACATACTATGATAACAGTTATGAATTGTAAAGAATGTTGGAGTTTAGCTAACTGACAACCGTTAAAGCACGCCACGCATGTTAAAAAAAGTTTAATCGACCGAAGTATTATTAAAGAGAATAATAAAATTAGAGAATCACAACTCATACTTAAATCATGAACTCAAAAACATTAAAATATTATACACCAAAAATTAAAAAGCCAAAACTGGCTCCAACCACAACCTTCCAACCTTCAGCGTTAAAGTCATTGACCTTGTTACCCGATCCAGAAATCCCAATTGATGAAACGATCCAGAACGCGATACCCCCGAATAAAGAAGGGGGATCGAGTAATTAATTCCCAAAAATATTTATTTAAAGATTTAGATTTTAATAATTATTATGGGCAGGAAGGAATAGTAGAAGACGTGGATATGAATAACCACGAAATAACTGTTTACTATCCTTATTATAACCAAGCAGTTACACAATCCATAAAGGATTTCGAATTAGTATGAAAACGTTAAAAGAAAAAATTGAAGTAATGCAAGCAGCGTTGGATGGAAAAATTATTGAATACATAGATATACTTACAAAGGAGAGTAGCTGGTCTAGGTCTAGTACTGCTTTAATGTTATGGAATTGGTCATATTATGATTACCGTATCAAAGTGGAAAAAACAAAAGAAAAGCGTTTTATCACATTAGATGAGCTACCTGAATATTTTTATGTTGTTTCTTCTGATAAATGTGTAAGACGACTGCCCGCATTTTTTAAAGGAAATGGATTCTCGGTATTTGATGAGGCTTTTCACGACGTAGCTATTTGGCATAATTTGGGTTATTTCTGGTCGCCTTCTAGAAAAGGTGATATTTATTCCTTTGAAAAGTATATTAACCCTGATGAATTTATTAAAGTAAACGTATGAGTGAAGAGTTTAAGATTAAGTTATTTGATTTGTTTTGTTATGCGTTGGATAACAAGATAGCAGTTACATCATTTTTTTCAAAAGATAATGTAAGGCTTATTCAATTTCGTAATATTTTAGGAGATGGTGAGTATACGCAAGTTAGAACTGATGATTTTGTAGACGCAGATATTAATTCCATTTATAACGTAATGGAAGAGTGGAGCTTGAATAATGCTGAAAATTTAAGGCTTGAAAAAATTGCTGAACAAGCAAAATCGAAATTAACGAAGGAAGAATTGGAAGTATTAACCAATTCGATAAAACAATCATAATATGGAAGAAATTAAAAGAAAAAGGGGAAGACCTCCAAAAGCTTTACAAGCTGGTGATACTGTAAAACCAACTGCTGACGGTAAGATTACAAAATGTAAAAAGAATGATCCAAATAAAATAGGTGGGATTATTGATTCTTCCACATCTACAGCTATTAAATTATTTAATAGTAGTGTTGTAAGAATAGGTAATTCGTCTCCAAGGCATACTTTGGAATCAATTGTTGACTATATCGATAAGTATTCTAATAAATCAGCTAAATCACATATTTTAGCACAAGCTGCTTTAAGGAAAATTAGCCCTCGTTATTATATTTATTTAAATTTAATAAATTTTTTTAATATCGATGATAAGTCATTTGATGGAGAAACTTTGAAATGAGTGGTTATCAAAACTTTATAGAAGCCTCTAGAAATGAATCAAGAGATTAAGAAGAAGTGGGTAGATGCATTAAGGTCTGGAAAATATAAGCAAGGAAAAGGTACGCTTAGATTTAATGATAAATATTGTTGTTTGGGCGTATTGACCGATTTATATATCAAATCTAATAACCGGGAATGGACAGACAAACATTCGCGAGTAGATGACAATAGTGATTATTATAATGTTTATGAATTTGAAGGTACTCTCTCGGTTCTTTCTGAAAGTGTAAAAAATTGGGCAGGACTTAAAAGTAATTGCCCTAGTGTAGATTATAAATGTGGCAATCCACTTTCTACTCGTAAATTATTAGTTGAACTTAACGATCAGGATACATCATTTGTAGAAATCGCAAATATTATTGACAAACAATTATGAATTTTAACGATAAAATATTAAATTACGCAAAAGCCAGTTATCCAATGCTGGTAATCAATACACATGAAGAAAAACGTGTTACCAATGACCTACTAACGATATTGCCTAAACGTGAGAAGTTCGGCACCTTTTATCGCTGGGATTGTATTACTGGTTTAGTAGACTTGAATAAAGACGGCAATATAATTAAAGGTACGGATGACCCAAATAAGTTATTTGAATTTCTTCTTAACTCAGCAGGCCGTAACGAAAAACGAAGTGCTTACGTTCTTCTTGACTTCCATCTAGAGATGGATAGTAAGATGAAATCAAAAGATTATATTCGGTGTTTACGTAATCTCAGTAGTTATTTACGAAGAGATGGCAACACCTTGATTTTTATTTCTCCAAATTTCAATATCCCTTTGGAGTTAGAAAAGGAAATTCAGATAGTGGAATATGAGTTACCTGATAAAAAAGCAATACGTGAAAAGTTTAATGACACATTAATCAGTGCCAACGTTTCTAGAAAAGCCAAAAATAAACCAGAAGCAAAATTAGACGAAGATTTTATTGAGAACGTTATTGAAGCCTGTAAAGGTATGGCTAATAACGAAGTAGAGTCTGCTTTGGCCTTTGCCTTTGTTTGTACGAAGGGTGAGTTCAATGACGAGTTTATAAAGATTGTTTTTAATGAAAAGATAACTCAAATTAAAAAGAATAGTTTATTAGAATACATTGAAACGGGCATTAGTTTTGATAATATTGGTGGATTTGAAGGTCTAAAGAATTGGGTCAATCTTAGAAAACGGGCATTTAGTAAAGAAGCAAAAGAATATGGTCTTTGTACTCCTCGTGGTATAATTCTTTGTGGTATTCCTGGTGGTGGTAAGAGCATTACCGCTCGTGCTATTTCTACAGAATTTAAAGTACCTTTATTTTTATTGGATATTGGGAAGTTGTTTTCTTCTCATGTAGGAGATTCTGAACGCAACTTACGACAAGTCTTACAGACCATTGAATCGATAGGCAAATGTGTGGTTTTGATTGATGAAATTGAAAAGTCATTGAGTTCAAACGCTACATCGGGTATTGGTGATTCGGGTGTAGGCTCACGAATGCTTGGAGCGTTTCTGACGTATTTGGCAGATCGTGGGAATGATTCTGCACCATTCTTTATCGGTACCTGTAACAATCATTTAATTCTACCTCCTGCCTTATTACGTCCGGGTCGATTCGATGCTGCTTTTTGGGTAGACCTGCCTGATTTAGAAGAACGTGAGGATATATTTAAAAAGCTATTGATAAAATATAATCGTGATCCTGAAAAGTTTAGTTTAAAAAAATTAGCTAAATTAACAAACAATTATATTGGCTCGGAGATTGAAGAACTAATCAAATCTGCTTTGTTTCGTGCTTTCTATCATGATAGCCGAGAAGTATTAGAAGAAGATTTGTTAGCAGAGATTAAAAGATTCAAGCCTAACGCTGAGATGTATCCAGAACGTTTAAAAAGTATGAGAGATTCCGCAAAAGGTAAGTTACAAATTGCTGGAAAAGATGGTGAAATTATTGAAAACTCGGAAACTATTTTAAGAAGTATGGAGATATGAGTTATTTTGAAAAATTGAGAAGTCGTGAATATTCAGAAATGCTATATGCTTTGTTTGATATCTATACATTAGTTTTAAAGGTGAAAGATCCTACAAATGTAGAATCACGTGTACTGCAAAAAGCACAGCATACATTGATAGAAGTAGGTTATTTTCAGGAAGAATCATTACCTGACAATGTTATTGTTTACGATTTTAAAAAAGATATTGATCTATAAAATTATGACTTATAGAGAATTAATAATTCAAATATTGGAAAATCGCAAAGATATACTTGATAAAGACGTTGTATTCGTAGCGAGAGAAGCTGAAATTGAATATCGCTGCGCAAATTTGGTTAGGTACAGTAATCTGGAATGGACAAGACCTAGTGGTGAAATAGTTATTGAATTGGAATATTAAAATTATGTGTGATTTTCATAGTATTGTTGTTAGACGTGATGGAGTTATAGCCCATGAACCTGGTAATAGCCATAGTAAGGCTGTTGAATTGTTTAAATGGACAGAAAACGATAGTGTTCATAAACAAAAAAGATTTGTTGAATGCGAATGGAATGGGATTGGTGATTTCGTTTTGGAAAATGTTGTTAAGAACGATGATATTTCTACATTAACACAACACCAAGTTTCTTCCATTACGTCACATTATACAAGTTTAATGAACGCTTTAAAGGGTAAGGAGGTAGCCTTAGATTATTTTTCCGAACCACAGTATTCAGATGTATTGAATAAAGTTTGGGAATTAAACGACGCAACACCAGAATTAATTGCTCGCTTGTTTTGCAATAAAACAAAAATTGATAAACAGGTTAACGATTTAATTTTAAAAGTTAAAAAACTTGATTCCAGCAAAACAGCGAGTTCAGGAGATTACAGCAAAGCAGCGAGTTCAGGATATTACAGCACAGCAGCGAGTTCAGGAGATTACAGCAAAGCAGCG
>Ga0302186_10002161_pt1 | contig 15402 bp, 17 predicted proteins | sample II_Bog_E1_2_FD_198782 | JGI IMG/M metagenome (GOLD analysis project Ga0302186, IMG submission 198782) | Peat permafrost microbial communities from Stordalen Mire near Abisko, Sweden - II_Bog_E1_1 | ecosystem: Environmental > Terrestrial > Soil > Wetlands > Peat | place: Sweden: Abisko... | reverse complement strand
AATCGAATTTGTAAAGGTAAAAAAAACAAAAAACACAAAAATTTATTTTTTAATTTAATGAAAATTTTTTAAAAAAAGAAAAAGAAGGCAATGGAGAAAGAATTGCAAAATGGTGATAAGAATTTTGAAATTAAAAACAAATTTTTCTTTAGATAAAAAATAAAATAATTTTTTTCTCATTTTATGTATTCATCATCTAGTGTCCAAATTTCTTTTTAAAAATATTCATAAATTAAGAATTATTTTAATATAAAATACTAAATTATTCAAAATAAGAATTTAACAAATTTAATTATGTTTTTTAACTATATCAAAAAACTATCCAATCTCAAGAAAAAAAAAAAATAATCGAACAAAAACTTATCCTATCAATTTAAATGCAAAACTCTTCTGATACCAAGGGTTCTATCGTGTCTCCCATTTCCAAATATAAGTTGGTCTTTCTCGGTGACCAATCCGTTGGCAAAACTTCCATAATCAACCGTTTTATGTTCGATACATTCGATGGCAAAGAACACGTTTTCAAATTTTATCTTCCCCCCCCCAAAAAATATGATTTTTTTTTTAATAGCCAACAATCGGAATTGATTTCATTTCCAAGACGTTATATTACGAAGATAGGACCATTCGTCTGCAATTATGGGATACTGCTGGACAGGAACGTTTCCGATCATTGATTCCAAGTTATATTCGTGATTCTGCAGTGGCGATAGTGGTTTATGATATCACAAGTTTTTTTTAATTCCAGCAACTCAAATAAATATTTGTTTTTCTACTAAGATGTGAACTCTTTTCAAAACCTGAACAAATGGATTGAAGACGTTCGAGCTGAAAGAGGCACAGATGTCATGATTTTCATTGTTGGCAACAAGGTCGATTTAGCAGATAAACGGTAGTAATTATATATAGAAATTTTTTATTTACATGCTAGTAGACAAATATCCCTTGAACAGGGGGAAGAAAAAGCCAAAGAATTAGAAGTCCATTACACGGAAGTTTCTGCGAAAACTGGAGGCAATGTGAACGAATTGTTCAAAATGATCTCCATGAATTTAACCGGAAATGAGCCGAGTCATTTGGGAGCGCCTCCAACTAATGGGGCCATACCTCAAGGGAACGAGAATAATGCGGGTAATTTTAAATAAATATAAGGGTTGTTTAAATTTTTCTTGTGTGGGTGGGGTGCTCAATACTTTTGAAATTGCATGAAATTTAGGGAACATTCATTTGGGAGAAACGAATGCACCAGAGGAGAAAAAAGGGTGTTGTTAATAGTTTTGACAATTACAATTCTTCTAAAATAAAAGAAAAAAAGCAAAAATTTAATGTTTCCAAAAGATTTCTCTCCATACCTTCTAAAGTTTAAAATTTTGAAAAAAAAACGAGATTTTTTTCTTTATGTTAAATAAATAAATAACTAAAATTATAGTCTTTTCAAAGAGAACTGGTAAAGTTTCCCCAAAAGCATTAGATTAAAGTTGAACACGCAAACTAAATATATATCATTTTAATTTTACACTTGAAAGTCCTTTGAAACATAGGATTTTTTCTCATCTTCTTCATCCAGCTCCAGACATTCATCATCTTCATTATAGATTTTTAATTCATCATAATTGATAATTTTTCCTGAGCTCGGACTTGGTAGATGTTTTAGATCAAATATTGGCTTATTTTCTTTTCTTTCCTCATCATCGCTTAAGAAACCATCAATTGATTTATTATCATCCATGCTCAAATTACCATCTTTTTTCGAATTCTTCCTGAAATATTCCTTTCTCAAATCAGGGCTCTTGCTGATGTTTTTGTAATTTTTGCTTGATTTGTCCAGAAATTTAGTGTTGATCGCAGAGCAGCTCATTTTGCGAACCACTGAATCTGGTAAGGCGAGATTGCTCAATAATTTCTCTTTTTCTTGGAACATGAAGTTGCCTGGGTATTGATTAAAACCATAATTTGAATCATTGATTATGTTGGAGGTCGAATTACCATTGCCGTTGTAATTTATGAAGTATTTGTTCTGGTTTTGTTGTTTCAATAAGGACAATTGCAAGGTGAAGTTCTGCAAATAGTTAGGATCTGGAATTTGTTTGACCTGTGTAGGATAAGGATTAATTGGATTTTGGATGATTGGCAAAATGGCATTTGAAGCAGCAAAAGTTTTCCTGCAAACTTCTGGATTATATGTTTCTTCATCCATTGAAAAACCATTGGAAAGTGCATTTGGGAGATGAGTTTCAGAGTCAGTATGGATGATTAGAAAGGGCTGCTTTGTGAATTTTTTGGAGTTGTAAATGTGGAAAGGCTTTTGGTGGTTGATCTTGCAGGAGAAAAGGGAGGAAGAGGACATGATGAGATGGAGGTTTGAAAGAAAACCTTTTTGCGAGAGAAAATTAAAAGAAAATAAATTAATAAAAGCTGACGAGCATTTTTGAAAAAATAAAAATTAAATTAATTTGAGTTTGGTAAAATTAATTATTTAATTTTTTAATTTTTCAATTGTATTTTTTTTTTAAAAAAAAAAAAAAAAAAAAAAAAAAATACCTAAAGATGACTTGACTTACTTTTTTTATAATTTGATTTCAGGAAGAATTTTCTATAAAATTAAATAAATAATTTGAATTTCATTTTTAGAATTTCGATGGAACAGACACTGCCTGAGGCTTTCAACTGGTATTTATATATCTGGGTTAGTTTCACTCTGTTTTTGATCGCTGTAACAATCAAATTTTATTTCGATAAAGAAACATTAGAGAACAAATTGGAAACATTAGAGCACAAATTTAAAATATTAAAGAACGCTCTGGAAACAAGTGAAGAACAAAATCAAAATAAAGCAAAGACCATTCGCTCACAAGAACTAATGATTCACAATCTTTATCAACAAATAAAAATAACACAAAACGGATGGCAAGATCAAGAAGAATTAGAAATGAAGGAGGAAAACATGAAGGATTTTTTCAGAAAATTGGGCAACAAATGATGTATAGGGCTGTTGATGGTGCCGTCAATTTTTTTTCTGATAAATTATTGAAAGCGATGGCTCCAAAAACTCCACAACAATCAATCATTGGGAAAGAATATGGTTCAAAAACACTGGCTCTAAAAACTCCACAACAATCAATCATTGGGAAAGAATATGGTTCAAAAATTAGGGCTGTGACACCAAGTCCACACACACCACAGCGACTATGGAATGGAAATGAATTTGGTTCAAAAACTAAGGTTGGAAAACCAGATATGAGATTTAAAGAAAATTACGAATTTAAAAAATAGAAAAAAAAAATAAACAAATCAAATAGATTTTTTTACAATTATTCTTATCTTTTATCATAAGCTGTATTCATATAAAACGTTTATAAAGAATGATGAAAGAAAAACCTTTTTTTATTGATAACTAGAGGAAAACACAAAAAAAAATCAGGCTTAAAATTGTTAGGATCTTTGAAAAATTTAATGCGTGATATTTGCCAATGAATTTCCACAATATTTTTAGACAAAAGTTGGAATTTTTTGACATACTTTGCTGAGGGTTTTATCTCACAAAAATCATCAGATTTCTGCAGAGTCTTTCCTTTTGTCTCATGTAAAAAGAAATAAATGAACAGAAATGCGACAATATTTATTAATGCGATGATGAAATAAGAAAGGACCTACAATTTAATCAAATTTCCAGGTCTGCCCTTAGTTCCATTGATTCGAAGTCCAAGAAAACCTGACAAATCCATTGTGAAGTTGTCAAAAATCCATTTTCCAGCAAAAACATATGATTTTATGCCATTCAGCAGCAGCAAACCAACATCAAAATATAAAAAACTGGACTCTTGTTTCTTTCACTACTTAATGAACATTGATTTTTGATGATTAAAGTATCATTGATATGGGTATATTCAGGTGGGTGTAAATCAAAAAACCATTATTATTTTTTTTTTTTTGGCACTGGAATCTGAAAAAGGAACATTATGGTAATTAAAATATTCTCAATATTGTCACTATGGATCATCTAAATTTTTCCAATCGCAGCCCTTTAAATTTGAGGATTATTACTAAACTCAGGATATACAATAAAATTAATGAACTTGTCGTTGGATTTGCATTTAAAAATCAAGGGTGTTGTTTTTCTCGGCTGTGATTATGTGAGCATCTTACTTGGTCTTTCTTCTTTCATCTTATAATCTCAGAGTTTTTTCATATTTTCTTGTTGTTTCTTTTCGATTGGAGTGAAGTAGTTTTTACAATATAACCAAAAGGACTTCATTTACCAAAAAACCAATAGCATAGAGTCAAAAATTACTAGATAATCAAAATGTCAATTGTTCAATTCTAATTTATCCACTCTTACTAAATTTTGTTTTCCTTTATTTTATTTTTTTTTGGTTTTTCATTTTTTTTTTAATTAAATTTGTAAATTTCCTAAAAAGCAATCATTTTTTTTTAACTTATATAGGGCAAACTTATCGCAAATTTTGAAGGCAAATTCACAAATAATAAATAGTTATTTTTGTTTTTTCAATTTGAAACATTTTCCAAAACAAGACGACCATAATTTCTGAAAATTTTTGTTCAGATTTTCTATTTTTTTTCTTTTGTTTTTTTTCATTTTAACGTTTGAAATTTTGTTTCTTTGAGTTTCCTCTTCTTTTTTTTCAACCTTGCAATTTTTGATTGTCAAATTGGGAAAATTATTGTCTTTAAAATAAAATCTAAAATTCCCCACCAAATCGATTTCCAGTGGTTTTTCCTCAATTAAAACGCTTAAACCTCTACTTTCAACATTAAATTTAGATTTATCCGTTTCAGTTTCATTTTTTTTTGGATAATCCCAATAATCAATTTCTGATTCGGTCTCTTCTTTAATTTCTTGAGTTTTTTTCGAAATTATTTTATCTTTGTTTCTCCATAAAATCATTTCTAATGATGTATTTGCAGAAAACTCTTCACTTTTTTCAGCTTTCATTCCAATTGTCGAAGTTAATGATTTGTCATTGGAATTTTCTTTCTTAATTGATTCGTCGATATCATCGTTTTGATCTGTCATCAGAGATCCCCCACTACTAATTAAACCTTTCAAACGAAATGCCTGAAGAATCTTCTTGTTTTTGTATAAGGAATTTAATTTTGGACGCTTCGATCTTTGAAACCTTGATCTTCGATTAGGATATGAAAAATTATAATTATGAATGATTGATTGCTTTGAAAATATAAATTCATGGATACAATTGAGGATGTTATGGTTTGGATCCCTACAAGACTTGCATTTTTCAAGTAAAAAGCAAAAATCTCGGTTTACATTCACTTGATCTCGAAGAAAACAAAATTTCTCATAATCAGATTGATTCTCTTTAACTAATTTGAGAAATGAGCTTCGTTTTATTGACTTAATCTTTGTGGAATTAGAAGCAGCATCAATAGAAAATCTTAATCTTTCATCTATGAAAAACAAAAAATCACCAAAACATTCTCCTTGGTTAACTTGCAAAATAACTTGAGGTTTTTCAATTCCATTCATACAAATGTTTATCATTCCATTTTCAATGAGATAAAAACATGGATCCTCGTTATTTTTTTCCATTATAAGGTCTTGCTCACAGTAAATTTTATCTTCCATTTGTTGGAAAAACTTCGCTGAAAATTCTTTTGAGAAAAATGATAAAAAAGGGATTTTTTGACAGACATCACCATTTTTACTTTGGAACAATTCAAGTCGTAAACTTGAAGGTAATTTGTTTAAAATATCTTGAATTTCGATTTCTGGGCTTGCGTTGTGAATGTTCTCAATATACTTATCAACTTTTAATTTGAAGATGTAATCTATTTCATTTTCTGACAAATAAGCACTAACAGCATCTTTTTTCCTCTTTAAATTTTCATCTATTTTATGAAAATTCTTAAGAATTTCAAAAATTGAATGGAAATTCCAAAAGAATAATATACTAGCAACTCCAACAAAAGTTAGATTATATGCCTTTTCCAAATCTGTTGAAGAATTTGGATCTCTTAAAAAGAAAACTCCAAAAATCAAATTGTACATTGAAATCAAATATATCTTCATATTAGACTCAAAAGATAGATCATTTAAAAAAATCCAGCCAGTTTCAAATTCCTTTTGAATTTGGCCGAAATATATTGAAATGCAAGCAAAAGAGTGGATCAAAAGAAAAATGCAAAAAATAAGCTTGCAAAATGACATAAACGCCCTTTGCTTGTCTTTTTTCAAGAACATATATTCAATTTTTTCAACATTTACTCTTAATATTCTGATTGAAGGGATTAATAAAATGACTAACATCATAGAATTATTCAAAAACATTTTCACCAGAAAATATAGGCATGGACTCAAATCATTGAAAAAGTCAATATATTTTGATTTGTTTTCATTATTGTCATTTTTCTGGGAAACGATATTTTTTAATAAATTTATGAGAAAAATCAAGAAAGAACTTATTAACCAAAATAAAAGAGATGTGCCTTTTAGCTCCATTGCATAATTTCCAAATGCTTCATTAAATGGCACAAATATCAGATTTAATGTTATAATTAATATAAAAAAAAATTCAAATAAAGAATTTCTTTTTAGGTTATATGAAAAGGCTTTTTTTATCATTCTTTTGATAAGGTCAAGAAAATTTTCACTTTGGTTTGGTTTGAAATTGAAAAAAGTTGGATCATTCAACATTTCAAAAGGCAAATTTTTATTTGCGAGCATTTTTTTGCTGGTTTTCTTTAGATTCTTTAAAAATTTCTGAACCCAACAAAACACTTGTACAATTTTAAAAAATCGTTGAGAATTTAATGAATTTTTTTGACTCTCTATTTTTTCTAGACTCTGAACTGAGTCTGTATCTTTGTTATGATAACCTTCTTTTTGTTTCATATCAATATCATTATCAATGTTATTTTGAGTTATTAGATTTGGTTCAGAACAATCAGACTCATTTTTCTTAAAATTCCTGTTATCACGAAAGAAGAGAGGTTGAGGTGAAATGAAAAAATTCATGAAACTGAGTTTTTCAGTCAAATCTTGAGGGGGATAGTCCTTTTCGAACTCCATAGAACAGTCTTTTTCCTGATGAGATGGTTTATTCATGAAATTAATGTTCAAAAAGAGCAAAAAAGCTGATTTTTCTCAAATAATTAAGTTTAAAAATTTACGTTTACATTTAAAAAATTTTCGTTTAGAAATTTGAAAGCTAAAATGAATAAAATTTGATAAATTCATTAAATTGGAAGATAAAATTAAATTTCGGAAATTTTGATTAATTTTATTCATTTTCCATTACTTTTCTTATTTTTCCTCTTCACAGAACCCTTCAAACTCAGGATAGGAATGATCACCTGAGCTTTTCACAAGACTGGCAATCTTATCTGGTTTCCTTTTCTCAACTGAGGCCTGTTTCGATAAAGTTTCAATTTTCCCAGATAATCTTTGTTCTCCTGCAGTAGAAACTTCAGATTTTCCTGAATATCTAGGCTCATTAATGAAGGCCGGAGAATCTTCTTTATCATGTGTATCAAAATTCCAGCTAGAATTTATTTAAGCAAAATTAAAAGTTTTTATAAAAAGTTACTTAATTTTATTATTGGATTTATTATTATTGATCATCGCATAAAGCTTTAATTCTTCCTCTGCTTTCACTTTAATTGACGGGTCTATCTGGAGATATTTGGAATGCATTCAGCGAAAATTGGTCAAAAATTTACAAAATTTAAAGATTTTTTATGAATATACTCTTTTTTCCAAAGGAGGGATGTTCTTCAACAGTTTTTCCTTGAGGTAATCCTTGCCTTTGGCCTTAGTGAAGAATTTCATCTTGAGTAATTCATTGGCCGATTTTCTGTAATTTTTATTTGAAAATCCCCCTTCAAAATCACACAATCCTTAATTTAAAAATTACCAACCGTTTGGAAGGGTCTTTTATCAGACAAGATTCGATCATTTCCACAAAACTTTCGTCCCAACCGTCATTTTTGCTGAGTTTGGGAGGTTCTTCGCTAACGATTTTCAAAATCACCTGCGCAAATCTATTAAAAACCATCCAATTTAATAAAACTCTCCATACCTTCATGGCCGAAAAATCTGAATAAGGGGGCCTGCCAGTAGCCAATTCAATTGCGGTGATCCCAAATGACCATATATCAGCCTTATGATCGTACCCCTCTGCGTTTTCATCAAGTACTTCAGGGGCCATCCAACATGGTGACCCGACAATCGTGAACCTTTTTTCCTTTTTCTTTTTCTTGAGTTTCGCGGTGAGTCCAAAATCCGCGATCACTACATTTCCATCATTTTGCATTAGGATGTTGCCAGCTTTGATGTCTCTAAATTGGAATAAAAAGTTATAAAAAACAAGAAAAAATCATGATGACCTATGTATTTGCTTGTTTTCATGGAGATAGGCGATACCTTTCAAGGTTTCTTTGAGAATGGTGGCCACGATTGACATATCTTCTAAACCGTTGGGAGCTTGCGCTTTCACCAATTCTTCTACAGACCCCACTTCCATTATATCAAAAACTGCCCATAGTTCGTTTTTGGAAATGAAGGAAATTTTATAGTTTAGAAGGTTAGCATGGTCCAATGCATTAAGCAAAAGCATGTTTTTCTAAAAACTTCTTTAAAATTTTTAAATAAAATGGAGATTACCCGGATTTCTTCCAATTTTTCATCCGCGTATTTGTCTAAATCGATTTTTTTCACCGCCATGCATTTGTCTCTATTCGGGCCTTCCAACACCAAAACTTTCCAAACCTTGAATGATTTTTAAAAAGAGCTTTATTTTGGAAAAATTACGATCCCAAAGAAACCTTCTCCCAATCCAGTTAGTAATTTGTACCCTTTTTGAAAAAGATTATCGCGAGAATGCAAAGGAATCAAATAAAAGAAAGGAACCTTTTGCTGTTGAGGGCCATTCATTATCCATATGTATTTTTGCTAAGCTGTTTATTTTAATATCTATTTTTAAGTAGATTTCTCTTGAAAAGCTAGATGACATACATTAAAACTTTTAAATTTTTATTTTTCCAGATAAAAAAAACTTATCATAAAGAATGTTTCTTTTAAATTACAACTTTAAAACAAAGATTTTAATACAGAAGCTGCCTTTAACAATACTTCTTCATATTCCTTTTGTGGATTCGATAGATGGACGACAGCCCCTCCAGCTCCTACTTCAATTTCTAAAAATTCGGAAATTTTAAGGTATTTTTTAAAAATAAAGACCTTTGTTTTGAATAACAGCTGTTCGAATGATCACATTCAAATTCAAACATTTGGAAAATGATATCCACCCTGCGACACCTGAATAAATTCCCCTTCTTTTGTCTTGATTTTGACAATCAGAACATTCCAACTCCATCAATAATTCCACAGATCTTTGTTTTGGAGCGCCTGTCATCGATCCAGGGGGGTAACAGGCTTCAATTGTATGAAACGAATCGAATTGAGGAGATAATATTGAAGTCACAGTAGTGACCAATTGATGAACCATCTGATAACTTTCGAGATTGAATAATGAAGGAACCTCAACAGAGTTGATTTGGGATACCTTCCCTAGGTCATTTCTAATCAAATCGACGATCTATGTTAATATTTTTTTAATAAGAATATAATTTTAAAAGTTTTATTGCCATCAAATTTTCACTTTTTTCTTTCTCGCTATTTAATAAACCAAATTTCAATTCCTCATCTTTAACTTTATCAATCAAATCTCGAGCACAAGTGCCTTTGATTGGCTTCATCTTCAAAATAAAATCGACATTATTTGCAGAATTAATTCGGAGAAATTCCTCCGGAGAAGAAGAACATATACTCAATTCAAGAGTCGAAATGTGGAAATAAAAGCCGAAAGGGGCTGGATTGTTGTTTCTTAAAGAAATATAATAAAGAAAAGAGGCAGGCAATCGTTTACCAAAAATATCAAAATCATTGTGCTTTTGAGGAAATTTCAATTTAGTTGTCAGACATAGCTCATATGATTCCCCACTTTTTATGATTTCCTGGCATTTGTCAATTTTTCCAAGATAAGTATCATAAGAATCTCTCATAAATTTCCTTATTTCCTTGGTGAACAGTTTTTTATCTTCATTGGTCTTTTGAAAGATCTCATTAATGAAATTTAACATAAATTGAAATGATTCATCTTTTTGTCTAAAAAACAAATCCTGAAGTTTTTCCATGGTTTCCATGACCCAGGCCTTGCCTAATTCTGAGCTTTTTAACCTGACATCCATCCCTTGATTAATGTTTATGGTTTCTTTTTCATCGCTTGTCAAACAAAGAATCAACATTTTTTTCTCCAAATGATCAAAAATTATCGTTTGATCTGATAAAAACCACAATGCATCTATCATCTTTTCATTACTTTTCCATTTTTCGGTTTTTTGAATGTAATAAGGTTGCTCTAATGTCTCTTCATGCAACTCATAGCCCAGAAAGCCCACCCAACCACCGAAAAAACCAAGGGTAGTGATTATTTTTATAAGACTTTCGTTTTCGCTAAGACTTGAATCAAGAAAAACCAAAGATGGACAGGCAGGATAATCAAATTTCTCTGACAATTTCCTGAAATAATTCAAAAATTTCGATTTTAAAGGGTATTCAAAAGTTTCATTAGCTTGATAAAAGGAAAGTTTATGGGATTGCATGGAATAAGAAAAACAACAACTTATTACAAATTTAATCAAATTTCTTCTATTGAAATATAACCATACCTTTCTTTCCTATCACATTCCCCCATGATTGAAAACCTGCCATTAGAAAAATTATTCTAGAAAAGATGAATATTTTTTTTTTTTTTTGTAAAAAAAAAAAATTGGAGGAATCAAGCCAATAACTCAATTTTTTATCAGCGAAAAACTCGAAAAAAATGAATTCTGACTGTAACCAATCAGGAGTTGGCAAGGACCCAACAACCAATTTAAAAGAACTTTTTTTTTTTGCAGGAGGAATTTCAGAAATCAGGTTCTTGGGAGTCAGATTTTTGTAAATTTTGAGGTGTTTCAATTGAAATTCTTTCACCACATTGAGAAAACTACTACATAAATCAAGGCCATTTTCTGTGCAAACGCTCTTTCATAATATTTTCAAATTATTCCATCTGGGAAAAAATTACTTCTGGGTGAAATTGGACTCCATATATTGGCAGATGTCTATGTTGTACAGCCATAATAATTTTGTCCGATGTTTCAGCAGTTATCCTTAACTCTGGCATCAAGGAATCCCTATCGATTATCAAAGAATGATATCTCACAGCCTTGAAAGGATTCGGAACACCTTTGAAAATATCCTTATATTCAAGATCCTCCTTATTTAGTGAATATATCTTTGATATTCTGCCATGCATTGGCTCAGCTGCCCTTATAATCTATAAAAAAATCCTTAAAAAAGTTTTATAATCGATAATCGAATATACTTTCCCTCCAAAACACATTCCGATCCCCTGATGCCCTAGACATACCCCCCAAATCGGGAGATTTGAAAAAATGATGATCTCCTTATTTTTTGCGAAGTCCTGTTAGATTAATTTTTATAGAAAAACTTATAAATTGTTTGCTTTTTCGTCGGCAGGGGTTCCAGGACCTGGCGAAATCACAATTGCCGAGAAGTATTCTTTAAGTTCTTCTGGAGTTAAGCAAATTTGATCGTTTTTTAATACAATGGGAGGTGTGTTGTTGTTGGCCTTAGCGATTAAATGATAGAGATTATATGTGTATGAGTCGTAGTTATCAATTAAAAGGATTGGAAGCCCTGTTTCCATTAATGACACTTTTTTATAAATATTATGTAATTTCTTAATTTTTCATTTTTTTTTTTTTTTTTTTTTTGGGAAGTCGTAAAAAAAGGTGAAGGCAGTCAAATTTTTTTTGGGGTAGATAAATTTTTGTAAATTTTTTTTATTTGGGGGTCAACAATTTTTTTTGTGGGGAGGATGGCTGATTTTTTTTTGTTTTTTTTCAATCCAAAAGGGGTGGGTATATTTTTTTTAATTTCTATTTTTTTTCGTTTTTAAAAGAAGAAGCGCCCTAAAGTTTAAATAAAATGTTCCGATATTCTTTATAATTCATGCCATTTCCGCTCTCAAATCGAGGGGAAATCAGTCTCATTGACTTCAATGCCATGTTTGCTCACCTTCTACAAAAATCAAACTTTTAACATTTTCATTAAAATTATAAAAACAGCACCTGTTTCTTTGGCTCTGGTTTCCTCTCCTCGGCCTTCTCCTTCTCTTCAGTTTCAGTCTTTTCTTTCTGGCCTTCCTCAGGAGACAATCCAGAATAATAATCCTTCTTTTCTTTCAACAATTTCACAGTTTCTTCCAATTTATTGACGAACAATGGAGGAGGCACTTTGAGTTTTTCAAAATACCCTAAAACCTCAAATTGATGGTGTAATGCCTGTTTCTCATTGACAGGCTCTTCTTTTTCCTTCTTCTTGACAACATTTTTCTTCTTTGGGGCAAAGAAATCACCATCTGATTCTTTCTTCGATTGGATGACAGTGAATTTCTGTTTTTTCCAATCCTCTTGGACATCCTGGCTCAATTCCTGCTTCTTTTCCTCAGGGTTGATCACTGATGAAGTTTTTGGAATTAGGTTTTGGACATAATTTATGAGCAATTCACATAAATCTTTAGAAAAATATTAGAAAAATGAAAATAATAGAGGAAGTACTGATTTCTTCTTGATGAGGGTTGAATTTCTCAGTTTCTTTTTTCTCTTCTTCTTCGGCGAGCTTTTCTTCAGCTTCTCGTTGTTTTCTTTGCTCCTCACGAATCAATCTGCTCTTTATTTTGGTTTTGAACTCAATGTCTTGGAGCAATTGTTGTTGCTTATAATAGGCATCTTGGTCGGCATGATATCTGTCTTTGATCTTCTGTTTTTGAAGACGAAGTTCATCGACCTCATTTTTATAATCTTCTTTCTTGGATTCGATGATGGGGTCAAGTTTCTTCAAAACGTCATCCTTTTCCTAAGAAAAACAGTGTTTAATATTATGTGTCTTTGGATAATTTTAAAGACTTTCTTGCGGTTGTCAAGGTCGGTCTTTAGCTCGTCTATCTCTTTTTGAAGAGCTTCCCTTTGTTTGAAAAGAACTCCGAGTTGATCAGTGACTTTTTTCCTTTCGGCCTTGGTTTCATCTAATTCCTTTGTAACAACTTCCAAAGGACTACAAAAATTATCATAAATATAAAATTATTAGGAAAAAAAGAAGAAAAACGCAGCAAATGGGAGAGCCTTCTCAAGTTCAGCGATTTCCTTGATGATCACCTTTTCTTCCTGCAAAGTGATGCTTCCATTTTTCTGAGCGTTGATCAATTCTCTGAATTAATTATTTTTTTTAGAATTTGTTTAAGAAAGATAATTAAGTAAATTCACTTCAAGGCAGTTTCAATTTCATCCTTCTTGAAGTAATTCTTGAGCTTTTGTCTATATTTGGTGGCCTTGTTGAACTAAACAGAAATGATGAGTTTGTATCATAAAATTTCGAAATGTCTTACCAAATCTTCAATGAGCGCCTTTTTCTCTGTATTTTGACCCGACAAAACCTTGATCTCTTCATTAATTTTCGCTTTCTGTGTAAGCTTCTCAGAGAAGAGATCCTTCAAAGGCGCAGAATCCTTATTCCCTCTGTTTTTGTATTGCGTGTCTCTCATTTCCTTGCTAAATTTTTTCTAAACCAAAATAAATACACTTCAATCCAAAAACCCCCTCCCTCTACCGATCTATCATAAACGGCATCGATCTTGTCTTCGATTTCGTTCAATTGCTTATGGAACTCTTCTTCACTGGGCTCTTTCAAAATCTCGTGCTTCTTTGGCTTTTCCGGAATCACCGTGTCCAAAGTAATCTTTTCTCTTTCCTTCTGTTTTTCCTCCTTGTTTCTTCTATTATCCCCCTTCCAAGGCTTTCTGTCTTTGTACTCCTTGTGTTCTTTATGCTCTTTGTGCTCTGTATGCTCTCCTGCCTTCCCCTCTTCTTCAGTGTCTTTTTCTCCCTTCTTCACATACTTCACTGCTTGATTACGACCTCCACGACCACCACGGGCTGAAAATTGACCTTTTTTACCATCTGGAGAAGCCTTTTCTTCTTTAGGTGCGGCCTCCTCTTGCTTCACTTCTTCGGGCTTTGGATCGGACATTGGATGTTTTTGGGGTGTTTTTGGAACGATTTGAATTAAAATCTAAAAAATATGAAAATATTTTTTTAAATATCTTGGGAGAGCGAGGAGTTCAAATATGCGAACATTTGGCAAAAAGGGCGTTTTTGTTTAAATTTTATGAGAAAGATATTTTTTCGACTTTATTTTATTTTATTTCGGATTTTTTTAATTTCTAAAAAAAACGCTAACAAATTATTTTCTTTAATTTCCGAATTTGTCATTGGAACAAAAAATCATTTTTTGCTTTATTCGCCTGAATTTTTACAATTTTCGTCCACTTCTTTTTTCAACAATTCCTAAAATTCCCATGAAAAACCAAAAATACAATAAAATTCTTTATAATTACTGTCTTTTTTTGAAACTGCTCCAATTTCTCCAAAAATTTACCCGTTTCAGCATAGGCATCAGTCAAAAAGTTATCGAAATCATGTTTTTTAGTCTCCAGCTTCTCATCCTCAAACACTCTGTTTTCTTTCTTCTCAGGATCAAGGACCTCATCCAGTTCTTTCTGCAAGGCTTTAAACTAAAAAAAATTCATTTCATAAAAATCATTGAAAATCTGAACGTTGCCAATTTTTTCGATTTTTTTCTCGAAGCTTTGGAAAAAAACTTGGATTTTCTCCAAAACTGCGTGCATTTCCAAGTGGTCAGTTTTCAAATGCTTCTCATCTTCCTTTTTTTCATTTAGCTCTTTTTTCAAACTTTCATTTTCTTCCGTTTTTTGTTTTAATTCATTTCTTAACTCCTTTTCATTAAGTTTCATGATCTCAAGTTCGTTTTCTACTTCCTTAGTATTAGTATGTGTTTCTTCGTGGACATTTGTCGTAGAATAAAAAAGCTTTTTATCCAGTTTCTTATTTGAACCGTCGCTAATCCCAGGACTATTTCCCAAGGTACCTAGCGTTTTCATCTGTTTTTTTTCAGGAGAAAACCCTTCGGTGTTAAGATTATTGATATTGTTAGCATTTTCCACAGATTTTATTGGTTTTCCCAACTTGCTACTCTAAATTTCAAAAAAAACTATTAAAAATTTAAGACATTATCATTTTTCCTAACAATTTCGGCTTTGTTTAGTTTGGGCAAGGCGCCTTCTGGAGGTCCTCGGGTAAAGGGCTCCTGTAAATTACGGTTCAAAACATTTGAAAGAAGCAATTTCCCATAGAGATTGCGGTTTTTTTTCCAAATGACATTGGTTGTGACTTGACATAACTTCTTGGTCCATTGTTCGATTCTGATCTTGTCATGTT
>Ga0302186_10002157_pt1 | contig 15418 bp, 19 predicted proteins | sample II_Bog_E1_2_FD_198782 | JGI IMG/M metagenome (GOLD analysis project Ga0302186, IMG submission 198782) | Peat permafrost microbial communities from Stordalen Mire near Abisko, Sweden - II_Bog_E1_1 | ecosystem: Environmental > Terrestrial > Soil > Wetlands > Peat | place: Sweden: Abisko... | reverse complement strand
TTAATTTTTGTTTTTAAAATTAATTTTAATTTTTTTGTAAAATTTTTTTTTTAATAAAAAGAAATTAATAAAAAAAAATTTTAAACTTTGTTTTTTTTTAGGAAATTTTGAAAACGATAAAAAAAGAAAATTTTTTTTTCTGTTTTTAAAAATTAATCAAAAAACCAAAAAATGAAAATCCAAAATACATCGGAGGAATATAATTTAGTCAAACAGCCTCATCAAGTTGATCGTTCTGAAAAAGCCCTTTATGGTGATAAGTATAAAACCTTTTGTTTCTAAGTGATATTTATTCTGTTTGCAGATCCCAACAAGTCGTTTGTGACTTTTGCAATCAAAAAACATGGACTCTTCTCAAACCTCAAACAACCTATCTTTCCTACATGCTATCCTTAATTGTCCTACTGTTATTTGGGTTTTGGCTTTCTTTGATCATGATCCCAATAACTCTTATTGTCACTCAAACCCTTTATCATGTTTGTCCTTTATGTTCTCGTGAATTAGGCACAAACAATCGCATTTTTAATCATTTTTTTCTTGAAGATAAGGTTTTATTTCCTTATTTTCTGAGCCAGATTTCCTTAAAAATGTATATTAATCAAGGTTATGGGATTTAAATTCGCCCAAATCGGCTTGATTTTAACAAGAAAAATCCTTTTAGGAATAGCCTTAAGCATTCTCATTACAGTTATTATGGTCTTTAAAATAAAGACCTTAACTCATCCACATTCCTATGAAAAAATCACATATTTTCAAGATAATTGGGAGACTTTTCTCGACAAATGTTCCGCTAACAAAATGTCATTGCATTCAGCCTTTTGTGTGGAAAAATACTTAGATCGATCAGCGATGAATTGGGAAGGTTATGTCATAAGATTGATTGATAATCGTGAGAATTTCGCTCGTTTCTTAACACATGCAGTGGAACTCTTGATAAAAATGGAACCTTCAGAGTCTTTCCCAGATATTTACCTGACCTTTGATAGTGCAGAGGCGCAAGAATTCAGCCCCGTATTTAATAATTTGGAAAGAGGAAAAAAAGTTAGGTTCAATGGAACTATTAAAAGCTTTGGAGATGGAGGCCAGGGAAGACATTTGCATGGTATTGGAATTATTGAAGTTGATGGAAGTGTGGAAATTGAAGATAGTGGGATTGGAAAGGGGAGATATGGAGCGTTTAGGGGGAAAAAAAAAACATTGGAGTCGATTTCTAATCATAACCACTAAAGAAATGATGAGATGAAAAGGAATTGATTTTTGGAGTTTTTAATTTAGTTGTGAAGAAAATATAAAACCACGAGAAAAATTTTTTTTTAATAAGCTTAACATTTTTAATGAAATTTTTATGGATTTTATGAAAAAAATCCTCCACTACAATTTATATTAGTTTTTTCTTTTTTCAATTTTTTGTTTATTTAAAATATAATTTAAAAAATATTTTTAATCGATTCTTCATGATCTCGATATTTCTTGGTATGCACTTATCCTGGTTATATTTCTCGAAATTAATAAACCCTCTATGCTTGCAATATTTCAACGATTGATTCATGGTTATCAGAATCATAAGTTCATACATCAAATTAATTAGCTTATTGCTAATCGATCCTTTGGTCATATTTCCTTGTAATGATAACAGATTTTCCATCAAAATGTCTTGAAATCTCTGAAAAAATGAAACATCCGGTTTGTAATCCGATTTGATGATCATTTTGAGGTTTTCATCAACTTTTTTGTTTTTCAATGAATTCAATAAGGAGGCCAAATTATTCTTTGTCATCTCATTGCATTTCTTCATAACTTCCAAAGTCTGATCATAAACCCCCGAATTATAAAACAAATTCCAATCATCAGGGAGAAAAAATTGATGTTTTTTCTTTTCTTTGAGATATTTATAAAAGATTTCACTCTTAAAGGCTGACATCCTCGTTAAAACCACTAACAACCCATACCATAATCCTTTGTTTTGGAATTCCTTGCTATTATCATAAACACTTTTCATACAATTATGAATGAAATAGATTCTATCCCGTTCATAATATACTCTTTCCATTATTTCCCTGATCTTCTGTTTATCAATCTCATCTTCGAACAATTTCTTATATTTCTTCTCTTCAGATGAAAGATTCGATCTGCAAAATGGGTTCATATTGATTTCTCTGGTGATTTTGGGTGTTTTTATCCCATCCTTATCCACCTTCAAATATGGATGTTTCATCACTTGATCAATATCATAACGATCTTCTTCTTCCAATTGCATCATATTCTTTATTAAATTCTTAGCAGAATCACTGATATATACATCATTTGCCTGATCAAAAATCATATCAAAAACCTGATCATCTAAAATCTGCTTATGCATCTCTTTTAAAACAATTATATTTATTGTCTTTTCATCATTTTCTCTTTCCCATGGAGTCTTTTTAAAATACATGAAATATAAAGTCACGCCTAATGAAAAAACATCCCCTTTTTTTGAATATGGCTTCGCTTCTATCGTCTGCGGGTTCATATATTTTGGGGTTCCTTTTTGAGTCATTGCCTGTTCTCCCTCCTTTAATTCCCTCGCTTCTCCGAAATCTGCTATTTTTATCTCATCATCTTTCAATAAAACATTGGACGGTTTGATATCTCGATGCAAAAACCCATTTTCTCCTGCATTTGTATGAATATGATGCAAACCATAAACCATCTTCTTGAAAATATATCGGATCTCTAGATCAGAAAGGTCATTTTTCCTGACATATTCCTCCAGATTGCCTCTATTACATAATTCCAAAATCAAATAAATTGAAGGGAAGGGATTTAGCGAATTCGCAGGAGTGGTTATAATGTCATATACTACAACTACATTATTATGTTCACTTAATTGTAACGCATTGATTTCATTTTCTGTGGCTTTGATATCCTCCTCTTCTTTTTTATTCTTAGAAAAGATCTTGACTGCAACAAGTTCAGGAGATTCGCCATTGATTTTCGTTTTGATCCCATAATAAACGACTCCATAAGAACCACTATCAATCTTCAATTGTTGGTCACAAAAATAAGAATGAGAAGTTCCACTACCAATTTTATGTGACATAAATTTCTATGGGTTTTGAAAGGCTTGAATTTATTATAAAGAAAATTTATTTCGCAATTTGGATTAAAATATAAAAAGAAGTATGAAATTTTGATTTTTATGAATTAAGTGGCGGGCTTTTGTTGGGTTTCTATTAGGACATCCAAGATCTTATCATCTTCCTTATCATCAGCTATGAAATCTTTAGGCATTTGTTTTGAAAAAAGCTTCATTATTTCCATTTTAGAATTAATGTCCTTCCGATAAGGCAGGGATTTACATCTTTCTGGTAAAGACTTCCTGCAATTTATCACCAATGAATGGTTTTTCTCCAATGGTCTGTTTTTTCTCTGAGCAAGCAGCCGATTTTTCGAAGTAATTCTCATAATTGTTGATTTTACAACAAAATTCGTTTGTGAGGACTTCTTTTCTTTGAAAAAATTGCCTTCTGAATGCGATTTCAATTCGAAGAAATTCTGGATTTGTTTGTTTAAAATACCGCCAGTCTCTGCCGGAGGCTTGATTTTAAAAAAGGGTTTCGGTGCGATTTTTTTCTTATCAATTTTGTTATGTTTTTTCTTCTTCTAAACATTTTCTCGTTGTTTTTTATTTTTTTCAATGATTATCCATTCCTTAATCAATGGCACGAAACAGGTTTCTTTCGCTGTCAAATAAATCATTATAATGGCCACCAAGGCCACAACGGAACAAGAGGCTATTATAGCAATTTGAAAAGTGAAATTGGAAGTATCATCATTTTCATCAGATTTATTCTTCCTTATTATTTTCATTGTTAAAAATGAATTAATTTGTTGAAAAAAACAATTACCATTGCAATGAAAACATCACTATGATCACCAATAAACATCCTAGGAAAATGATCAAGCAGATCAAAGCCAAAAGGTTTTGCAGGCCTTGTTTACATACTTGTTGAGGGAGGAATTTGAGTCCGATTTTGATTTCCATTTTATATGAATTATTACAAAGTTCACAACTCGCATATTTCAAATCAATATTTTGTGAGACCAACCATGTTTTCAAGCATTCCTCATGAATATATTTCACAGTTCCTGAACAATTGCATGGCGCGATCAATTTCCCCATTGTTTTATTCGATTTCGGCTCGAAACAAATCTTACAAAACTTTTCTTCATGATTTTCTGAAGGTTGCTTTTTCAGGATTTCCGGCTGGTTTTTTATTTTATGGTTTTTCACTATTAAAAGATTTGGAGCCGAATTGTTTATGTTGATTTTATTGAAAGTTTTGATAGTTGTCACATTCCTCATATTGATAAAATGCCTTGGTTTGATATCTTTTTTCTTCTCAGGGATCAAATAACGTTGTCCTTCTATATGATTTAGAGGTAAATTGATGAAGGAAAATTTCTGACTTTCAGATGGATGTTCATTTTCATGACATGTGATTTTATTGCTAATGATAAATTGTGAATTCATTGTTAAATTTCTCAAAAAAAGTGAACAAGTTTAATTATATACAAAAAATGATCGATAAAATCCTTAGATTTGTTATAAATCTTTTCATCGTCCTTGGCTATTCCCTTCTTTTCCTCCCAATTGTGATCATTTATAGCAGAATCTTAATAGAATCCTTGACTTTTCTAAAGAAGCTCTTCGAATTCAAGATTTGGGGAATCGAAGTAATTTAAATTTTAAAATGCTCCTTTCTTAATTTTCTTGATTTTTTTGGTTAAAAGTTCGATAAAACTGACGATTACAGTCAAGTTATCCTCGTCATGATTTTCGTGAGTTTGGTTTGTTTGATGGCAGCACAAATGTTGGTTTTGGAGAATTTTACACAGAAAAATGAGGAAAAGGAAGCGAGAAAAAGCCAACTTATCAATAAAATGGAGAATTTGATCCAAGATCGTAACGCGATTCTAGGCAAATTGAATAAGAAAGGACTTTAATGATGAAGATCTGTTTTTTGGGATGGGAATTTGAAAAAAAGACTTATTTTCTAAACAGAACCATCTTATTTAAAAAAAGGAGTTTTTCCTCTATATTTTCAAACAAAAATAAGTTAAAATAAATAGGCTTTTTTTTCCTGAAAAACGAAAAACCTGAAAACCTCTAAAAAATCCTATTTTTCAATGGACCCGAACGGTAAAACACTTGATTTTCCTCTGTTTTGAAGATTTTCCTTAGCTTTATTCCATAAAACCTCGAAACCTCTCTTAAATAAGTTGCGAGTTTCTGAAATGTCCAATCAAATCAATGCGAAAAATGCTCAAACTATCAAAACTCCAGGCAATTCGACGACGATAAAACGTGGCGATAATACTTATAATCTTAACAATCGGAATAACAGTGCTTGTAGTATGAATAGCACAAAACAATTAATAAATAATGAGATTTTAAAGAAGAAATATTCAATGCCATATAGCAAAGAAACCACTCTTTCGAATCTCTTGACAAAAAATGCTCCCTTACATCTTAATCAAATCAATAATAAATTTCCAGGCCCGTTGAGTCAACGTTTATTGAAAAAAACCGAAAATCTCAAAGTCATTGATGATTTATATAAATTGCCGAAACCGGAACTCGGAAATCAGAAAAGTGAGTTTTCTTTGGAAAAAGTTAAAGGAAATGCTTTGAATGAACAGGAAAAATCGAATTTTAACAAATTACAAAGCACTGAAAAGAAAAAAGCCTTAGAATCTAAAGAGATGGAACGTGCGTTAATTTCTTTATTTATTTCTCAAATTTATTAAGTAATTCATAGGCAAGGCCTCTCATGATTTCTCCAAAGAAAATCCTTCCTTATTACAAAAATCCTCGCATTTCAATGCTAATAACAATGGAGAATTTGCCTCGCTTTCGCAGGGGGTGACCAAAAAACATACCGAATTGAATAATTTGATCAGGATTTTGCAACAACAAAATCACGAAATAACAAATGCGAAACTTGAAAAAAGCGAATTGCAGAAGAAAATCCTCTCGATTAAAGAGAAACTCCAAACCAATTTCACAAAAAGATCTAAGGAATTCAAAGACAAAATCAATTCCCAACAAAAACCAATTACCAAAGGATTCCTTAGCCATCGAGGGGCTATCCCTAAATATATTAAGGAAGATGAATATCTTTTGATTCAAAAATCGAAAGATGAAGTAAAAAGTAAAGAAATCAGCAATAATTTCATTAATGCACCTCAAGAAATAGCAGAACTTTATCTTTTAACCAATGAAAATAGTGGGTTAGAACATCGGAATAATGGAATTATACATGAAGAAATCAATGAAAATCAAGGGAAAAAAACAATTGGCAATAATTATAATATGACCAATAATAATAGCAGAAGTTTAAATGAAAGTGATTTGGAGAAATTGCTCAATAACCCAAATATCCAACCTTCGAATAAAAGGATGGATTATCAGAATTTCAATTTCAGCCAAAAAAATAATGTTTCACTTTTTAATACAGTCAAACAACAGAAATTCGAAAAAATGAATAAAAACCAAGGGAATTTTGAAAATTTCATGGCCAGGAAATTTTCTTTAGATGAGAAAAACAGCGGCATCATGAATAATTTGGAAGCGAAAGCCAAAAAAATCGGGAATGCTGAAATTTTAAAACAGGATCTCAATGTTTTAAAGGAAAAGATCTCCAACACTTTGGGGAAGTATAAAGCCAAAAACGAGAAATTAAAGGAAATTAATATGTTTCTTTATAATAAAATAAAAAGAGATAGTATTATTTAAATCTTGCAGGTTTTTCCTGCTTTTATCAGAATTTTGTCTTTGAAATTTATTTAATCAAAAGAAATTAAGCCGAAATTATCTAGGTTTTAATATTTTTTGACGTTTCAATGCGTAATCAGACTGAAAATATTCAGACTTTGCGAATTTTTCGGATTATCTATTACAGATTTTCGCAAAAACATTAAAGAGGGAAAAAATATCGCCTCCTTATAAAAAATCTCAAAAATCTATAAATAAAAAAAACCCCGAACAATGTTGGAAAACTTCCGTCAAGCTGTGATTTTCCTTCTAGACAAAACCAAGCCCTTCGATCAAGAAAAAGTAAAGATCTTGGATCAGATCTCTGATGCCCTATATGGTAAAGATAACCAAATGGTAATTTCTTTCTAAACCATTTTCCTCTCATAAAATCTTATATTTATTAGATAAATTTGGCTAATCAGGCCATCAATGAGTTTAAAAATGATGCAGATGCATGGCTTTCCACAGACACGATCCTCGAGAATTCTCAAAATAATAGCACGAAATTCATTTCGTTAATTATCTTAGAAGAAGCTGTCAGGACTAGATGGAGTATATTCCCAGAAGATCAAAAAGTTGCTCTGAAGAGTTATATCATGAATATGATCATCAAGATGGGATCGGTGGAGATCGCAGATAAAAATGTGGAGGCTTTGCTTAATAAAGCGAATGCGATTTTAGTGCAGGTGAACAACTTTTTTAAAATATCTTAGAATATCTTTTGAAATCCTTCGTTAAGATTATTAAATATGAATGGAGAACCACATGGAAGAATTTCATCCCAGATCTTTGCGATGCAAGCAAATCGAATCAGAATTTATGCGAGAATAATTTCTTCATTCTCAAGATGTTGAGTGAGGAGATCTTCGAATTTTCCAAAAATCAAATGACTTCCTCACAAATCAAGGAACTCAAACAACAGATGTTTGAGGATTTCAAGACTATCTTTGATTTATGTTATATGGTTTTGCAGACTTTTGCTCAAAACCCACAAGGAATAAAATTATCTTTGATAAAATCGTGTTTGGAGACACTTTATGCGTTTTTAAGTTGGATTCCTTTGTTTTTTATTTTCTCATCGAATTTGATTGAAATCGCATTATTGCCATTGATTGATCATAACCATTTTAGAAACCTTACAATCAAATGTTTGACAGAAATCGTTTTGATACCGATTACTTTGACTAATGAGGAAGAGGCCAGACAATCTAAAGAGAAGATCCTGGTGTTATTTTCGAATTTCGTCCAGAAAATCCATACTATCGTGCCTTGTGACATTTCTCTTCTCAATGAAAGGGCTAAGATCTCCAAAGCTACCCCAAAAAACCTAACATCCTTTGATTTTCTATGCCAAGTATTTGAAATTTTATAGATAAAATCATTATAAAAATTTTTATTAGAACCTCACTATGTTCTTCACAGGATTATTCAATACACATCTCATCTGGCTTGAAACAGTATGTGATTTACAGGGTTGTGATGTGGTTTCTTTCATGGAACTCATGAGGAAAGCTTTACAATATATTGTGAGTTTCAGTGAACTTCCTGAAGATTCCATCTTCAAGATGTGTGTGGAGTTTTGGCATTTTTTCACGGAATTCCTAAAAAATTCAGAAAAAAACAAAATCGCATTGGCCCAAAATCCTAATCAAACTGTTTTATGGACTTTCCAACAAAATCCGACACTAAATAGTTGCACTTACCCGAAAATTTTAAGCGATGTGCGAAGGATCATTATATCTAGAATGGCGAAGCCGCAAGAAGTAATTAGGGGGAATTATCATTTAAAATTATTAGATTTTTAATAAATTTACATTCACACCTTCCTTTGTACATATCGAGATTTTCTTTCTTTTTCAAAAAAGAAAAATAAATTTTGAAGGTGTTGATTGTAATTGATGAGAATGGTCAGCCCACTAAGGAAATTATCAAGGATAGTGAGAATTATGCCTTATATGAGGTTATGCGGGAACTTATGATCAATCTTACGCTTTTGGATTGGGAAAACACGAGACAAATCCTCACCAGCAAATTGGAAAAACAATTGGATGGCAGTGAATGGTCTTTTGATAATATCAATAGTTTATGTTGGGCAATTGGTTCGATTAGTGGCACTTTAAAAGAAGCTGAAGAGAAGAATTTTTTGATTACGGCTATAAGAGTAATATATTTTTATTTTTTAAAATTTTTTTTAACGAAGTATTAAAATTGTTTTTTTATTGAAAAAAGACATTGTTAAGCTTGACTGAAATGAAGAAAGGAAAAGAAAATAAAGCCGTGGTCGCCTCTAATATCATGTATGTAGTAGGACAGTATCCTAAATTTCTTAGGGCTAATTGGAATTTCCTGAAAACCGTGGTTAAAAAATTATTTGAATTCATGCATGAGCCTTTTCCTGGTGTTATGGTAATTTTTTCATTTTATTATTTTTATTAAAAATTTTAACATTTTTACACAAATTTATAAAAAAAATTTTATTCAAAAATTCATAGGAAATGTCTTGCAACACTTTCCTGAAAATCGCAACAACTTGCAAAGAAGAATTTGTTTGTGTTCATGTGAGCAATGAGGAATTTACAGGGAACCTAAAGAACAGCGAACCATACATATATGATTTGATTCGTAGAATCCCTGAGGAAACCAATATGTTGGATAATTCATTGAGACTTGTATTTTTTGAAGCAGTTGGTCTCATAATTTCTTCCCAACAAAATGTCGAGGAAAAGACCAAACATTTAGGTGACGCGTTAAAGAGGTATCTCGAAGAATGGACAATTGTGCTCACAGAATGGAGAAGCACAAGAGACATGCGTTTGCTTTTGGATGAGAATAGTTTAGAAAATATTGGGTTTTTCTTAAAGCTTAATGAGAGAATGGCTTTTTCTGTGGGTCCTTATTATGAATACATTTTACGTAAATTTAAGAGAAATAAAAATTTTTAAATTTATTTCTTTAGAAAAAATTTATATCGACATCATAGACGTTTATCTCTTCTATTCTGGTTATATTACTCAACAGTTCCAAACTAATGGGAAATTTATTTTGAACAATAATTTGGTGAAGAAATGCAAAAGCATTAGAAAAGATGTCATCAAATTGATTTGCACTTATTTAGAAAGCACGAAAGACCCTCAATATACCAAAAATTATATTCCTCCTCTTTTGAATATACTTGAAGATTATAGAACCAACAATGAAGAGACCAAGTATTTATTAGAAATATACTGTTAAATTTTATCTTTTATCATTATAGAGAAGCTGATGTCCTTCAATTGTTCGCTCTTGTTTTGGAAAAAGTGAATTTGAATTTGGAAGAATTGGTCCCGAAAATCCTTGAATTGATTTTCACTTCAACTCTCACTATGATCACCAGAGATTTCCAAAGTTATCCGGACCATCGAATGAATTTTTTCACTTTTTTGAAGGCCGTGATAAATTACGCTTTTGAATGTCGGCAATTTCCCATTTTAATTAAGTTTAATTTTAATTTTTGAATAGCTTTATTTTCCATTCCAGCAGATCAATTCAAAACGATCATAAATTGCGTAATCTGGGCTTTTAAACATGATCTTTCTGCTTTATATGAATTAGGATTGGATATTTTGCTTGTAATTTTGAAGGTTTAATAAAAATACAATATTATTCTTTCATTTCTAATTCATTTTATCAATTAGAAAGTAAATTCAGATTTGAATATTAGCAATCAATTCTATCAAATCTATTATATTCAATTGCTCAATGACATTCTTTATGTGATGACTGATTCTTTCCATAAAAGCGGGTTCCGAAAACAAGCCCAAATTCTAGCCATTTTGTTAGAAATTGTTGATTCTGGCTATGTAAAAAACTATATTTTATCGATTTTTTCTTAAAAATCATAACAATAGCTCACTGTTCCTGTTTCCAATAACATGCCTGGCGCTAACAATAAAAACTATGTGAGTGAATTTATTGTCAATACCTTAACAGGAACCTTCCCTAACATTTCCAAACATCAGACCGAAGCTTATGTCAATCAAATGTTTTTGACATGCAAAACTGATTTCAATGCTTTCAAAGTAAAAAACAAGTTGTTTTCAGATTTATTTAAAAAAAATTGAATTATAGGTAGTATTAAGGGATTATCTCGTCCAATTGTCGACATTTTCACAGGATAGCGATTGCTTAAATTAAAATAGCAATAAAACGGGTGTATCATTAAAAATTTCGAAAGAAATAGGATTTAAATTTTTTTTTGAAATTTAAAATTTGTTTTGAGAAATTAGCACAAAACGAAAATGATTAAAAAAAATTTGAAATTTTAATAAATTTTTATTTAATTGTATTTTTTTTCTTGGATAATTTCAAATGAAACAATAATAAATTAAAAAACCATCTAAAAGCAAAAACCCCAATGAAGTTTAATTTTATTGCCTTATTTTTCTGTATTTTTTTGCCCCTTCTCCTCACAACTTCAGTCAAGCTGAAGGATCCAAAGGTATTCTTATCCTTTGGGCTTCAATAAACTTCATTTTTATTAGTGCCATCCTCAATGTGCGTGGAAATGTGACGATCCGAAATGCCCAGGTAATTTAATTTTAAGGGTTTTTTCTGAAATATCTTGAAAAAAAAGCAATTTGTGACCCTGTCTGTGAGCCTCCACGTTGCCATACGACTTGCCAAGAGCCTCGAAATGCGGTATGTGACGTCAAATGTGAGAAGCCAGATTGTGAGGTACACTCAAATTATTGTTAGGTTGTTCTATCTGTTAAATCTTAGATTAAATGCCCTGACAAAGCCTGTGAAGCAGAAGATTGCCCAAAATGCGTGACGATTTGCAAACAGCCTCATTGTGTGACACATTGCCAAGTAAAAAAGCTATAAATATTGAAAAATTAAGAATTTTTAAAAAAAAAACGATCATATTCTGCCGATTTCTTCAAATTTTTTTAATTTTTAGGCACCAAGACCTGAATGTGAAGCGGTTTGCGAAGAGCCCAGATGTGATTGGAAATGCCATAAACCAGAATGCCCAAAACCGAAATGCGAGCTTGTTTGTGAGAATCCTAGCTGCCATCCACAAGTTGAATGTTGCCAATGCGCCGTGGGTATCATTGGGCTTTCACCAAATCTACCAATTTTCAAGGAAACTGAAAGAAATCCCTCATGCTGCCCTTGTGGAAATAAATAAGAAATAGTTCAAAGCCAAAAAAGAAAACTGAAGCTTTTTAAATTTTAAAGGAATTTGAATTAAATTTTTTATTTCGATTTTTTTTTCTCTTTTTTTAAAATTCCTTGTTTAAGACTTATTAAAATCTCGATATTCTCTCCATAAATCCCACATCTCCTGATCAAAATGTGGGTATCTTCTCATATAGCTTTCGATGATTCCTTCGAAGTTTTCATCAAAGCTCTTGTATTTCACTTCGGTTTTGCCATCTAACCACAAATGACCTTGTAATTCCACTCTTCGAGGCTGTTTGTTTTCCACTACGATCCTCCTCACTTCCAAGAAGTATTCATCGACAGCCGCATATCCTTCGAACATTTTGGTGGCATTTTCTAGATCTGCTGTACTTTTATATACCATCATTTTGGTTAAGAAATTCTTCAATGCTGGAAAACCAACTTCATAGATTTTCTTTCGATCCACAGTGATGTTGAGCCAATCTTTCCCATCATGTGTCTTCGTTTTATTCACTTGCACGAAACCTTTGCCAGCTTCAAGTAACATCTTCAAAATCACAAAACGACCCTTGCAATGGGCTTGACCCCATTTTTGATGTTCTGGAACGTAAAATTCAAGTGAGGACACCCCATTATGCACGAAACCCAACCAAGAAGTATAACAAATGTCTTCAAAATGCTGAGAATATTCAGGAGTTAAAATTTCACAGGCTTCCTTGATAGAACAGAAATAAAGAGCTACTGAATCAGCTCTGCATTCTTCGTAAGGATTTGATAAAGGTCCGAATTTCTGATACCAAGTTTCGTTTGATTTGTAATAGGAGGTGATTTTGCTACCAGTCAATGGATTAATCACAGTATTGATGTCGAAATTCAGGCCACTTTCAGTTTCCTGGAAAAGTTTGCCACACCCATGGCCCAATAATTCGTGGAAGGTGACCTTTTGGAGAGAGTTGACCTCAAAGTATTTTAGGATCAAATCTGCATCAATGTCGCTTAAGAAATTGATCTTCTTAAGTTTTGGAAGACAATTACCCAGATAAACATTTTTGAAACCTTCTTCTTGTCTAATATCATCATAATTTGGAATGTTGATTCCCAAAGGAGTTCCAGAGGATGCGAAGGCCAGAACCGCAAGCGAAGTGAAATCAGGCTTCAGGAATTTATCCTTTTCGAAATCTTTGGGCCAAGGCGACTGTTCCAACAGTTTCTCAGCATTATCCACTAAAATTCCAACTCTTTCGGAGAGTTTTTTATTGACCACAGCAATGAAACCTTCAAATTCTGCTCTAATTTGTAAAGGATCCAGATAGGTTTCGATAAAACCAAGATTGGTTTCAACAATGGGACCAATATCCTTGACCCAATATCTTTGGCTTTCCTTATGTTTTTCAACATCTCCGCTCATAAAATGCTCTATGTAAGATTTGAGCATGTTCTTTTGGTTGAGATTTGAAGCGAAAGGAAGAGCTTTAGTCAATCCTTGTACTAATCTTCTCAAAAAGGCAGAGAAATCTCCATATACCACTCTGATTTTCAGGTCATCGAAGATATGCGTTTGAGTTGGTTTCATATTGACTGAAGCCACCAGCAAAATGAATTCCTTTTCATCGATTTTTACGATTCTGGTGTTCAATTCGCTCAGATTCAAAACCTGGAAGAATTTGGAGATCTTCTCGGCTTCAGCTTTCTTCATATTCGAGGAATAATACCCTGAAAAACCGTCTTCATTAGGAAACCCGAGTTTCTTGTATTGTCCAGAGTAATCAAAAATCTGATGTTTGATGCTCGAAAGAATCTCATCAATTAAGGCCTTATGGTTTTCATAGGCTTTTGAAGCTTCCACGAATGTCTGAAACATCAATTCGTTCACATCGGGAACGAATTTCGTATCACCGAAACTTTTGAAATTACCACAATTCAGAAATACTCCAGCACTATAAGCTAATATCCTATTGAAATCATCCTCAGTTACTCCTTTAGCAAGTGCCGCTGCCTTTAAGGAAGAAATGGGTTGTTGATAAATGAGCTGAAAGAGAATGAAAAGTGCAGGAGATTCATAGGAACGCTGAAAATAACAGATTTTGGCACCTTCCCAGGCTGCTGTGTAGAAATAATAAGAATAAAGCTTTTCATTGTGGGATAGTTGGAAGAATTCGTCTCCACATTTGATGTTGAGAATGGGAGAATCGAGGTCTATGATGGGTTTTTTTTCCTGCATGGAGCTAAGATATTTTTTTTTTATTTGAGTTTTTTAATTATTTTTAAAAAAATTAAAGGAAAAAAAAACCAATTTTTACGAAAAACTTGAAAAGGGTCGGGCAAATATCGGAGAACGAAGAATTTTCGAAGAAAAAGATCTGAAATTTCTGAAAAGCATTTTAAAACGAAAATATATAGATTTTAAATTCTTAAAGAAAATTTTGATAAATGAGCAAGAATAGCATAAGCTATAATAATTTAATTTTTATTTTCTATTTCTTTGTCTTTAGAAACTAAAGATTCCAATTTCTTCATAATTTGATCCTCGAGCATTAATTTCGTTATGGTGCGTTTTTCACCCGATTGAAGATTTTTGGTATTTGCAATCTGAAGTCGAAATCGAATCCCTGCTTAAAATTTCCTATTTTAATTCTGAAAAGAATCCCTTTTCCTTCTAATTAATTTGATTCGGTTTTCTCATTGTTTTCTAGCTTAATTTTCTCTAATTCATCCTTTGTATATTTCGGAAAAATATCAAACAATTGAACTTCGGATAATTTATAAAGCTTCAAAACTGTTTTTTCGGCCAGACCTTCATCATTCGATAATTCATTGTTTTTGAGGTGGTTTTGAATGGATTGTTTTATTATAAAAACAAGAAACATCATAGAATTTTGTTTAAAAGGTATATTATTGTCAGAAAGCTCGATTTCAAATCTGTTCAGTTGATTGGCATCTATGATAGCTAAAACTAATGCAGAGACATTAAATAGAAGTTGAAAATAATATTTTCCCTTTGTATGAAATTTCGTGAAGTTCTTGAAAGTTTTTATTAAAAATATTTTTTAGAAAATAAGTGGAAAAAACAATTTAAAGGTTTTTGAATATGAATGTTTATATATTTTTTGTAATAATTTTATTATCATTTTTTTAGATTTTTATTAAAAAAAACGGAAATATAAAATTGTTTTCCATTCTTATTAAAACTTCTTCAATGGCTTAATGTTTTTTTTTAAATTATTTTTTATGAAAAACTTTCTAAAAATCTGAAAATGATTATAAATAAATATAAAAATTTAGATAATAAAAAAAAGTTTTGAAAAAAAGAATAATTTATAAAATTTATAATTAAATTAATATTTTTTTATATTTCTTTTTAAAAAACATTATATTCATCATCGTTCAAGTTTTTTGAAAAATGTTAATAAGTTTATTTTTTAATAGAAAAGACTTAAAAAAAACCAAGTTCTT
>Ga0302186_10002156_pt1 | contig 15421 bp, 18 predicted proteins | sample II_Bog_E1_2_FD_198782 | JGI IMG/M metagenome (GOLD analysis project Ga0302186, IMG submission 198782) | Peat permafrost microbial communities from Stordalen Mire near Abisko, Sweden - II_Bog_E1_1 | ecosystem: Environmental > Terrestrial > Soil > Wetlands > Peat | place: Sweden: Abisko... | reverse complement strand
GCTGCTAACTCAAATTGAATTTAATTGATTATTAAATGGAAAGCAGCCAAAGGATCAAAAAGTTAATTGGTGAATACGAAAAGGAAGCCAAATAGATAATGGCCACAATGAGTGACCTCAGAGAAAACATATTTTAAAAATTTGTATCCAGATGCAAAATTAACTCCAAAATTATACTCAGAACAGAACCTGATTTCGACGATAAGGTCAAATTTATCACTGAATCATTCGGAAAACCAGTTAAATTTTAGCTTCTTTATAGAGGATCTGAGAACTACTTTAGTGCTGTCAAATTTCATCAAAAATGCGATAATATTGAACACACCTTTACTCTCATCCTTACTGAATTTGGGAAGACCATCGGGGGATATACTCCACTAAAATGGTCAACAGCTGGAGCCTGGACAAATGACACTACAAAAAATTCTTTTCTTCTATCCCTTGATCTCCGACAGAAAATGACATTGATTATTCCTCAATATGCAATTAATTGCAATTCAAACTATGGATCAACATTTGGGGGAGGGGCTGATATCTTTATCGCTGATAAATGCAATCAGAATCAAAGCAGTTACGCTAATTTCCCCCATTCTTATAACTATTCGTCTAAACCATACACTGCTAATCAACAAAGTTATACTGCCTTTAGCGGGGCCACTGCCAACTACAATTTCAGAGTAACTGAGTATGAGGTGTTTAAAGTTGTTTATGAACAATTGTGATAGAACCCTAATTAGATTATCAAGATTATTCTTAAATTTATATTAATGTTTAAGTATAATATAGGATTTCAGGAAGCATGTATTGCTAATATAATAACTTATAATAGAAATAATTTATTACCAATTTTTTTATCGACCTTACTGTTTAGAATAATATTTATAAAATGTATTACTGAGATGAAACTTTGATCCTACTCAAAAATAATTTCCCAATTTTTTTATTATTTAATGTCAATAGAATAATTATAAGTTCTTTGATGTTATGAATAAATAGCAATTATATTATTTTAATTGTCTGGTAATGAAATAAATGATCTCGTTATATTAACTTTTGTTTGCCCAATTCTGAACAATCAGTGAAAAAATAGTTAATAAAGACATTTTAGCCATTAATGAGTCTGAAGCTTTAATCAAATTTTAATCTTAGATTTGACAATCAGTTATTGTTCATTGTTCATGGAGAACGATTGATCTTTTCATAATATTCTCATTTTATATGAAAATTCATTCTCAAGAAATACAAAACACTTATCGTTCTGAGCATCAGCTGTATCTCATTGTTCTAAATATATCTCTTTCCTCCTTTTATGTAGGATATGTGCTCTGTTACTTCAACTCAATAGCCCTTGCTGATACAATGAATATTTTTGATATTACTTTAGATCCGGCTTTCACTCAAGGATTTCTAACATTCTGCATTCCCATTGGAGCTGGCATTGGAGCTTATTTAAGTAAATATCTGTTGAGAAATTCTTCAAGAAGAGGATATATTTTGATCGTAAATTACTTGGTGATTGGATCCACTATTTTATTGCAAATACCGCATTTTATGGTGCTTTTCAGTATGAGACTATTGCAAGGAATATTTTTAGGCCTTTATACATGTATTTGTAATCTTTATATAAAAGAGTTTGTACCTGTTTAGGTGAGTGGAAGGATGGGCTCTGTTCAGCAATTGGTGAAAGCATTTGGTCTCATCTATGCATTCGCTCAAACTTATGTTTTGGATAAGTTTATGTAGCCTTAAATCTATTGGAGAATAGTTTATATAATCCCTTTACTCATAACTCTTTTACAAACTTATAATCTTCACTATAAATACAATTTTGAAACCCCAAAATATTTGCTTTTAATGGGCAGGGACGAAGAAGCTTAGTAACTGATGAATAAAATTTATTTTCCTTAATTTATAGAAAATAGACTGTAGGAATTAAAAAGAGCAATCAGACTGAGTAACAAAAAAAAAGAAATTTAAAAATAACTTCTTACTTAAGACGATCAATTAACAGTGGATACAGAAAAGTAAAAAAATACTTCTCGAAATATCCGTAGTTTGCAAAGTAATTCAATTGCTGTGGTAGCTGCAATTCATCTGTCAATTTTGCAATAAATGTGTGGCATGCAGATTGTGGTTGTATATATTCCTGATTTAACAGCACAAGTATATCCTGATTTGACAAAGTCGATTCCCGTGATAATTCATGTCATGGGTGCTGCCTGTAGCTTTTTGACTATTTACTCTATTAAGTATATGGGTCGGAAGACTTTCCTTCAATTTGGAACTTTTACTTGTGCTTTTCTTCTCCTTATTCTTGGGTACAACTTTCTGAGCAAAGAATAAGGTTAATTTACAGCAGTAAGCGCAATTATAATAATGGTTTCTTTATTCTTGTTTAGAGGAGTAATAGCCTTTACTTTAGGGCCAATAATATGGTTATATATACCTGAAATAGTAGAACAAAACATGGTTTCAGCAACTATTTCCTGCAAATGGTGCTTTGGAGCCTTAATTACTTTAATTTTTCCTATTGTTTGCGAAATGATGAACAACAACCCTGGCGGAGTATTTATGATTTTATCTATATACTGTTTTCTGAGCTTTATTGCCAATTCGTATTTGCTGATTGAAACTAAAGATAAACCATAGTATCAGATTAGAGAAGAGTACGATAAAAAATTAAACTATTTGAAAGGAAAATGATTTACATATTCTGAAGTGATTGTCTAAATCTTAAATAGTATTAAGCTATATTTTTAATGATTGTATATTCAATTATGATTATACATTAGAATGGTCATATGCGAACATAATTAAGAGGATATTATTTAAGAGTAGTTCCAGTTCCTGTAAATTGTTGAATAGTATGTTCAATTAAATAAAATTGCTATTATTGAGTTACAAAAATAATAATTGGTAAGATTGATAAAATTAAAATTATCATTGGGACCAATGTTAATTGAACTCAATAAAGATCGTATGATATTTAATATTGAGCTTTGTATCAGAAAAAAGAGTCACCAATCAAGGCCATTAACTAAAAAGAAATTCAAAGAAAGAAAAGGATAATGAGAAAAAAACAAAGATATCAGCAACAACAGAAAAGATAATTGAAAATTTAGATTGTTGACCCACTTCAAGACGAACTCCAAAAATATCGTTCTAGTCCAGCAATCAAAGCTTATTAAAGTTCTAAAGCAAGCGAAAGTTTGAAGAAATATGTAATTGAACAATAAAAAAAGTAAAAAATAAACAATTTAGTCTAAGATGCCTGCGGGCATAAAAAATAAATAAAAGTGATAGATAACTAAATACAGGTCGATTACCCTCTTTAAGTGTGGAGATGTATCGTCATATGTAAGAGTAAGCTAAAAATTGTAAAGATGCTTATATCCCTCGAATTTAGGAATTTTTCAAAAATCAGACTAGAGACTACTTAGTTCACGAGAGCGTTACGCTGAGGGAAAAATTAAAGATAATGATTAGTAATCTAAATGAAGGCATAAGTAAATTTAAATCGTTGTCACATTAGGATGATTAATCATAAAAAAAGATGGAAAATAAAATGCCTAAAACATGTGGAAGTAACGAAGAGTCCGATTATGAGCTTGACAAGATAATTGATAAAAAATTAATAAAATGCCAGCAATTAACTGATAAGTTATATAGGTAAAAAATAGAGATGAAAGGGAAGTCTGTAGATGAAAATGGAGGCGAGCATAAATCTAACGATATCAGCTATTTTCTACGCAGAGCATAGCAAACAAAAAAAGGTTAGGGTCGGAAAAAAATAAAATTGCATTTTGATAAGAATGACAGCTATCAACTGCAAATCACCTCAACGGGCACTCTGCTATCCTAAATACATCAGCTTTCCGTTAATAAAAACAAAAAGGAAAATGAACTAACTCGTCTGCTGAAAAACTCATATCAAAATAGAGATTCAATTTTAAAATAGAAGCAGTAGTTTTATGAGGCCAGCAATTCTTTTAATGATCTCAGCCCATCCCATCAGTTCGAGTTGAGAAAAGTGATGAATAAGAGACTGAATCATCGTCTTTAAATTGGAAAAGAACAGGTGAATAAATTTGTAAGTTACCTATATCAAATTAAAGGCTACCACATTGTTTTAAATAATACCATATTGAAAATCTTAAAAGAGGTAAGGGAAGCTTTGCGAAAAGGAAGAGTCATGAAAATGGCTGATTTATAGCATATTCTAAAAGACAAAGATATTGCCGATCTCGAAGGGGAACTCAATGAACTCATCATCAAGACTCTCACTGAAATGATGATATGACTTATATTTAATTAATATTTATGAACAGTAAAACAGATAAAGAATTTTACTCATTTTCTCTTTATTTGCCAATATTATTAAACCAGCAAATAGATATAACTGTATAACAAATTTGACTAACACTATTTTATAGCTCACAAATACAGACTTTTCTTTCTCTTTAAATATATCAAATAAGAGTATGAGGATAAATGAATCAATAAGTTTTTGCATGAAGAAGGTGACTTCTCGCCAGAAAAAGCCACCTTAATACTATTTTGGCGGCTGGGGATTTTGTACTAATTTTTGTTTCAAGGTGAAGGTTTTTATCCTTGCACTCCAGACAAATTGTAATATACTGTTGATTTAAGCGATAAAATTATAGGAAGGCTCGTTCATCAAATAGTCTTCCCACATTGATGAGACGATAATTATTTACCAGTTGGTAGAATTACTTTTTTTATAAAGCCTCCAATTCCACATCCATATTACAGTACTCACAAGTGGATTTAATTTGCTCCTTCTTGACGCAATTTACTAATCTCTTCAGGTAGATGTTTTGTTTGGCAAGGTAAAACCAATAGTACATAATAGGCTTGGCTAGATAGTTGAAGCCGCGCTCATTAAAGCAGATAGGTCGGTCTCCATCCGATGCAACTTAATCTAGCTCGCTGTTGTGGTTCTATTTAATTTTTTTGATTCTGCGCTTCTCTTAAATTTGTTTCTTTTTAAAAATGCTTTTGTAGTATTTATATTTGGTTATAAGTTCTGCCCCATTCAACTCTAGATCCTCCCGAGTAAATATTTTATTGAAATTGAAAATGATCCAATCTCGATTGTAATGCAGAAAATAATCTTTTACTCCTTACAACTCAAGATACTAAGAAGTATCGTTCAATTTCAGATATTTCTCAATCTTGAATAGACTTTGACGCATTGTCTCCTCCTCTCGTTTTTCATATAATTTCAGTTTAACAGCCATGAAACTCACTAAGACTGATAAAATTTATCCTGATATCCATACTGTAATATAAATAGGGAGAAGAGCAGGGTCATTATAAAAGATATATCCGGTAAGAATAATTGTGATAGCACCAAGAACTGTTGTGAAGAGGCCAGTAGCCATTAGGCAGATTGTAAAGTAGAGTTGCGAGGAAAAGCAAAATTTTTCGAACTCGCGATAGAAAGGTTGAATGTCTCTACTATGAGCAAATTCGTCATTCATCCAACGAAATTTACTCCTTTTAAACTTAAAGTGATTAAACTTAATGCACTCTTATATTCGGATCCCGGAGTATCGTTTTAAAATCTCTACTGTGAAAAATAAAGAGTATATCTAAAGAGGCATTAGTATCACAATCATTATCAGCGGATATATCATGGATTCCTAGCGAATCATCATCATTTGAGGCAGCAAACTACTTTTTTGTGTTAATATCAATATTAAACTAATAAATGGGTACATCAGGATACTCAGCATTTTGTTGGCCACAAGTGCTGAATAATATAAGGATCGTTCGTATTCCGACTAGTTGAACTTATTGTCAATTGCATTTTTAAAATAATTGTAGAAAAAGCGACCCACACAGCTCGTTTCTGACTTTTTTACTATTTCCACGATCAAATAATCAGAGAAGACCTATATACAAAAATCGAGAAATAGGCTCACGGCAAATTTTGTGAAATAAAGATAGATAAATTGATAGAGCGTAGCATTTCTCGAAATATAATAGGCGGTTGAGACTATCATCATCACATAGAACCCAGAAATATATAAAAGATCCTTTATTAAGAAATTCTTTTGTTGTTCCACGATTACTTTGCTAGAGAAAGGAAATGCTACAATTTGAATAATTGCTATCACAAATGGTTAAAGGTATATAAGGTTGAAAAAAAAAATTAGGTAGAAGCAAGCAATCAGCACAAATGCCAGCAGCAGAATCCTTCGATGACTATTCATATTCTTCTTAATAAATTCAATCTTTTCTTAGAGTTCATGGTCATCTTCACTCAACTGTCTGTCATCCTCCAATACAATTTTCAGTTACTACGAAGAATTAATTTTAAAAGCTTGCTGTATACTTGCACTAAGCAAAAATATTCCAGTGAACATCAAAACTAGCCCATCCCGTCCCTTATTGTTAAGTTCTAGTGCATCCCCAGTAAGAGTATCCCCAAACACTGCACTAATGCTACTAAAATTAGTTTGAGAACTAATTATGTACATAATAATAATAAAAACTCCTCCAGTGATTAATGTATAAAAAAGTCCCTTTGCAGCAGGAATGAGTAGAAGTTTCACTTTTTTCCAAAACTAAATATCCCCCATTTTTCTTTGAATGCAACAGATGAAACAGATTAGAACAAAGCATAATATGAAGGCAAATCCAATATAGAAATAGAAGGGTTGATTGTAAAGATTAAAATTATCCCATTTCGTGAGGTAGTGAACAGTAACAGTAGTTTTGGCTGCTGGGGAAACAATACTAGTGTCATAGGAGCCAATTATGGATGCTGTAACGATTTGAAATTTGTTCGAAGGATGAAAGTTAACATTAAAGTTGATATCAAATGTATTGACTACTATTAAGTCGCTACTTTTTCGTGTATATATCACTGGAATTAGGTTTGAGTAGTATGTTTCCACTAGAGTACTCAGTACTTCTGTATTTTCAGTGTATAGCAAATAATCATTTAGCGATAGCTGGTATGGAAATAGGTAGTATATGATACCTACATATCGCAGTTATTACTTTGCTTGTGGTTAAACCAAAATTATTGATCAACATTTACGACTTACAACTCTTCTACAACACAGTCCATTTAAAGCTACCTGTCTTGACATACCATTCCTTGTTAATCATTCACCGAACAATCATTTGATAAAATCAGATCGTTGAGCATTATGTATGGACTTTCGAAGGAACAGTCGCTGAAAAAAGGAAGCCAGGGCATGAAGGTTATTGTGTTTTGAATGGAGGTCCAGTAAGTGGAGAGATATGGCTATAAATTATACGATATCAGCGAGGGACTATCCTCGTGTACTAGCACGAATATCTGCTGGATATTATAATTGAACATATTGAAAGGAAGCCTGCATGATAACATCTGTACATATATCCACTTGTTATTGTTTTACCTATCACTGCAGTGAATAGACTATTGATCGAAATTTTGCTGATTGTTAGTATTTTTGTCCTTGTATTCACCGAATAATTGCTTAAGATCTCTATATATACAGTTTGGGTTGTTGACTCATAATTCCAAATGTCATAGACTTTATTGTGGATATCGTTGACTAAATTATCAGTGTAAATGCTGGTAAGAGCAGAAGTTTGATCAGAACTAGAGGCTAAATAGGAGATGTTGAGTTGGAATGTTTCATCAGGTGGGATAAGGGTTAGGATAATATTCATTGTAAAGTGATAGTAAGGATCAATAGTAACGTAGGTAGAAAAGACGGTAAAGTTTGTGGTGGATGTAAGGTAAAATAGGTTTAGTACCAATAGAATCAAAATACACATAATGACTAAAAAATAAATAATGGTGGCTTTGAAGATAAAGTTTAATCTCTATTGCTGTAATTTGGATGAAATATCTCGAATGTGACAGAACAACGATCAATATAAAAATGATGAAGGTTGTCATTATAAAAGTTTGATAATTTTAAAATAAAAATGTAAATTACTCTCAATGATACAAAATTAGTTTTTTACTATCAAGAGTGAGTTGAATTAAATAATTGATTCTTAATTAATTATGAATATATAAGTTAATTCTTCATGAAAAAAATCAAATACTTCATCATCATTCTTTAAGTAGTCGGTTGGGGCTTGCTTAATTATCTAGGATAGGCTCAGCAGATTATTACAATTTAATAAACTGTTTATTTAACTAAAGCCTGCACAACAATTGGCTGCAAAATATGCTTTAACTCTTCTGTTTGTTTGCTGTGTGATGCAGTTAACCATTTTTAGCAATTCCCCGTATTAAACAATTGCTTATGCTAAAGAGATTATTGGCTGAAAGGGAATCATTGTTAAATGTGCAGTGAACTCATATAAAACTGTGAAGTATGTTAGCAAAATGCTAAATAAATAAAATGCTTGCAATGTAATAACAATTCATACAAAATATCTTTAAGCTAATGTTAATTTTGTCACTCAGTTTTGCAAGGGTGTCTTAGTTGCAGGAATAGTAAGACTTGCCTCGACTGTCAAAATTAATATTTCTTAGACAAAGGAGCTTGCAACAATTGCAATATAAAAGGCTGCAAAGCATGTCAAAATACTACAATTTGCTTAACTTGCTTCGAGGAATATTACTTGGATCATACTTTATGCAAGTCATGCTCAAAAAAATGCCTGCAATGCACTGATAGTTTTAATTGCTAAAAATGCGTTAGTAAATACTACATCTTTCAGGTGCAATAAAATTAGAAAATATGCAAGGCTTGCTTAAAGGACTGCTTGATCTGTTTAAATGGTAATACTTGCAATGAGTGTATTCTAAACTATTATTTCGATAAAAGCATAAATCAATGTTTAAAATGCTCCAATTTAGCTTATTGCTAAGAATGCAATGCTAATGGTATGTGCACTAAGTGCTCGTCGGAAGAGTATTACCCTAATGAGGGACAGTGTACTTCTTGCAAAGGAAAAAACTGTTTAAATTGCTTGGGATCATTAGACAATTGTACAAAATGCGATCAGCAATACTTTTCTACTCATGGCAAGTGTCTTTCATGTACAGAGATTCAGAAAGGATGTTTGGATTGCCTAACTTAAATTAAATGCCAAAAATGTTCAGATGGATTTTATTTGTAAGAATCAAAACAGCATTGTTATAGCTGTTAGGCAAAGTTTGATCTCTGTATCACTTGTTCGTTTCTATCCTGTCAGAAATGCATGTAAAATACTTACAAAAATGACAGTTTATGCAAATTTTGCAACTTCACTCAAAGTGGATGCACAAAATGTTCATTCTAAGCCCAGCTGTTTGAATGCCGGTCCTGTGAGAAGGGATTTTATTTAGATTACCAAAATTCTTGTCAATTATGTTGGATGGCAATTTCATATTGTGATGAATGCAGCAGTAGTTTAGCATGTAATGTTTGTAGGATTTCTTTTCAGTTATTTAATAATACTTGCATCCGATGCAGCAAAAAATTTCATTCTTGTCTGTCATGCAACTCTAGTTCATGCGTACAGTGTATTCCAGCCTTTTATCTTCAATCTGGAAAATGTGTATTCTGCCAATAAATTAATCCTTATTGTTACGAGTGCAATTCAACTCTAAATTGTACAAAATGCTGGATAGATAGATATATGTCTAAAGATGGAATATGCGAATTATGCTCTTCTTTTGATCCTCTGTGCCTTGAGTGTTCCACTTTCAATTATTGTACATCTTGTAGAAACAAAACACATTATCCTTATGTCTAATCAAAAATATCATCTATATGCAAACCATGCAATGTCCACAATGAAGGATGTCAGATATGCCAATATACAATTGCAGAGAATATTTATGTTTGCAAAGAATGCGTAGATGATGGTTATTTTTTATAAGGACAATATTGTCATCTATGTTCTCTTTTTGATGTAGGTTGCAAACGGTGCTCACGGTCGTATTTATGCATTTAATGCATATCATCAGAATATTTTATTAATTAGATGATTTCTTCCTGTACACTCTGTTAAATATCTATTATATATTGTAAAGAATGCTAAAGCTAATCTAAGTGCGTAAAATGTGAAAATCAAATGTATTTCATAAATTAGTTATTCAAATGTGAAAAATGCTCAAAGACAATTCCATACTGTTAAGATTGCCGAAGCCGTTAAAAGTGTTTAAAATGCACAAATATTTCCTATTTCTTGAATATTTCCTACAAATGTCAAGCATGTTCTGATGCTTTTATTAATTGTAATTAATGCTTGAGTGGTGATGCATGTTTAACTTGTAAATAAAATTATTATGTAAATTCTAAAGGTCACTGCTAAAGTTACTGCGATAATAATTGCAAATTCTGCTCAAATGATACAGAGTGTAAATTATGTAATGATGGCTGGTCGCTGAATGATACCTATAAATGCTAAAAGATAGAACTAGGTGAACCTTCTAACTCAGATGGACTAAGAATCAGTTTGGTAATTATTGGATGTGGAATTTCGCTTACTATAGCAGGTTTATTCAGAAGATATGTAAAGAGCAAGAGAATAATGAAAAGGGTGCCTTCATAAAGTGATTCGAATATCAGCATCAGTTTTGACTGAAATAATTATTAGTTTAGATACGGGTATAAATTATAAAAAGTATATTTTTATTGTTTTACATCACAAATTTTAATTATAGCGATATTATATCTTGATATAATAACGAACAGTCATTTAAAGATCAAATCTATTGCCACTTCACCATTGGAGCAGCCTATTTACTCAGCTTTATTTATTTATATACTTTAAATACATCACAAAGCCATTTTATCTTCATTCGATTAATTTCAAGCTTATAACAATAACAATAGCAATCAACATTTATTTAGCTGCCTTTTTTCTTCGAAACTGCTTTTTGCCTTTTCAACGATTAGACTGGCGTTGTTGCCTGTGTTTTGCACCATTTCATAGAAGGTACCTTCACGCTGGATGAGCTCGTAGGGAGAACCGCATTCGATAACCTTTCCTCTCTCCATAACGAAGATCTGATCGTAGTCGGCAATAGTGTTGAGTCGGTGCGCAATTGTGATGACTGTTGTATTGGCAAAGCGCTCTTTTAATACTTTTTGGATAAAATCGTCTGTCCTCATATCGACATTGGATGTTGCCTCATCAAGAATCAAAATTTTGTTGCGTCTTAGCAGCGCTCTGGCAAGACACAGAAGTTGCTTCTGTCCCACAGAAAATGACTCGGAAGTGTTTGAAATATCGGTTTCGAGTTTTTATGGCAACTGAATAAAGAAAGACTTACTGATTCGACGTGTTACTTCAGTCCTGACTCCTCCAATGCACTCCAAATTTGTTGTTCTTCAAAAGAGTTAAAGGGGTCAATGTTCTGCTTGACTGAGCCTTTGAAGAGAAAGGGCGTTTGCATGATCACCGAAATATGCTGTCTCAGAGAGTGCAGACCCATTTATAAGGCATTGTACCCTCCAATTTTATAGGACGAACCTGCTTCCGGTTCTATGATCCTGAAGAGTGCTTGGATAATTGAGGACTTTCCGGCTCCAGTCCTCCCCACAATGCCAACCTTTTGGTAAGGGAGGGCTGCAAAGTTTATATTCTTTATGATCAAAGGAAGGTCTTCTTTGTACTTGGCTGACAGATTAGTAAATTAAACAGAAGGGTGCTGCGGCCATTCATGGTGTAAATCTTAATTTTTATTTTAAGCTTAGACTTCTTCCTTCAGTCCAATTTTAGTATCGTACTCAGTTCTCAAAGGTTTCTCTGATTTTAGGTTTATAATTTGGAAGGCTCTTTCGCTGCTGAGCATCAAACTCTCCACCACATTTGTTTGCCTTAAATTCCAGTTTACAAATTAGCTCAATCCGATCAAAAATACAACTGTCATTCCATAAAGACCGCTGTTTAAAGGAGTAGATTGTTGTATGCCCAATCCCATGCCAATGGCCATTAATATGATCCCTAATACATTAGCATAAAAGCCTAATCCTTGAGAGACAAAGTCATAAGAAAAATATGATTTTGATGATTTATTAAGCAATTTAGTAAACTGACTAATTAGATCTTTTCTGCGGCCATATGTCTTGATTTGCACCAACCCACTCATTGTTTCATTAAAGAAACTAAAGAGAGGACTTTTGCTCTTCAATTCCTTTTGTTTGCATTAAACTATTGGTTATTGAGCATACAAAAAGAATAAAATAACGATTACCATTATTACTACGGCTGGAGGGATAAAATACGGATCAATTTGACAAATATTTCCCAAGGCAACTAAAGTTAAGGCTGGACCTTGCAACATGTCAGTCATAGGAAAGGCAAGTGAGTTGTCCAGGATGCCCAAATCATTTGAAAATTTGTTGATCAACATTCCTGAAGGAGTTGAATCAAAAAAATCGCATGGACTGCGAACGATTGCATTAATCATATTTTAGTGAATTTGTTCATTTGAATTAAGGATTGAAATCTCCAAACAGTAGCATTTTAATGTTGACATAATAAAGTAAAGCCCAACCAATAACCCGAGAACACCCCAGTATAAACCAAAATTTTCCTCAAAAAGATTTGGGAGACCTTCTACGACCAAGAGATACATTGCAAGAAATCGAAAGAAAACAGCAAGAATGCCTTCGGTGATTAAAAAGAGCAGTATAGTTATTGGCATCAGCCAATAATTTGTGTTACTGGATAGAAAATAATTTTTATAAGTACTTGAAGTTACAGTTGCATTCTATTCCTTAAAAGAAGTTTTTATTTTAGCTTAGACTGGGCAAGATATTTTTTCTTCTTTCAAATTTTTAATGTGCTCAACGATTGACGATTATTCTGCCAAAAACTGAGTAGTCATTTACTAATTAACTTCATTTTTCTAAGCTTTAATTGTGTTTCTACTGATTTGTTAAAGATCTTTTTTTAATTACAATGGAGATCCCTTGGTCTTGACAGCCCCATCCTCCAAGATGATCACTTCATTGCAGTCATAGAGATAACTGATTTGATGAGTCACTAAGATAACAGTTTTACTCTTGCTGAGGGGCTTCAAACATCTTTAGTTTATCAGTCTTGCCACTTTGGAGTCGACAGCTGAAATAGGATCATCCAATATATAGATGTCTGATTAAGCGTAAAGGGCTCGAGCCAAGGCTAGTCTCGCTTTCTGACCACCCGACAAAGTGATTCCTTTCTCTCCAACCATTGTCTCATCGCCTGCTTCAAAAGCCTCCAAGTCAGGCTCAAGGCAAGAGGAATAGATGACACTGTCGTATAACTCTTGATTGAATAACTTGCCAAAGAGGATGTTCTAGCGAATGGTCATTGAGAATATGATAGGTTCCTGCTCTACGTAGGCTACTGAACCGTTAACTTTGACAACTCCTGAGTAATAGGGTATTTCCTGCAGAATGGCGCCAAGTAATCCACTTTTGCCCGATCCCACCTTGCCTGTGATACCGTAAAACCTTGCCTTGCTAAACTTAAGGTTAATATTCTTTAAGGACGGAGTTGTCAGATCTCTTTTCCAGTATCCGTTAAACTGTTAAAAGATAATTTATCCTTTATCAGTCAATGTTTCTGTTGTTTCAATTCCAATCTATTAAGTCATAGTCATTAACTATCGATTGGTCTCTTTAGACGGATTTCCCATTCTAGTCTACTTCTTTTACCCTATATTCTCTATGCTGTTTAATAGCTAAGGATCACTGCTCAACCCATCTTTTTTATTTTCTGATTTGAGAATTGGCTCTTTAGTGTTAGGGTCTATCTCGATCATGCAAGTGTTTTAGATGTTAAAAATATTTGCAAAACGACCAAAAACAACTTTTACTTCAAAGAAAAATCCAAGACTTGCTAAAAGCACAAATATCGCAAATCTAAAATTGGCTGTTACTTCGATTATTGAGAACATTTTTACGATAGTTAAACCAGTTTGAGCGTAGTAGGATACTACAAACATGACAAACGCGGCCAAGTACCCAATTGAGTTAGCAAAAGCTCTTATCAAAGATTGATTTAAGGCTAATTTTTTGTAATTAAAAATTTCCTTTTCTCTTAAGCTTTGAATAATTCTTCTAAAGGCAATTTCCCAGCTGTACATTTTGATGTATTTGATTCCTTCAATAACTTCGGTCGTTGTCTGTATCCTTTTATCCTTGTAACCATTGATTTATTTTATTAGTTAACCATTTTTTTTTGCAATAACGATTCCAATAGGGACAATTAGTAAAACTATAAGGACTCCTAATACTCCAGGCCAACCTAATCTCAGAACTAAGATTATTGTAACTCCGACAAAAGTAATTGGAAAAATAAGTCCATTGATAAAGGTGGCCATTTTAAATTCAATTACTCCCAAATCGCTTGCCAGTAGATTTGTAATTTTTCCAAGCTATGACGATTTAATGATGTAAGCTGTTAGCTTCGATATTTTTCCATATAAAAGAATAATCAGAGAGACTCTAATTCTCAAAGCCAGCAAAAGAGCCTAAAGAGTTCCTAATTGTTTGGTCAATTGACTGAAGTACCAAAGAATGATTAAAATTCCACAATAGATGTAGGCAATTTTTAATTCTCCATCAGCAACAGAGTTTAAGAGATAAAGAATTAGAACTGAAAATCCCAAACGAAGGAGAGCAGAAATGCTACAAACCACTATACAAAAAAGCAGCTCCTTCTTAAATGTTCTTATTACCAGTTTGAACATGTCACTATAATCGAAGGGCTAATTTTCCCCCTTTTATTTTTTTATCTAGATAAAGTTGTCAGCTATTTGTTGTCCAAGGAAAATAGAACTATCGATTTATCGAATTTATTTAAGCTGTTCATCCTTCAATTCTTTTTCTCCATTTTTCTTATTATTTTCGATGACATCTTTCACCAAAATGAGATAGTCCAAGGCATGAACATATGTGAGATTCCGAGAAAGTGCATTGAAGTTTGATTCGAAGTTGTCCTTGTATTGGGAAGTTTCTTCCACTGAGACGAAGTCCTGATCTATAAAACTCATAACTAAATATTTTCTCTTAATTATTTATAACTTTAGAAATGTTTTCAAATATAACAGTGTAAAATAGAAAATCATCATATGATCACATTGTTCTCACTCGAATTAAATTAAAAATAATCAAAACATCAATTATTTTCTTATTAGATGCGTTAACTATGATTATGAACATATTTTGGATAAATACGATTTAATTTAACTTCATTATTAATAATATTGACTCTGCCTTTAGATTGACTCAACATAGTTAGATATGCAAACATAAATGATATCAATAACAACGACAATTCATACAAATTCGATAATTAAATCAAAAAATCCATTTCAGTGGCAATGAATACTTATTTTTAATATGAAAGGAACCAATCTCTTTCATAACATTCAAGGAACCAAACACACATCAGCAAACCTTTGAGAGGCTGAGGTACTCGATATCGCTCCATATTTAATTATTGATGCCAG
>Ga0302186_10002154_pt1 | contig 15431 bp, 7 predicted proteins | sample II_Bog_E1_2_FD_198782 | JGI IMG/M metagenome (GOLD analysis project Ga0302186, IMG submission 198782) | Peat permafrost microbial communities from Stordalen Mire near Abisko, Sweden - II_Bog_E1_1 | ecosystem: Environmental > Terrestrial > Soil > Wetlands > Peat | place: Sweden: Abisko, Stordalen... | reverse complement strand
TATTTTATATTTTATCACTTTTGAAAATTAGCAGAGGTTTATGAAAAAGATAAAGTTGATTAAGGGCCTATCATGATTTTTTAACAGACTAAAATAATCGATATTAATAATTGTTTTATTTTTATAATTATCGACTGAAGGGTTTGATATATTTCGAATTTATCTTTCAGTCCTATAATAATATATGTTAACATTATATAATAAATGACCAATCTAACATTAAAGACAATTTGAATGAACTCATAAATTAAATGTTTTCAGCTATTTAATCTTATTTATAAAATAAAAGTAAATTATATTTAGGGATATTTGTATTATCATAATATTTATAGTTTGGAAGTTAAACCATTTGAGTTGAAAGGTTGTCAAGATAATTATCATATATATAATAATTTATACAGATTATTCAACTCAAATTTGAAGAAAATTCAAGATTAAAATGGCATACTCAATTTTATAATTATAAGAGCTTTCAATGCTAATATAATCCTTTGTACAATATTTAAAATATTATATGTGGAATAAGCTAATGCCTTTTTAAAATATTGAAGTACAAGTATGGGAAATCAGCCAATTAGATATAACACAACAAAATTAGATAAATTAATTAATTATTCTTATAACTTAATTCTTAGCCTCGATCTTCAATTCAGATATTTCGATAATAACTATATCAAAATTTATAAATTTTACTCTTATTAATAAAATTGAAATACCAACCATATTTTTTTGCTCTAAAGATAATTTTTGTTAACTTTGATCATAAAACAAAGAATAATAATTTCAAAAACATTTTGTTTTGTTGTATTTATTACCTTTTTAATTGTTCAATTTAATATTTTCACCACTTTCATTCATGTTATCAATATTTTACGCAAAACCATAAAAAATTTGATCACATTAATTACACATTTGAAATTGTAATCTTAAACTCATTGATTATATATAATTTAAATTAATGAACAAAATAATCTAACATACCTTTATAAAGGTGCTCCTAAAAACAGAGAAAATTATCAAAGCATGCGCACCGAATGCACCTAATGGCTTTAATTTGAGACTATTTCTTTAATTTTTAGCACTTCTTTGTTTCCTTTAAATAAACTCATCAACTTATATTAATGGATCAATCAATAGCTCGACCAATGTAGGGGTTAATTTATTTAGTCCATCAGCTAAACTTTAAAGGAATATCATTACATTTCTATAGCCACAAGTATTTTTTGCCTTTGCTTAATAGCAGCAATTATATATTTTTTATTCACGGAAGCTTAGCATCTTTAAGATAGTAACAGTAGCATAGACAATTTTAACAGCAACTATTGCTCAAAAAATATGCTGTCAATCATTGCAACTCTTTATCTAACTCTATAATTGATTTTACTTCCTTCTCTTATAATTATAACATAAGTAATAATAAAATTAGAAAGAGCGTTCAGATAACAGATTAATATTATATTATATTAATCTACTCGATGGCAGCAATTTCTCTAAGTTTTTTCGTTCTAAAATAGCCTCAGAAATATTTGTATAATTAGCACATTTTAATAATATTCTCGTCCTATCTTATTTTTAATACCTCTCAATATTTACTGATATTTTTAGGTTTCTCACTATATTATAGTCTAAAATAAACTAATAAAACTAAAGTAATTTTTTTCCTATTTAGAAAATTATTTATTTTTAATTTTCATGGTTATTATTAGTTGAACTGATCGCCAGATAAACTGAAAGCTAAATTTGTAACTTTTATCGAATTATCATGATAGTCGTTATAGCTTTCTCTATGGTGACTGCCCCAATAAATTAAAGTTTCAGTTAAGTTTAATAAAATGACCTTCTTCTTAAATATATTAAATAGCTACAGAGCTCCTAGTTATTAAGCAATCAAGATTTATATAAGATTTACCAAATAATTTATCGATGGAAAGAAAACTATTAACTTAACATCAAGCCTTACCATCTTTTTTAAACATCAAATTAAAAAACTCTTGATGAAGTCAATAAAAACATTTCCAGATAGACTCTAAAATCATTTTTAATGCTCAAACTATAGATTAATATCCAAGAGAATACTTATGATATAATTTCTCGTATTCAAAAAATAGCATGCACACTACTTGACTCTTAATTTTCAATTAAACTCATTTATTAAATATAAAAATTAAAAAATGACTTTTAAGATATCCTGACTTTCTAATAAAGAGAAAAATATGAATAATTAATAAATGAAGTATAAATAGTATTTCTTAAAAAATAGTCATTTCTAAATTCTAAACTCATAATCCAAATTGAAAAACAGACTTAAATATTCTATTAGAATTTGGTTGAAATTATTAAAAATGTTCAAGATGTGTGGCATCGCATAAAATAAAAGTATTTAACAGAGAATAAACTCCATTAAAAACTTAATCAGATATTGGATTACTAAAAAAAATGCTAAGACATCATAACCCATGGCAAATTCTTTAGAAACATGGAAATTTAAATTTAGGCTTTTCATTATTTAATGACATTAGTGAATGCGTATCACTAAAAGATCAAATAATGGACACAAATAACACTTTAGGATAAGAAAAAGTTAATCAGGACAAATTATATTCACGTTATAAATCATAAAATTACTGATATTTCTAACAACTTAGTTAATGTGCTAAATATGACAAAAAACGAGCTCATTGGTATAAAACTTTAATCCCTTTTCGCTAAAGGTTTTAAAAAATATATTTCTAATAACATTGAAACTATTCTAAAGGTTACGACAAATCCAAAATAAATTATTCTTCCCTTAAAAATAGAAGGAATACACTAATATTTAATGCCTTTCAAAAGTAAGTTTTAAATTTTGCCTGACCTTCATGGTGGAAGTCAATATATCATTCAAATTTTAGAATGCCCTGAATTAAGAAAATCCCCAATTTTCTTATACTCAATTAATTTTGATAGAATTACAAGTTGTACATCTAATTTGTATTCCTTTCTTTCTTAATCTGATTTTGAGATTGATGGCTCCATTCAAGCTAGCAACTTATTTGACATTGACATAGAATCACATATAAATTTCGACCAATAGGTCATTGGACATTAATTTCCTTGTAAAATAAAGAAAAATAGGTTAAATAAATTCATAAAAAAGATGAATACAAATTTGAAGCCAGAATTGATTCAATTTAAAGTTCTGGAAATATATAAAATTAATGATTAAAAAACGATTATGATTTAATTAAAATTAAAGACCAAATAATAATAAAAAATAACTGATGTAAGCTAAGGGTAATCTCTCTCAGATCAAAAGATAGAAGTTTTAAATTAAAAATATAGATCAAATTGGAAAACATAAAGAGGCTAAACCTTTTGCAAAATACCCAATCCGTTTGAAACAGAAATTTAGTTCAAAATGGCATAACAAAATAATAATTCAAACATATCATACTTAAAGCTTTTATGGATATTGTTGGCCTTTATTATTCTAATATTCCTAACTGCATTGGGTGTAATAAGGTATAAAAATATCAGTGTTAATAACCAACTTTCCACAATGTTTAATTAAAATATAAATGTTCATGTCAAAATTCAATAAATATACCTCTTATTCTATCAAAATTATCAGTATTATCACATCAAAAATTATCCTGAACATTACTTGGCTATTCAGAAGTATAATATGACTTGTGAATAAATTTAATATAAGCAAAAAGCCCTCGATAATATCAATAGTTTACTGATTTAATTGTTTGATGACGGTCTTGGTTAAAAGTAATTGCCTTACCAACTCTAATTTTAAGAGTATTTTGTCATGGACTTTACAAATTCAATAAGTTTAATAGACTTTTTATCAGAAGTCAAATTTGCAATATCATCGAATAATCCTATAATGATGATTCGAAATTAGCATGTTATTGATACAATAATAGACTCCTACCTGACTCTTTCTCTAGATGAACTTAATTAATTTGCAGAATTCTTATTGTATTTTTTTGCTTTGAGCACAATAATGATAATAATAATAATTTTGCTGGCAAAATACTTTCTACTGAATATCAAAGCCATTATTGTGAAGATATTAGATATTTATGAAATTATTGATTCTGAATCGATCGTCAATAATGAAAAGCGTATGAATTAATTTGTATAACTGCTAAAAAATGCAAATGTATACCCACGTAAAAAATAAAATAGTGAAATTATTGAATCAAACTCAATAAAAATATAAGCCATAAATTTAAAAAAAGAAAAGTAGGATTAATCAATAGTTGATGAACAAAATATTAACAAAGACAAAAAAGTTAAAATTAAAAAACGATCTATTTTTACATTTTTAATAAAAAATAATATTCTCTGTATCTTACCTTTGATTATATTGGTTTATTATGGAGTTTACTACATTCAAATACAAATCTATTCGTCTAATATTGACAATATTATTAATTATCAGGAAAACATACAAAATTCTATCACTGATATCATTCACAAAGCAGAAGAATTTTATCAGGCAGCCTTGGAAAAAAATTTGCCTTTATAGTACCAAACGACAACCAAATAAACCATGAGACATTTATCAAAGTTTTATCGTAGCAACAATCTTCCATAATTCTTTAAAGATTATAAAATATAATAAAGCAACAGACTACAAGGTAATCTTTGTAGTTATTCATCTCTCAATACAGGTTCCCTCTATAATAATATCAATTGCTCCGCAATTTTATATGGAATTATGAATTCCGACTTTTCCTAGACATACTCTTCCTATTTAGACCTCGTGGAATCAAATTTGGGGGTAACAATCAAAGATTTTGGTACTAATTTTCGAATAGGAGCCATATATCCAGTTTTCATGTAAATTTGCTACATTAGAAGAACAGTTTATAGCATTTTGAGCTTTTTACAAGGAGAATTTAATGATAAAGCGACTCAATTTATCATCCAGCAGGCTAATTACTTATAGATTATAATTTGGTTTGGGATTTTTTTGGTTCCTATAATTTTGATTATTAGTTACCTCTTTGCCAAATAAACTAAAAAATATTGCTAATTTGGATTGAAGTGCTTTAAGATGATTCCTAAAAACTTTATGCTAAAAAGGTCAATTACAAAAATATTAATTAAAAATAAGATCTTGCATGAGATAACTTGGCTCTTTTGAAAACAATTAAAGTTAACTGATTGTCTTTATACAATTGTGATTATAAATTTGTATAATTCAAGATTTGATTGCTTAGTTTAAAAGTTATTTACAAAAGGATGATGCAAGTCAACCTTCTCATTCTAATTAAAGCTGTTAATTTTGGGAGTTTTCAATTAATATTCTATCATTTAAATTAAATATTTAAGAAAGTATTTTATTAAGAAAGCAAATGGAATGCTGTTTCGGAGTCAAGAAGAAGAACAAACCTCCTACCCAATAATATACACCTTTTCAAGCCAATAATATTCAAGTCGTTGTCGAATCTGATCCACATGACATCTAAGAAACAAATCATAGGATATAAAATAAGCAAAAAATAGCTAAATTAATGAAACTTAACATCCCTGTAGCATCGGAAACCATTCCCAATCCACCAAGAACAGGCTCAATCAATATATAAATGTGATTCAATTTCCATTATCATAGCTAAAAATTGTAAAAATATAGAAAAAGAAACAAAATAGAAATTCTCATTAATCCATTTTTTATGACATTTTCGAAAGCAATTCTAATTATACTATCTTTTATATTCTTATTGCTCATCATTCATTATTCATTCAAGAAGCAAAAACTTTCTCAGGCTCATCTAGGGAAATATTTTTTGAGATTAAAAATGTGATTTTAAGCCATTTTTTACTTCGAGATAATACTAAGCTAAACAGCAATACTATGGTTGATATTTAATACAAACGAGTAACAGTGGGTTATCAATTAATTTTTGCAAAATACAAAGTAAAGTCATATTAGAAATTACAATTGGCAATATCTCAAATCATTCCTCAAATTTACTAGTGCCCATTCCTTTTCCAGCTCTGATAATTTCATCTACTAACAGAAGTTGCTCAGCGAGAGTAGGAGCTATATTCAACCACTGCTTTTTGGCACAATAGTTATCATAAATTTGCTCCTTAATTGGTGAAATAACGCCAACAGTTTGAACATTGAGACCAACTGGAACTTTATTCTTGTAATATTCGTCTTTTAGATTTATAATCGATTATTGAATGTCATATCCACTGTTTTCAGCTAAAGTCTGTATTACAAAAATATTACCTTTGGTATCACGAGAAGAGCTTCACCAAATGCCTCAACACCTAATTTTGCCTTGCCCTCCACTGATTTACAGTACTCAGTTAGATGAATGCTGCATGCAATTTCGAATGAACCTGCTCCTGGAACTACAGCTTTATCGTCATAAACATTCTTTACAGCTCTGAGCCCATCTCTTGCAGCTTCCTTAATCATGGAGATTGTATGTTCATTGGGTCCACGGATAAGTATAGTGCATGATCGTGGATTTTTAACTCCAGTCACAAAAGTATATTTTTCCTCACCCAAAACATGTTCTTCAACTAGATCAGCATATCCCAAATCAGCTTCTGTGAGTTATTCAACTGAATTGACAGCTGTTCCTCCACAAGCTAATACAAGTCGCTCCATATTTCTACGTTTAGCTCTCCTCAAAGCAATAATTCCAGAGTTAGCAAACATTTCTAGGCAAATAGGGTCAATTCCTTTTTAGTTGATAATCACAAAGCTCTTATCAGTGCCTTCAGTCACCTTGTTTTTTAGTTCAATTATTTTTTTGCATCTCTCATCGGTAAAACGCCTTTCACTGTGGGCCATTTTGTCTCTATCAGCAGCATTAGAGAAGAAGAATGAAGAGTTAACTTAAGTCTTTTCATATTCTAATGACACATTACAAGTTAAGATGTAACAGTTTTCAAGTCTTTTTGGCATATCAGGGTGTCTAGCTCCATGATCTAACACCAAGCCTCTAATAAGCTGAGTATCGCTGGCAAGTCTGTGAACCATGTGCATAATTTCAATCATATGTAAATCGATGGGCTTATCATCTATCCTTATTATGTTTACTGCTTCAACCACTATATCAACTAACTGGTTGGAAAGGTCAGGATGTAGCTTAGTACAGAGGGCAGTTCTGGCAACACTGATCAACAATGGCTTATCAACTGTTTATTTCACAATCTTGAAAGTTTACAAAAATTTAAGAGCCTATTTACGAGCCAATTAATAGCCTTCTGTAATGATTCGAGGATGAACTTGCTCTTGAACAAGTCTTTGAGCTTGCTTCATCAGTTCACCAATAAGCAAAACATTGGAAGTCGAACCATCTCCGACAATGTCGTCTTGTGCAGTGGCGGAGCGAGCGATCATTCCAGCGGTTGGATGCTGTATTTGCATTTAATGTAGGAGAACATTGCCATCTTTGGTGAGTTTGATTTGTCCTGCTCCGCCCACTAACATCTTGAGAGTACCTTTGGGGCCTAGGTTTGATTTCATAACTTCTTGTAGGCCCATGGATGCGTTGATGTTCATGGCCAATGCCTGATATTTCTTCAATACTTCAGCTTTAGGATTAAGGAACTGTACGTTCGACATTTGATAAATCTTTATAAATATTCAATTTTAAAAATATTTAAATTTTGAAATGCAAGCTGCTGGTTTAGGCATGGCAAAGATTTATGTTTTATCCATTTAATAGAAGATTCTTTATTAATGGTTTCATTCTTCGTATTTTATGCTTTTTAGATCCTGTATGATAAGGTTAATGGACTTAAGCATACAATGATATTTAAATGAGGTATTTTTATGGGGAATGCGCACAAAATCATGATAATTTCATTAAAGAATTAACTATTATACCAGTCTCATAGTTTGCTAACCTAATTCATGCAAATACCGTAATACTAAATAATTTAATAAAATTCTTCCTTTTGCTATAATTTCCTAAATTCCTTGAGACTACTTCCATTATATGTCAGAAGAAGATGAACTATTGACAACGAAGGTGAGCAGATGGCATCCCTAGAAGCAAGTTCTCATCAAAATGAACAATTAAATCGTGAAACTACTCAATGTAAAACTGATACCTCTCAATAAGATGAGATATTCACATTTGCAAAAGATTAATCAAGCCATCCCCAAAAAAATAAATTCAAGCTATAGCTCAGCACTTAATTTCACTGTCAATTTTAATGAAAGAGAAAATAAATAAACTGGAAAACTCAGCCCCATTGAGAAAATTAAGACCGAGCGAAGAAGCAATTAGAATAGAAATATAACAACTGACGTACTCATCAATCGGCTAAAGAATCTAAAGGAATTAAAATTAAAAACGCATCTTATGAACTAAGATGAAAAAGCTGGAAAATGTTGGTAAACATTAAGAAATAGTATATTAAAATCGCAGAATCCAAGTAGTCCCCAACAGGAAACATCGAGGGAAGGATATAAATCCAACCACAAAAGAAAACGATAAAATTTGATGGAATTAGCAGAGAGGGCCCATCAGTATTTAAGAATTAAGAAACATTAATTAAAGTAAAAATATTTCATTGAATCAGAGGGTGCAAGCAAACGAAAATTACAGAAAAAGTAACAATAGATTGAATCAATGCTGGGCAAGTGGAAATTAAAGACAAAATCCAACTTGAAAATTGAATAATGTAATGACAAACAATTGGAAAGGGAACTTCTACGCGACATTCGTAAAAATATGCTGGAGACTAACCTAAACCGGATGAAATTGGACATAAACCACAAGAAGATAGTGGAAATGAGATGAAGGAATTGTTATGATTATTTTTATCTATCAGATTTAAAAGAATTATTATGGAATTAAGTTAATAAATTTATAGAATTAAGTTAATTGGCCATAAATCTATTCGATTATTCCAAATTAGAATATAATAATTGATACAATAGAAATGCAAACTAAAATACTTCAGAGCAACCTCTATAACTCCCCCAAGTTTCTAAGCAAGTGTACATCTATTCCCACCTTTTCTGAAAGCACTGACTCTTCTTCTAATTCGATCGAGTCGATGGATGATGAGTTTCGTCAATTAGCAATCAAATGGATTCTATCAATCAACAAAAGAGTCGAAAAGGATACTCACTATTTAGCCATAGCCTATCTTAACCAGCTTATTGAGAAATTTATCTACATTAGCTAATAAAATTATGAGAAGTTAGCCATTACACTTCTATTGCTGGCCAGCAAAATGAATTAAATCTATCCTCCCAAAATCGCATCCATGATTGCTAAATGCAAAGGAATCATTACCAAAGAAGAAATTATTGAGATGGAGGCCTATCTTTTGCAGGCCTTTAATTTTAATATTTCAATCGATAGCACTCCCTACACCTATATCGACAAGATATTGGGTTCAGCTCATCGGGATAGACTCGAAGATTGCTAAAAACTGTTAAGAGTTGTTGCATCCTCCCGCTAAATCTATGAATTTGGAGATGAAATTCTGGCCCTAGCAATTATATATCTGATAATTCCACAATATGTACGAGACATGAAACTCAATGAAAATCAGAAAGTGAAAACGTTAGCAATTAAAATATACAACATCTACACTGAGACCAAGGAAAAATATCAAAGATAAAAGGAGAATACACGAATGATGGAATGACCGACCAAACACTCATTCATTTTTAATTTTCTTATTTCTTTCCAATCTTAACTTTTAATGGTTATTAAGCACACTGCTGCTTTCAAGAAATGATTGAGTCGGCGTATAGAATAGACAAAATCTGCTCATCTTTATATTAACGATAAAGCATATAAATGAAGATATTAGTCTTTGGAATGGTGTTAGTTTGATGATAAGGTCTATTGGATCATGCCAAATGTTGAACAGAGCACTTGGTAACCACAACTCTCTTCGAAGGCTTTCCTGATCCAGAGCCAACTGCTTCAACTGCTTTGACTACATCCTTTCCTTCAGCAATTCTTCCGAAAACAACATGTCTTCCATCAAGCCATGAAGTAGCTGCGGTTGTAATGAAAAACTGACTGCCATTCGTGTTAGGTCCTGCATTGGCCATAGAGAGGCAGAATGGCTCATGCTTTAGTTTGAAGTTTTCATCATTGAATTTTTGTCCCCAAATTGATCTTCCTCCAGTACCGTCTCCATTAGTGAAGTCGCCTCCTTGAATCATGAAGTTAGGAATTATTCGATGGAAACTGCTGCCCTCGAATGTAAGAGATTTTCCATTGTCAATAATGTTTCCTTGGCAGAGTCCGACAAAGTTTTAAACTGTTTTTGGAACAGTCTTTCCAAAAAGATCAATGACAATATCTCCAGCTGATTCACCCCCAATGTCAATTGAGAAAGTGACTTGATGAGTAATTGGCTCCTATATTAGTAAAATTATTTACGCCGTCGAGACCGCATAGAACAACTGCAATCAATCCGAGGAGGATAAGATTGGTTTTAATCATTTTATACACGTATAAACAATTGAACGAATCTTAAAATGAATCATTAATAAATCTCATATTTTAAATGCTTAAACAACAACATAAAAAGATATTCCTTTGTATTTTTAATTCCAATTGCATTATACAGCCATTGATTATCTTGAAAATTAGAATACTGATTTAGTCAAAAACACAGATATAAACAATCACTATTTAGCAAGTGTTTGAGTGGCATTATGATATTTTATTACCTTTTCATACTCTTTGTACTTTCCAAGCTTTTACTGATAATATCGATCGTACAGACCAAAAATATCCTTTTTTAACTTGACTTCGCAATTTTTAATACACGGCTCTGAATTTCCTCCACGGTTATTGCATTCATATCTACAAATAGTAAAATTATCATCGCACTCTTCCTTCAGATTTACTATTTGCTTATGGTCTTTAATAATTTGCTTTTCCAGTTTATTAATGCATTAGTAATAGTGCTCTGGTTGAGATTGAAACGATTTGTAGCATTCTATCCTTTGCCTATAGATTGCCAGCTGATTAAGATTGTAGAATTTTCTGTAATTGGTTTATATATCTGCGACAATGTCTTCATATAGTTTGTCGAAGGACGACATTATTAATTTTAATTAAATTAATATCAAGTCAGCATAAGCATATTATCGAAACAAACATAAGAAATATCATTAATTTATTAGAGTTCTCCGCAAACAGGATTATCTGTTTAGATAGACCTGCTCAATCATCGATTCTTCGTATTTTTAGCTTTTTTCCATTTTTTTAACCATTTCGTTGTAATTTTTATAATAGAGTAGTAACTATCGGATATTGTAGGATGCAGATGTTTGCAGGGTAATATAATCTACCTCTCTGCCTCTAAAGTAGACCAGTATTGAGGATGAGTATGGCTATATCCTTAGAATGTCTTAAAACTCAAAAGAAAAGATACAATTCGCTAAACAGATGGAGAATAGGTAAATCTTGCTATATTTTATAACCAGCCAGCAGTTTATATTTTCAATGTAATCGTTCTATTGATTATTGATTTTACAGATTATACTCCTGAATTATTAACTCATTTGCACTATATATGAGACAGAACCATAAAAGATGTCATCTTTGATTTCCATGATAATTGAAACGGCTGCCAACTGTGATATGTTTGTCGTGTTATGCTCTTTCTCACTATCCTTAATTTTAGAAACTCTAAAAAAGGCGAGATTCTGTTTTCCGATTTCCTTTAATTTCGAATATATTTTAGTGAAATTAGCGAGATAATCCCTTTCCCAAGTGTAATCCCCATCTTAAAATAAAGTATATTGGTTGGTGACCATATCCCGAGTTCTCGTTGGAACTTTGTTGATCTTTAAATCGTTAAAATTAATTTGATCTACCTCATCAAAACGCTGATCTTTAAAATATTGAGTAATTCCAACAAGGATCGATAGCTTAAGGATACTGTTATAGGTTAATAGATATTTTCCCTTTTTACATTCGTAAATTATCTGACTAGCGATTATCTTTAGACGAACTCGATCATTGCGGATTTAGGCTTCCTCTGTCTGTGGAATCACGTAAATCATTTTTTTGAAGATTAATCGATATTTCCCAAAACGTATCTCTTATACAACTTTAGGGAGATATTCATCATTATCTAGCAATCGACCTGCGTAATTTCTCTATAGATATAGTCGAAAATCCTTATAGCATTTAAGTCCAATTTGCTATGAAAGTTTTTCAATCAAGCAAAACACTTTTTGGTTGATCCTCATATCAACTTTTTTTAGGAAAAATCCTCTTTGGTTTTAAATGCCGGGTATTAAGACGCTGATGATGATTATTTGCTCATCCATTCGAGGCTAAAGTAACTCTGTGTATCGATTAAAGTAACCGGACTTGATTTAGTTTGCTAATAAAATGTCTTGGATTGACAGTCTCTTTGATTTGCCTCTTCCCTTTTTATATTCTATAAATGATTCGTTCTATTTCAGTATATTATGAAAAAGAGAGACTCTTTTTGATTGATCTATTTATCCTTTGTCTTTGTTTGTAAGCAAGCCCAATTGACTACCTGTTGATCTTTGACTTGTCATACTCCTCTTTCTGTGCAACTATTAAGCCTCTCGATATCTTTCTGGCAGATCATAAAAATCAGTGGGAAGTGTCAATCTTTCTAAAACTGATTCTCCCCCTTTGATTATCTCCTGCTTGGATAGAATCTCTTTCAAGAACCTTTGAATATTCATTTTTCTCTCCTCTATTTTCTTTGGCTTGTGGTTAAGTAACCAATTTGTTTGTAGCAAATTATTCTTTATGGAGATTTCATATTTTAGCTTGATATGCTATTGAACTTCCAACAATTCGCTATACCTCAAAAATATTTTTTATCTGATACTTTTGATTCTGATTTAGATGATGTAAATGGTGTACTTAAATATGGAACTGTTACGCTACTCTGTACCTAAGATTTCCACTTCAGGCAATAGATCGAGTCTACTTCTCTCTTTTAAAAATTATAGATTTTCCTTATTCTTTACACTACAAAGGCTGGCCAGTTTTTATAAATTTTTCATCTATGCCTTCACGAGTTCACTATAAATTTTTTGGATTAAATTTTCCTTCTCCTATTCATTTTTACATTTAAAAGTACAACTATCACCCTCACCATTCTGAACAGTGAAAGAGTTTTTATAAAACAAGTTGTCTTCATTTTACATAATATTTCCACCTCCATTCTTGAAGGGGACAGATACGATAAAAGTCTCTTTATTGTTTACCACTTTAGAAATGATAAGTTCAGTATTTAGCATATACATCGTGCACTAAAGAACTTCATTATCATCTGTAAGAATGGTAACTGGCTCTTCGAACACAAATTATACACCAGGTTAAGAAATGGCATGGGGCAATAACAGATTTTTTTCAATTTATCCAATTTTATATCGGTTAACTACCTGATTTAGCTTTTAGTTGTTACTGTGATTCACTTCTTGAAACATTTGCAATACCCTATCAATGTTTTTGCTATCAGGATGATCAGGTGGAGTCATGCGTTTGATTTCCTTCATGATAAGTACATATTTTGGCAATCTTTGGACAGGTTTAATAAGATAATCCCGGAGCGTGAGTAGTTTATATTTGGGATTGATCCTGATACTTTTGACGAATTCCTAAAAGCGTGAATTATGTTCCATGAGATAGTTGATCTTATTCTAACTTAATTAAAAGTTATTGAAGTACTAAAAGTATATTTTAAAAAAATGTATTTCCTTCTCCACTTTTTAAAAGATAATCTTGTAGTGCGTGTAATTGTCAGCTAAATTGAAAATAGCAGCAAAAAATAATTAGTTCAACCTCCTTATTTGGTCGATGTTGGAAAAGATTATGTCTGCTTATTCCGTATCTATGATTCTTTTGCTGAGCAGACTCATCTTGAAGTCAGATATCACCACACTCAGATCACGGATGTATTTTTATTATGTTTCCACCATTTATTTTATTATCAGTCTGCGCGTTCGGGGATCTTTTATTAAATTGCGAAGATTGGTTCTCATAGATTTGGCTCTAAAATATCTTTGGATTCTTATGATGGCATTTAGTTTTCGGCTTTATGTGGATTAGCCTTACATATACGAAATTATTATGGTATAAATACACAAAGAGATTAATGACTTGATGAGTAATATTTGGATAAAAGAAGTAATAAAAAATGTGGATTGTGTTGATTCCCACAACAAAAGAAATAAATGCATTTATAATTTATAATTTATACATATTTTGTCAATGATTGCGCAGTTGGAATGAATCTGAAAGGAAATATCGTTTTTAACATACATATCCTGGAAAACAATTGTTTATTCAGATACATTTATGAATTTGATAAATAGACGATTGCTATTTAGTTTCAATGACCAGAATAAGGAATATAATCCTATGACAGCCTCACTTTCTTTCAATATCAAATTCAATAATCTGAATATAATACATCATTAATTATCTTTAATCATCACATGATAAATAAGAACGAGTGGAGCTTAATCACTTATAGTGAGAAAGATATAAATCGAAAAATACTTTCCATTGACTAAATCGGCCACCTTGAAGAGGACTTTGTTAAGCTTCTCGCACTTAAATAATCCTATGAAAGGTAAAATGCCATACCCAAGCCTGAAGAATTGCTGAGGATACTCAACTGCAAGGTCAAAAAATTAAAATAATAATAAGAAGAAAGCAGTCTCTGCAACGTGTGCTTCGAACAGTTAAGCAATCATAAACTTTGGTGCAGGATATGCGGAAATTATACTTGCAAAAAATGTCTTGTCAGAGAAAGAGAACTAAAAGATGAGACAAGAACTTTCTTTTGCTAAAAATGCGACCAACAATATCTTCGATCCATGTCTGGTATCACTTTTTATAATAAAACCGAATAGCTTCAAAAAGGTTTCTTACGATTAGTAAAAGAGCAGGAGGGTATTGAGGATTTAGTGAGCAAGTAAAAAAATAAATTGCTCAAGAAGGGAAGGGGCAGTATAACCTCTGAATTGATTGAGAAGACAAATAAGTTCGAAAGATTGTCTGAATAAAATAAAATAATGAAGGCCCAATCTTTGGAACTTCAGAAAAAGGTGTAATTTGGCAGAAACATCAACAAAGAGTTAAAGAAGAAATTGCATAATCTGCGGAAACAGCAAAAGGAAAGTTTTGGAACTCTTTCCAATAATGATGAGTATCATAGTGAAGTGGAGCCTCCAATAATATCCAACTAATTGGAAATATCAATCGATCATTTTCAAGAAAGCGTGCTGACCGATCAATTTAATCGGGAGGACTAGTTTAGAAAGTGCAAATGCCAAATTTATTGATTTATTTGTACTATTTTGGTCAAATTCATATTTTAAGAGCATAGGCAATTTAGACATTGAATTAGTTTAATAAAATTTGTGCTGTTTTATATCAATGATTACTCTTGGTAAACAATTTGGAACAAAAAGTCAA
>Ga0302186_10002150_pt1 | contig 15443 bp, 12 predicted proteins | sample II_Bog_E1_2_FD_198782 | JGI IMG/M metagenome (GOLD analysis project Ga0302186, IMG submission 198782) | Peat permafrost microbial communities from Stordalen Mire near Abisko, Sweden - II_Bog_E1_1 | ecosystem: Environmental > Terrestrial > Soil > Wetlands > Peat | place: Sweden: Abisko... | reverse complement strand
CCCCCCCGTCCCAATATTAAGACCAATGGTATTAAATAGGGTTCGCCAGCGAGCCCCGAAATGGGCGAGCGTGGGAGCAAGTGCCGTTTAGGCACGCAGCGACTCATTTAATATTTAAATAAAGATGAATGTTTATAAGTTCATTCTCAACCCAGTATTTTTTATATTTAGTGCGACAAATATAAAAAATATAATGTAGGACAGTATAACATAAAATACCCATTATTTTATAATATAAGTCCCTTTATAAATGAATTTTTTTAATAGATTTTCAATGAACAACTCCATACCAACTGAACCGCCACCAACCGAACGAACCGACCTTTATGAGTGTTTAGGAGTAAATCCATCTGCATCACAAGAAGAAATTAAACGGGCATTTCGCATTGCCTCTTTAAAATATCATCCAGATAAAAACCCCGGCGATAAAGATTCTTTGTCAAAATTTCAATTAATTAGCGAATCATATTCCATTTTATCAGACGAAAATAAACGGAAATTATATGATATATATGCTAATGCTAAAATAAATATGCAATTTAAATCAGGAAACGGTGGAGGACCATACGGATATGGTGCAGATAAAATATCTAAACATAAAAATATAAATCCAAACGATTTTATAAATAAAAAATACGAGAATACTGCAAATATGAATGACATTTTCTCACAATTTTTTAATCAAATGTCTCCAAATGCAGGAGGGGCAGGTGTATTTATGGGAATAAACCCAAATATGTTTATGAATGAAGGTGGAGGTAATGATATTCCAATTATTACTGAACTAAACGGCAATGATATTCAAGATATATTAAATGAATTAATGGGAAATGAACATATTTTAAACAATATACTACAATCATCGTCATTAAATGCAATATTATCTCAAACAAATAATCAATCACATCATAATCATAATCAACATTATAACCACCAACAAATAGAAAAAGAAAAAATACCATATAATTCAATTGAACAACGTAATAAACAACACATAAACACCCCTTTATCAAATACATCTCACTCCATTGCCCCAAACACCGTTCCCACCCCCTCCCCCTCAAACACCCATATTTATTCTAAACCCGAATCCATCGTTATGCACTTGGAAATATCAATGGATGATGTTTATAGTGGAACTCAAATTCCCATCCAAGTAGAACGCTGGATTTTAAATCCAAATACAAATAATCGCACATTTGAACGCGAAACATTATATGTAAAAGTATATAAAGGCATTGATGACGGTGAAATAATAACGATTCCCGATAAAGGACATATTATTACAAATTGTTCTAATGGAGATATTAAAGTCGTTATTAAAGTAATAAATACAACCGAATTGAAACGTAAAGGGCTGGATTTACTTTATGGGAAACATATAACCTTAAAAGAAGCACTTTGTGGCGATTTTGAATTTGAAATGAAATTATTGGATGGAAATAGTTGCACCATTAAAAACAAAACAGGGTCTATAATAGAACCTAATTTTCGCAAAACATATCCACAAATGGGACTAACACGGGGCGACCAAACCGGCAATCTCATTATCTGTTTTATAATAGACTTTCCAACTCAATTAACCGACGAACAAATCCAACAAATAAAAAACATATTATAAATAGTAAAATTGAGCGATAATGATTCACTTTTATATGTAAAATATCAATTTATTAAAAAATCAAAATCCATTTTTTAATAAATACTTTGTAATAAATAATAATCTATTTTTATTCCTATTTATGCAGAACACATTTCACAAATTTCATCATCTTCTAAATCATTTATATTTTTATTTAATTCGGGTTCAATCGTAAATTGTTGCGCCTGATGTTTGGCTTTGCGTCTCAAATAATAAATACCAGTTTTTAGTCCTTGTGTCCAAGCATAAAAATGCATACTCGTTAGCACTCCATATGTAGGGTCTTCAAGCCATAAATTTAGACTCTGACTTTGACAAATAAACGCACCTCTATCGGCGGACATATCAATTAAATGGCGCATAGGTATTTCCCATACTGTTTTATATTTTTCTTTAATATTTTGTGGAACCAAATTGTCGGGCAAATATTGAACACTTCCCTGATTTTCAATAATGTTATTTTTGAGTTTATCTGTCCAAACACCCAATTCAATTAAATCGCGCAACAAATATTTATTAATAACCACAAATTCACCCGCCAATGTACGTCTTGTATAAATATTGTTTGTGAGCGGTTCAAAACACTCATTGAATCCCAAAATCTGCGATGTTGATGCCGTAGGCATTGGTGCCAATAATAACGAATTTCGTAGTCCATATTCCCGAATTTGGTCCTTTAATAATGCCCAATCATAGCGATTAGGTGTGGGAACAACATTCCACATATCAAATTGTAATATCCCATTTGACGCTGGCGAACCCTTAAATGTCTCATATGCACCATCTTTTTGGGCTAATTCCATACTTGATTCCAACGCCGCGTGATACATCGTTTCAAAAATTAAACGATTAATCGCACGTGCCTCATTGCTATGATATGCAACATTCATTAAAATAAATACATCCGCTAAACCTTGAACACCAATTCCAATAGGACGATGTTTTTTGTTTCCATTTGCCGCTTTTTCAGTGGGATAAAAATTAATGTCAATTACATTATTCAAATTGCGCGTAATTACTTTCGCTACATAATGCAATTTTTTATAATCAAATTCACGTGTAATTGGATTCACATATGTTGGAAGCGCTATACTCGCCAAATTACATACTGCCGTCTCCTTTTCATCCGAATATTGAATAATTTCAGTGCATAAATTGGAACTTTTAATAGTACCAATGTTTTGCTGATTTGACTTCCTATTTGCCGCATCTTTAAAAAGCAAAAAGGGCGTCCCCGTCTCCATTTGTGCATCCAAAATTCTCAGCCACAAATCACGCGCCTTAATCGTTTTTTTCGCACGACCCTCCACCTCATATTTTCCATAAAGTGCCTTATATTCATCCCCCCATACATCCGACAACCCTGGACACTCATTGGGACAAAATAATGACCACGACGCATTTGCTTTTACACGCTCCATAAAAAGGTCCGAAATCCATAATGCATAGAAAAGGTCGCGCGCCTTTGATTCCTCGTCCCCGTGATTTTTACGCATTTCCAAAAAATCCTCTATATCTGGATGATGGGGTTCAAGATAAATTGCAAAAGAACCAGCACGCTTCCCTGACTGATCGACATATCGTGCAGTATTATTAAATACTCTTAACATTGGAACAATTCCATTAGATACCCCATTCGTCCCGCGAATAAACGATTTTTTACCGCGAATATTGTGGATATGCATTCCAATACCGCCACTATATTTGCTAATTAATGCACAGTCTTTTAGGGTGTTAAAAATGCCTTCAATACTGTCATCTTCCATTGCAACAAGGAAACAAGAACTTAATTGTGGATGCGGTGTTCCAGAATTAAAAAGAGTAGGCGTCGCATGAATAAAATATTTTTGAGACATTAAATCATATGTTTCCTTAATTGCCGTCTTAACTTTATCTACCGAAATATTACAAATACCCGTTTTAAATAATATGTCATTATAATGAATTCCAATAGATACACGCATCCACATATGCTGAATTCGCTCTACAACAACACCATTAATACTGAATAAATAATTCCGTTCCAGTGTTTTAAACCCAAAATAATCAATGAGATAATCGCGTGAATGGTCAATTGTTCTATCAATCCACTCACTATATGCCTGTGCAAAATTAATTAATTCGGTTGAAACTAATGGTGAATGCATCCCATTAATATCTTTAAAATAATATAAATCTGTAATTACCTTTAAAAATGAAGGAGTCGTATTTTTTTGGTGGGTAGATATAATCATTCCATTTGCAAGTGCTGAATAATTTGGATGTTTGGTAGATAACATCGCACATTGTTCTGCCATTAATTCGTCGATTTTTGCGGTGGGAATACCATTATATAACTGGTCAATCACTTTAATGGCTAATTGTGTGTAATTAATATTTTCAATATTAGACATTTTACCCACATTTTTAATGCGCTTTAAAATTTTATCAAATGACATTATTTCAATCGGTTTATCCCTTTTAGTTACAAACATATCGGCGTCAATTGCGGTTGTTGCTTGTGTTGCGATTGCCGTGGGTATTTCATTGGACGTATATAAAGGGGATGCTATGGTGGAATTCATATAATATAAATTAGAATATTTATATTATAATATCAACATATCTTTTTAAATTCTTTTTTTGGGAAATAAAGAGAGAAATATTAGACTTTGGTTTTAACTAAAGAAATGATGGATTTTGCCATAAAATGTGGAGGCGGTTGATTTTGCGCTTGCTCTTTCTGCTCTTGCTGCTCTTGCTCTTGCGGCGGATTCTTCGGCTAATGCTGCGGATTCTTCGGCTAATGCTGCGGATGCTTCGGCTAATGCGGTTCCTGCTTCGGCTAATGCTGCATCAGCTCTTGCGGATGCTCTTGCGGCTGATGCTGCGGATGATGCTGCGGATTCTTCGGCTAATGCGGGTCCTACTGCGAATGATGCTGCTAATGCTGCGTCTAATGCTGCTGATGCTCTTGCGGATGCTGCTGATGATAGTCTTACGAATAATTCTATTTCACTTTCTGTTGTTTCCGTGGGTATTTTACTTTCTACTGCTTCTACTGATTCTACTGCTACTGCGATTGCTGTGGGTATTTCACTTTCGGTTGCTATTGCGATTGCCATGGGTATTTCATTGGACGTATATAAAGGGGATGCTATGGTGGAATTCATATAATATAAATATTCTAATTTATATTATAATATCATCATATCTTTTTAAATTCTTTTTTTGGGAAATAAAGAGAGAAATATTAGATTTTGTTTTTAACTAAAGAAATTTTGGATAATAATATATTCATTCATATTTGATTTTCTCTCATTAATATATTATTAAATAAAATTTAACGAAGAAAGAAAAAGGTAAAAATGAAATTACCCAAACATATAATGACTTTATCCATTTGTTTTATTATAACGGTTATTTTTTTGTCTATGACATTTAATAGGTCAATGTTAAATAATACTGAAGGATATACTAACACTTTAGAATATTCAACCGTTTCTGGATTATCGCCTACATCTACACCTACATCTAAAACAATTGCCCCTATGTCTCTTAATACACAAAATACAAAAAATGACAAGTTTGCCCGTGATAGTTTATTGTTAAATGGCGTTTATCCTTTAAAAAATACAAATCAGGTTAATTTTAAAGACCAGTGGCAAAAATGGTGGCACTATCCCTCATTTGAAGTCGGTTCCTATAAACAAATTACGAATAATATTCGCTATCCAAATAATCCAGACGATGCCAACTGCACGCCCGACGAATTTTGTGGGGCTTTATATCACAATGCACAAATTAAGTCAAATGTATATGAACCCATACCACCAACCGACGTATGCACCGATAAAGTGCGTATTGGATATTATAATGCAAATAATAATATGCTTCCCTTTGTAAGTAATTCGCCTAATATTCTTTATTAAGTTGTAAAAAATCACAAACAATTAATACATAATAAAATGTTTTTATATTGTTTTTTTCGGAAGGAAAGAGGTGAGGGGATATACAACCACATAATTCACAAACAATTCATAAACAATTCACAAACAATTCATAAACAATTCATAAACAATTCATAAACAATTCATAAACAATTCACAAACAATTCATAAACAATTCACAAACAATTCATAAACAATTCATAAACAATTCATAAACAATTCATAAACAATTCATACATAATAAAATGTTTTTATATTGTTTTTTCGGAAGGGGGCGCATTAAAAAATATGATTTAATTATTAGTCCTAAATCATACCTGAATCATATTTTCAAACTCATCGACTGACGTAGACTGAATTAACTTATTAATTAATTCAAGAGGTGTAATATTTTTTTTCAACAATATTTGCAAATTATGTTTATATGTGTAGTCCGGATATACATTATGAACAATGTCATAAAACATTTTCTCTGAACAAAATCCCAATTCTAATTTCATATCAAATCTACCAGGTCTCAAAAATGTTTTATTTATTCTTTCGGGATTATTTGTGGTAGCAATAATAATACGCCCATTATTGTCTTCCAATCCATCCAAAAATTGCAACATTTGACCAGTATTGTCATTTGTTTTTTTAGTTTTAATCTGCTCAATTATAGACGTTCGTTCTTCTTGGGTTTGTGCATACATCAATAATTCTTTTAAGGATTCAATCGAATTATCTTGGTTATCATTTTTAGACATTAAATAATCAAATTCATCAAATACAATAATATGCGTTGTCTGTTTTTCTCTTATCTCATTAAATGGAATCACATTACTTAATGAAATATTAATCAATAAAATATCTCTATTTAAATAATTTGCAATCGCAGAAATACATCCTGTTTTACCTGTTCCAGGTGGTCCATACAATAAAATACCAATCTTATTGTCTAATGACAATTTTTTTGGATACATATTATTATCCTTAAATTTATTTAACATAAGAATTAAATTCTCTTTTTGGTCAAAATATAAATTATCAAATAATTTGTTTTTATTTACTAAGCCTTTGTTTTTTAGAACCAGTTGTTTGTTTTCAGTGCAAAATTCATAAATACGTTTTGTTTCGGAATTAGTATTAGTATTATCTACAAACAAATGATTCACACATTTATCTAATTCTTCATAATCGTCCGAATATGCCTCATAATCTATTATCCAAATATATTTATATTCACCATTCACTTTATATTTCCAAACTGGCATATAAATATCTTTAAACGGACTAATGCCCGTATTATTTTTTTCCATTTTTTTATCACATAAGTGAAATTTCATTTGGTTATAAGAATGTATTTTAATTTTATTTTTTTTCATCCAAATGTCATAATTTATATAATACAAAGTGACTACAAATTTATATTTTTTAATATCACTAATCTGATATTTTTTAAACGGAAAATTATCAATATTAATGCTTGTAGGTTCGTCAGTTTCTTTATAAAATACTTTATTAGTGTATTTGACTATAAATTGAGCCAATTTATTATATAAAAATGTTCCAATTAATATATACATACTGTTTATAATTACGGTTAATGCATTATCAACTGTTCTATTACCAGTATTTACATTACTTACTACATACATATTAATCAATTGCTGCACATTTGATGTAATTGTATTTAAAATTTGTTCTGACATTGTCTTTCGTTGTTGTATGTTAGTTAAACTTTTAAGTATTTGTATTATTTAAAATAATTAATATCATTTTTTTTGGGTGTAGCAATTCAATGTGCATTGTGGTCTTTTATTTATTATTTATTATAAATTATCCTCAATTAGGGGGGAGGGGTGGGTTCTTTATATACTTTTAATTCGCTTGTAAATAAAAATTCGTCGGCTTTGCGACATCTGCGATGTAAATTACATTCTAAACATGCAATTACAAAATTATCATTGTTATGCCCCTTTGCATTATCAATACGGTCTATTGACCATTGCTTTTTTTCTCTCACTATCTCATAAAGAATATATACTGGTTTATGACAATAATAACATAACATATTTTCTTTTATTATTGTTTCTCTCACATTATTAAAATCAATAAATTGTTCTTTATCATATAACCCCTTTTCTTGGTCTTGAGACTTATAACCACATATCTTTCTCATTATCTGTTGTTTCATTATTAACGCAATATTTCCAGACATATCCATCAATTCATCTAATTGTAATACTGAAGATGATAATATTGTCCCTGGAACCGTTTTCTTCCATTTCTCTGTCTCAACACAAATACGTTTGCGGTTTTTACGTTTTTCTTTCTCTTCCTGCGTTTCTGCTATTATATTACGCGATTTAATGTGCCCCCCATTATTCCTTGTCTTTATATTCTTTACATCGGTTAAATAAATAACTTTATTGTGGTCATTATTATCTGGGTCTATATTTCTCTCAAAATCACCGTTATCTGGGTCTATATTTCTCTCAAAATCACCGTTATTTAATTTATGTACTGTTAATATTTGTTTATTGTTTTTTGACATTATTTGTTTATAGTATAATATAGTATATTATATTACAATTACCAACTAAACTAATTCATACATAATATAACATTTATTTTATATTATTATAAATATTTCCAACAATTATGATTGCTTTTTATAGGGGGGTGGGGTTGGGGCTTTTATTATATATTCTCCCTTCACACTTACAATCCATTTTGAGTTTCGCTTGCTTTAAAATATCCTACGCACAACTTTTACACATATTTATATTTATATGCGTAAAAGAATATAAATATATAACATTATAAATATATATAAAAACATTTATATATAATAATGGATGCCTCATATAATACCGTTATTGAACAGGAAAATACAGAAGAGTGTATAGACCTTAAAAATATACAATATAAAACGATGTTTTATCATAATACTATTTTACCGAGTCATATTAATTCATCGGATAGCATATCAAATCTTGACAAATTTCTGGAAAGTGAAATCAAACAAAGTAATTCATCCGAACAAAATTGGAACAAACTAAACAAAACAATGAAATTAAAAAAACTATTGGATTATGCTGACACTATTTCAAAAGAAAGAAATTATGATAATAATGAAAAACAAACACTCATCTTATTTTTCCGCTCTTGTCTTGATAGCAAACGACTTCAAAGTATAAAACAAGTAAGTTATGACCCTAAAACTGGTAATATTAAAGATGTGCCTGTATTACTTTATAATAAAACGAATCGCCATTTTACATTGCGAAATATTGACAAACAACACCATTCCACACTAAAATTAATAAACAAACCACTAACAAAAACATTAGATATTAAAGATTAGGTCTAATTAAATTGACACAAAAGATATTTAAGACAATTTATTATATAATATGAATATGAATACATTACATTCTTATTATAATAGCACCGTAATATCTAATTCCACAATACACTCTATTACAGATAATATAATGCATTGTGAGGTTGGATTTATAACGGAAAAAGATGAATATTTAACCGCTTTTATTGAAATGGTTATTCAACGTATGAATGAATATTATATGACTCAATCCTCATCCAATATTCCAATGCCCCCCTCATTCTTTAAAGATATGTTCTTCAATTTATATAATGAATTGATTGATGAATTTACCGATTTTTTCGATGATAATGATAATGATAATGATAATGACACCAATTGGACTGAAGATGAAATTCTATTTATTTTGGAAAAATGTTTGTATATGTTTATAAACACAAATTCAAATGTTAAAATGGACATTACAGAATGTGATTGGACTGCATTTCAAATTCAACATAAAAATACAAACACCACATTAACATCACAAACTAATATATTAACTGATAAAATCAATTATTTGCGCAATTTACCACAACCAACCCAGCGCACCACCGAATGGTATAAATACAGATACAATTTATTGACTGCAAGTAATGCATATAAGGCACTGGGTTCTCAAGCCCTGCAAAATAGTTTAATATATGAAAAATGTCAGCCTTTAATAATTCATGGAGGTAGTTCATCAGCAACCGCAACCACAACCGCAACCACATCCACATCAATGATGATGAATATTGAACCTGACCATTATATATTGGATGATATTACTGACAACTGTCAATATCAACAATTGACACCACTTATCAATACAAATAGCCCACTACATTGGGGGCAAAAATATGAGCCTTTATCGGTTATAATATATGAACGCATATTTAATACCCAAATTGAGGACTTTGGATGCATTCAACATCAAGAACATTACTTTTTGGGAGCCTCACCAGATGGCATTAATATTGATATAAATAATAAACTATTATATGGACGCATGTTGGAAATCAAAAACATTGTTAATCGCCCCATCACGGGCATTCCTAAACGCGAATATGCAATTCAAATGCAATTACAAATGGAAGTATGTGATTTAGATGACTGTGATTTTTTAGAAACCAAATTTTTTGAATTAAATAATGAACTAATATTTTATGATGAAATTGAACAATCGGTAAATAAAAACAATGGGAAAATGAAAACAGTTCAAGGTTTAGAAATACCCGCTTTTTATGGCATAATATTACAATTGCAACATAACGAAAAATCAACTCCAATATATATTTTTAGAATATGGGATATGGGCATTGATACACCAGAAAGCATTGCCGAATGGGAAACACAAACAATGCAAGAATATTTTGAAAAAGAAAACCGCAATGGAATTGCACATATCAGATGGATAAATACTATTTATTGGAAATTGGAAATTATTAGTTGTGCATATATTGAACGCAATCGGGAATGGTTCAAACAAAATGTAAAACAATTCGAAAAAATATGGAAAACAATTGAACAAGAACGCATAAATGGATATGCACATCGCGCACCCATTAAACGTGTGCCTAAACCGATTGAACCAGCACCAACTCATACACTTGACCAGTATATGACTCAACATTCTCCACAACAAACTGATAAACACATTGAAATAGTATCGTCTAATACTATAAACAATTATTTGTCATCATCAACATCAACATCAACATCAACATCAACGACATCAAATTATAAATACTCTAAACCATTAAAATCGGCAGTTGATTTATCTATTTGTCTTTTTACACAAATAAATAAATCGACTTAATAATAATATGACTCCTTAAAATATATTATATATTATTATTATATAACATATTTCTATCTCAATCCAATACCAATATGAATATTGCTTCAACCGAACTAATATCGCCAAGCCCATCTACAGAATCAATGAATAAAACTCAACATAAAAAAGAATGGATTATTGATTTTTATTCTCAAAAAATGAAATCGGTTTTAACTGAACATATGAAAAATAATATAGATATGTTTAAATTAAAACAAGGCAATGTGTTTTTGAATTTAACCGACTTTTATAACACCTTATATAAACAAGAAAAAATAATAAAGGATTCAATTAAAATTACGCGCATTGAAATTTATTCCATTAATAAATATAATACTCATATTTTATTATACGATTTAGATTTTTATGATATTGAAATTAATCGCCTTGTATCAAATGAAGAAATTACAAATGCATCCTTTATGTTATCCACAATGTGGAATATGCCATTAACCATTGAATACATATATCCTCTACTAATACATAATAAAATAAATATGACTGACACTAACACCGACTCTTTTTCTCTCAATTCTTCATTAAAATATTCCATCTTTATCACATATTTTTGCGAAAATCATTTCTCTATGAGAGACGAACTAAATGCCAATTCTATTCTATTTTTACCGTAAAAATAGTATTCATTATCATTATTTATATGCTTGTAATATTTTACCGAATTGATTTATTATATCGCGCTTTTTAGTTTTACCATTGCGTTTGAATTGAAGGGTGTGTTCGGGTATGCTACTCAATTTAACCGTGTGATTATGATGCATCCTCCGCTTATGTTTATGTTTATGTGTATAGGGGTGTTGTATTCGTCCCCCTCCTTTTTTTGTGTTTTTATTGTTAGAATCATGTTTCGTCGGTTTCGTCGTGTTAGAATCAGGGTTATTTTGAGGTTTTATTAAATTATTAAACATAGATAACCATGATTTCGGTTTTTCATATTTCGGGTCTGTAGGACCTAAATTATATTGTTTTACTATGTAATTTTGCCCAGTAAAATCAGCATATGATTTGCGAATTTTATTCCATTTATTATTACATTTTGCATATTCAAGTTGTTCTGGCGTTAGTTTTTTTCCATCAATTAATTCAAGGTCAATTTCAATATAATAACAAACATCTATGCTATCAAATGGAATCGTTACGCTCGGTTTTTTACCAGTACCAAATGCAGATAAAAATGCATTCTTAAATAAACTGTCATATTTTTTTTCTTCATTGTTATCACCACCTATTTGATGGACATTTGGGGCTGCATTATTAGACGCGTCATATGGGTAGCCATATTTAACATCGTTAGGCATATTATTAGACGCGTCATATGGGTAGCCATATTTAACATCGTTAGACATATTATTAGAAGCTTCATATGTGTAGCCATATTTAACATCGTTAGGCATATTATTAATTATTTTTATTATTTCATCAAGTTTTTTTTTCTGGCTTTGGGTTTCTTTATTTATGGTTTTTATAATCGGATTAAATGTCGTAATATCGTATTTGTTAAACGGTTGCGATGTGTTATTAATGTCAAATATATTCTTTGTAGATGTAGCAATAATTTCCCAATCGCCTTTTGTCCATTGCATATCCAATATTCTATATTGTTTCCCGCCATCGTAAAAATAACCATTTAATGGAAATAAATAATCTAACATTGTCAAAATATTAAAATCAATTTGCCCCTTTTTAACTGATTCCCGCAATAATTTAAGTTTTTCATTATCATCTATATTTTTTGGCGGTGGAATTATAAGATTTTTAAAACCTTGCATATAAGTTTGGGATTCCAATTCTTCCGCTTCCAATAATTCTTTATTAAATTTAAATGGTTCAAAAAAATATGATGTTCTATATTGTTTGTCTATATTATCTATTTTTTTTTTATCTAATTTTACCAGTGGATTGAATAATGGTGTCAGTTTCCAATTATCATTTAATGAATTTTCCGATGTATAAAATGGTACAAAATATATTCCATTCGATCTATCTGGCAAATGTGTGTTAATTTTAATTGCTAACCTTGTTGGTATAACAACCGTTGAACTATTATTATTTGGGATTCGGGTTTTTTGTGGTTGTTGGTAATATGTTTCTTGGTGTTGGGTAAATGTTTCTTGGGGGTTTTCTGGTGGTTGAATTAGTTTATTTAAACCGAATATACCATTTTCCTTGTCTATTTTTTTGTAGTTATTTTCAATTATATCGATGGGGTTCGTAGAACCGTCGTCTGTGGTTTCCGTAGAACCATCGGTGGTTTCCGTAGAACCGTCTGTGGGTTCCGTAGAACCGTCTGTGGTTTCCGTAGAACCGTCTGTGGGGTTCGTAGAACCGTCTGTGGGTTCCGTAGAACCGTCTGTGGGTTCCGTAGAACCGTCTGTGGGTTCCGTAGAACCGTCTGTGGTTTCCGTAGAACCGTCGGTGGTTGCCGTAGAACCGTCGGTGGTTGCCGTAGAACCGTCGGTGGTTTCCGTAGTGAATTCTGGGAGTGGGGTATGGTCGGTATTTGTAGATTTGTCAATTGATTCTACGGGGGAGTTTTCGGTGGTTGTATCCATATTTTTATAATTATTATATAATTTATACTTTTACAATTACGTATAATTTATATTTTTATAATTATTATATAATTTATACTTTTACAATTATGTATAAATTATATGTATATATAAATTTTTGAAATAAATCTTATTGATATTGTGCGATAAATTCATTTTTATATTGTTCGGGTATAAAATCAAAATGTATTAATGTAGAATTAAAATGATATAATTCCCGTTCTTTTTCTCCTTTTATTTTATTTTGTAAATTCATATTTTCAGATAAAATGAGGGAAATATTTTCATTTTCATTTCCTCCATAAAGTTCTATTAATTTTGTATTATTTAAGGCAGATTTAAATATCGGTGTAATATTATCGCTTTTATCTCCATTTATTATTTTGCAGAATAAATGGAACATATTACTTCCAATACGACGTTTCTCTCCTAAATTCACATATTTTAGGTCATAAAGCACTATACTACGATTATTGTCTAATAATTGCATATAATCATTATCACTTGCAATAATAATTATTTTTTTTATATGGTTTATTATGTCATTACTATTACACATATATTTAACGACAAGAGCAATACAATCATCGGCTTCTAAATGTGGGTGTTCAATGACAATATGATTTGTTTGTGTAATAATATGTTCATAAAAATATTGAAAAAATGGTCCAATTTGTGAATTAGAAATTCGTTGTCCTTTGTATTCATCATATAATTTTGTGCGCCAAATATTGCATCTGGGACAGTCTTTTGAAATAATAAGTTGATATATATCAGTTTTTGTTTCTCTAAATTGTTTGTGGATATTTTCCAATGATTTATTACATAATTTATGAAATTGTGAGAGAAATAATTCATTTTCAAATGGATTTAATTTTACATTGTCATATGTGTCTGTGTGCCTCAATTTCCACCAAGACAAAATAGCGTGAAACCGATAAAATATAAAATAACTTGCATCAATTAAAATAACGGTAGAATGTGTTTGTAAATATGAATGAATCGTTTTTTCAATTTTTATAAGTGTTGGATTTCCTTTTACTTTCGCCATTTTTGTTTCAAATGAAATCGTAATATGATTTTTGAAACAAAAATAGGTTATTTAATATATATTTACTTATCATATTGTTTCTATATTAAATTTCTATCTAATCTCAAAATATATTATATTATATTATATTATATTATATTATATTAATCAAAATTATGAACAGAAATTTAGCAGCATTGGACCATTCAGACGACATATTAGTTTTAGATATGGATGCGCCGAATAAATCGCCGTCCAAATCTCTTACAGGTGGTAAAATTCATAAACGACATAAAAGTAGAAAACATAGAAGTAGAAAACATAAAAGTAGAAAACATAGAAAATAAGTTTAATGTGTGTTATAAGCGTTAATTTTATTTGTTTATTTTATGGGTATATTATATGGATAAACTACAACAATTAAAAATAATAAATGATAAAATATGCAAACAAGACCAAAGAAATGTAATATTTATATATACACCTCCAAAAGTGGGTTCAACCTCATTGGTAACATCTTTAAGACTACAATTAATAAATACACATAGCATAATACATATTCATGATGATATAATGATGCGTTATTTAATTCATGAACCGAATTCAACAATAACTGTGAATGATATAATAGATTATAATGCGAATTATTTGAAAAAGAATGTATATGTTATTAATATTTACAGACCACCGGTAGAGAGAAAAATGTCGGAATATTTTGAGAAATTGTCGCCATATCATTTTAATAATTCAGAGAAGGAATTGGGTAGTTATCCAATGTCATTAATAGTGAAGCGTTTTAATTCAATATTTCCACATATAGGGAATGGTGACCATTATTTTTCACATTATAACATACCAAAAAATGTAATGATTAAATCGTTTGATTTTAAATCAAAATATGTTTTACAGAAATGGAATAATGTAAATTATGTTTTATTGCGTTTAAAAGATGTGGATTTTTGGGCGATAATGTTGACATATATTTTGTGTAGGAATGGAGAGGGTAGAATATTAAATATAGTGAGTGATTATGAAACAAGTTGTAAAGAAATAGGAGAATTGTATTATTTTTTTAAAAAAGAA
>Ga0302186_10002149_pt1 | contig 15447 bp, 11 predicted proteins | sample II_Bog_E1_2_FD_198782 | JGI IMG/M metagenome (GOLD analysis project Ga0302186, IMG submission 198782) | Peat permafrost microbial communities from Stordalen Mire near Abisko, Sweden - II_Bog_E1_1 | ecosystem: Environmental > Terrestrial > Soil > Wetlands > Peat | place: Sweden: Abisko... | reverse complement strand
TCATCAAGGACAAACTATTTATGCATGATATGTTTATATGTTATGATGTCATTTAAATAGTTTATAGCATGAAAGAAACTGACCAAATTTGATAAGATATAACTAAGGATAATAAATTCTATTTGATATATGTTCTGCAATGATAAATTTGATAATATGGGATTGATCGATCATTCACTCTTTTTCGACAATAAATAGGGAGGATTCGAAATAGTCGGAGTCATTGTAGAAATGATCAGCATTCTATTTGTAGAAGAATCCAATTATCTTTCCAGCAATCAGTCCAAAGACGATACCCAATCCCACAGAAACAAACGTACCTGCCACTTGCAGCCAAGCTTGATGAGAGAATGTTCCATGAACACTTTGGAAAATGTTACTTGGACCGTATTGACTGGCTATGTCATGATCGTATCCCCAACCATAAAAAGCTACAATAATAGCACTGTATAAGCCACCTAAAATTCCAGGAATTCCATGCAAATTATTGATTCCGCAAGTATCATATAATCCAATCTTGTTTTCAAGTATTGGGGTGAGGTATTTAAATCCACAAGTTGAAATAATTCCGGCAAGAACACCAATGAGTAAGGCGAAGGCTGGGTAGTACAGAAGTCCACTTGCAGATCCAGCAGCTACACCTCCAGCAAGAGTTGCGTTGAGAATATCGTCCATCGCTAATCCGTGACCTGCGATGGAGGATACCACGAAGGTTGATAAGACACTGCCAGTCAGTGAGAGTAATGTATTGATGACAATTTGATTCTGCTCAAATGCTGTCTAAGCAGCCACTCCAAAGTTAAATGATGGCCAAAACAACCAAAGGAAGAGGGTTCCGATTAGAGCAGTAATATTTGAACTATAATTTGAGACTGCTCTTCTGACTGGTTTTATTTTGCTGCTGAGGACAATACTGACTGTCAGTCCGAAGTAGGCTCCAAAGGCATGAATTGACATGCTTCCTCCTGCATCAAAGGCTCCAACTGAATAGGCGACGACAACTTCATTTAAAGCATAGCCAATTACCTCAATTACAGCCATAACCAAAAGTTCCTTGGGTCCAACTTTGCCGATAACTCCTCCAAATGAAATCAGAACAGCAGCAACGCAATAGGATGCTTGAGTGATAAGAATCTGATCAACCATAATATATGGTTCGTTCTCAAACTAAGCAAGTCCCTTGATGAGTCTCTCAAAGACAGTGTGGAACAAGAGATAGAGCTGTACAACTACAGCATTGATGAAGAAAGTGTAGCCTAGAGCGGAAAGGCAGTGATTCTTGAGGAAAGTCATCAAGAAACCGAAACCAATAAGCATCATAACATTAACGTCCTGGAAAGCAGGGTACCTCTGGCTTGCCAATGCGTCGTTTCCAAGATCAGTTTGGTAACGAACGAAGAAGGCAAACAAAATGATGAGGCCAATCTCTATGACCAGTAGAGCGTAGCCGAAAGTCTTGAGTGAATCCACCGGATGGTTTGGATTTTCGTCTGATTTTGCCAACATATGTTGAATTAATATGCTAACCTTAATTTTATTGGATCAATAACTGATTTAACTTTTATTTGATCAATAAAATTAATTTAGGGAAATTCAGATTTTCCAAGGGAAATATCAAGCTTTTAGTTAAGAATATTGAGTTAATCATAGAGATTTGAGATTATGATACAAAGCTCATGATATTGTTGTGTGACTGTTGAATAATATATTATTATTTAAATTAGGTTCAGTAAGAAATAAGGGAATTATTGGAGTGCCCAGTCACTTATCAATGAGAGCATTAAATATTTGAAATACTGTTTTGGTAATTTGGATGACTATTTCTTATTATCATATGAATACTATTATTAAAGTTAAAAATTAGTCTCCATCCACTGATTTGCATCAATAGCAAATGTTTTTCAATTCATATACATTAATCTAATAATTCAATATATCTAAAGTAATGGGCGATAGATCGGCGGTATAGATAAAGAAAAAGAAATATAAGGCCGTCAATAGACCCATCAATATTGCGTCCCATATCACCTTCGATTAAACTATCAGTTCTATCGTGGATGATAGTCGGAGCACAGTTAGCGAACTGTCTATTCTGAAATCGGAGTTAATGAGTATATAACAGGGCGGATAATATAGGAAATGTAGAGACTACATTGATTAAAAATAACAGCTTAAAAACCTAAAAAAGTACTTCAAAAGAACAATACCGTCCTCCTGCAAAATAGAACTCCTTTACTCGACTAGAAGACCGCGGCTTCGGTTTCACTATATTGACGGAATTACCCAGTAAATGAGGTCGTGCTTCCTCAGAGACCTTCTAAAGGCTAATAAATAGGGAGCACGTTAATACGAAACAATAGCCAAGGTATTTGATATAATATACTTTCGAGTGGGAGAAAACTATTGCAAATTACAGCGTATAGCAGCCAAATTAGCAGAACAACAAAGAGTAGAACTGATCATTGACCAAAAAAAACAGAAAGTACCCCTACTTTACTATGAAATAGATGGAAAGATGATTAACTTCGCATTGTTTGACTGCCATATGCGCATGTTCGAGTTCACCAATGTTATGATTGAAAACCTAGCCCTCGACAAGCAGGAATAGAAATTATGGAAGCGCTTTAATAGAGAAATAGATAATAGTAAAGGCGCTAACGAAAAAGTAGTAGAAGATGGTGGGGGTTAGTTTTAGGTTTAAAGCGATGGCGAAAAGACTATTTACTAGGAAAACTTTAGTGACTTATAGACAAGGCTGAGAGAACTTTTGGCCACAGATTGCAAGGAATATGAGGATGATATTAATATTTTAGATCAAAAATGCAATTAGATGATACAAAGAGGAGACCATAGACAGCAAAAATAGCTTGAACATCTTACTGACCAAGTTTACGAACTCCAGCACAATCTTGATAACTTCATTGAAGTGAGAGAGAAAGTGCGGGAGGAGGTCAAATTAAAAAAGGGTGGGTCTATTACATTAAAGTATCTTGTCAAGAGGATGATAGTAGCTGAAAGGCAGTTGAGCAGCAGACTTCCGATCTTGGCCAGGAAGAGGGAGATATTTCAATAATTAAATAAGAAAGATTTACTGATTTTGGAGGGCGAAACAGGATCAGGTAAATCTACTCAGTTACCGCAGATGCTGTGTGAGTACTATAACATATTCAATGACCCATCCGCTAAACCAGTACTCATAACGCAGCCGCGCAAACTGGCCACCCGTACAGTTGCTTAGAGAGTAGCTTATTAGATGGAGTAGTCAATTGGAGGGTTTGTTGACTACGCTACCTCGCCTTATAAATAGATAGCAGCAACTGCCAAGATAGTCTTCAAATTAGACTCAGTAGTGCTAGATGAACTCACCGCTGATCGTATCCTCAGCCGCTACTGTTGTTTGATTATTGATGAAGCGCATTAGCGTACCATCAGCATAGACGTTATACTTGGGCTGGTCAAGGAACTGCAACAAAAGAGGAACAATTTTAAAGTTATTGTTACCAGCGCTTCCCTTGATGCTAAGCTGTTTAGTGATTATTTTGGAAGCAAAGTCATGAAGGTATCCGGCAGACTGTTTCCCGTTGAAACGATCTACTGCACGAGTTTGGAGCATGACATTGTCCATAAGATAGAAAAAATAATAAAAAAGGACATTTTAGTGGGGACTTCTGATATGAGGGAATAATACAAGGGAGATGTATTGGTATTTTGTACAGGAGTCGACGACATTACATACCTTCAAACCCTTTTCCAAAAGTATCTAAATCCGCGGGTATTTAGGGTCTATGCGCTACATGGTCGAATTGCAGTCAACTAACAGAAATTAGTCTTTTTGCAGACCAAATAACATAAAATAATCTTTGCTTCTCGTATAGCTGAGACTTCCATAACAATCAATGGAGTACGAGTTGTTGTAGACCCAGGGTTCGATCGTTAACTTGTCTATGATCAGAAGAATCGCGTTAGTAGCAGAAAATTAATACACATTAGTCAATCATCTGCCAAACAACGTGCCGGTCGAGCCGGACGTACCTCAAGAGGATATTGCTTTAGAATTTACAGCGAGAACGAGTATAATATTTTTCGACCAAATAAAACCCCATAAATAGATAATATGGCTTTGGATACTTTGGTTTTAAGATTGAAATCTTTAGGAATTAGTTAAGTTCAAAGTTTTTCCTATATCAAACAGCCCTAGAAAGCAGCTCTTTAGCAATCTGTGTAGACTCTTAAAATGATTGGAGGACTGTCATCCTCGGGCGATATCACAACCATCGGCCGACTGCTGTTGCAGCTTCAAATTGAGCCCTTTCTCGGTCGTTCAGTGGTGGAAGCTATCCTTGTAGATTAAATTCTCAATAACAGTGAATTTGCAAATCGGGAGATGAGAGATTGGGCAGGAAGTGAGCTATAATTGGCGCGTGCAGCTATGATGTCAGTTGTATAAATTCTATGCATGGTGATAAATTCTTCAAATTTATTCTATTGCTCAATTGCTCTACGAGAACATCAGTAGGAAGTGAAGTTCCGCAATTTTTCAGACTAACGAGGAGATTTTTTTTTTCTTCAGCGCATCTATAATTAGTTTTACTCTAGACTTCGAGACAGTCCTTAGGCCTTTAACAGCTGGATCTATAAGCATTTTCTCAATAAAAAAACACTTTTCCAAACAAAAGAATTAGTTTAAGACATATTATAGACTATAGGACGTTTTAAACTCGATATTCGAGACCTCTCAATCAGACAAGAGTTAGACAGCATAAAATTTAAACTGAAATAGTGCAAAAGGGCAGACCAGGTGGTGCTATCCTGCATGATGACAAGCTTTTGTGTTAACCTTTGCCTCTACTCACAGAGTCCTGCCATAGGCTATACGCTAATCCTTCAAAAGAAGCCAATCATGATACATGGAACCAGTACTTTATCGCTGCTAGGTATATTCCCCAAGTGGATTGTGTGCTACGATCTCAGAACCAACGAGAAGGGAGTGACATCCTGCACCATTGCTCATGAAGTAGATTTTATCTTTCTTAAAAATACTGTGCAGACCTATGTTTTTAATAAATTGCAGTTGGGTTCAGCTCAAAAGATGAATCCTTTCTATGATACAATCTAACGCACTCTTCCCACTCTCGTCCTGGAGGAGATAAGTAACTAATATTCAAATAGGTTCAATACAAATATCTCATTATTCAACTACCTCAGTATTGTAGTGAAAGAGCCTACCAATACATTAAGTATATCTTTTTCAAAGGAATTGACTGTGCAGGATATCTTTCCAGGGTAACAGAGTCATTCGAGCATTGGCGTGAGAGAGTATATATAGAGCTATGTGTAATAGAAGCGAGCAAAATGTAACTCGGGTGAGATGCGACTGCATCTAATGTCGAATATCTACTTATAAATTGCTAATGGTTTAAAAATCAAGAGAATCAACTTCAACTACATGTAAGTTGAGTTTCTAATCACAGCTCCCCATCCGTATATCCTCTATGAACTGTCCATTAAGTTTCAACATCTTTATATATATCAGTACCAGGATAAACTTAAAGTGACAACTATCAATAATGAAGACCATCTTGCCGTTCAATCCGTTCTTGAATAATATGATCTTCACTTCTCACTGAATATTAAGGAAAATAATAGTGAAAGCAAATGCAATGCAAGGGTATACATGTATTTCTATACCGGTGCAAGAACCGATAATAGCAGTCTGCTTCTGTTATTCGGTTCTAGAAACCAAACAGCTTAAAGGAATTGTGAAATTCTATCAGAAGCAAAGAAAAGTTAAGGGGTCAAATCTTCCTAATAAAAATATAAGTATCTGAATATTCTCAGCTCCAGTAAATTTAAAGTGACCAAGAATGGCAATGCAGTCAACTGCTATAACAAAAATATAGATGCTTTCTAATTACAAGAGGCTCTATAAAACCTATATAATTTTGGAGTACTCGCCTTCGACTTTAAACTTCCAACTGCCATTCGATAATTTAGATAAAGTGAGCCCCTACTAGCTATGAGATCTGAAAAATAATGGTAGAAATAGATTTCATCAGTCTTTTCAAAGCATAAATTAACCAATCTTTAGATTAAAGTCAAGAACGAAGCAACGAGAAGAAAAGAAAGAGATTAGCCAGTAAATGCTTAAAAGGAAAAACTTACTGCCCAGATTTCAACCAACAACATGGAAACTCTAAATGAATTGATAAGGAGATTCGATGGGAAAGAGAATGTGGTGGGCTGTGGAAAGGTTCACTTTCGCTTTAATTTTAAGCAGCATATTGCCAAAGTAAACAAACGTGCTTTTAATGCTTTAAATAGAAGGTTTCAATACCTGAAAGATTTTTTTGAAACAACTGATTCGCAGTTAAAAATTGAAACATAGGAAAGACGCTTTGGTAAAGTAGAGAGTATATTTATCAGCTGCCACAGTCCTAGCAGACAAAAGCTACTAGAACCAACCGAAAAAATTAAGGATCTTTTTTCTCCATTTGTCTTGAGGCTAGACCATGCCCAATTTAATTTTTTATGCAATTCGACTGATGGAGATAATATGATGGAGGACATTGAGGACGAATATAACTATGATATTTACTTTGGATTTGAACGCAAGTTGGGAATAATCAAAGTCTATTGCGAATAAGATCAATTCTAGACAATATAAGCCAAAATAAATAAACAATTAAATCAGTATGAATTTTACTTGGAGAATATCTCGTACAGGGGAAAGGGACTGAAGAAGGTTGTCAAAATGCTGGAAGAAAGGATACAATAAATTAGTTTCCTCAGAAGAAACAAAAAATAAAAGCAACTTTTTCTATAATATAAAATTATTTTCAAAAAAAGGGAAGTTGAGCTTTATGGAGATCAGGAATCCTTGGCAAGAGCCAAACTTTAAATTCAAAAGATGGCTAACTAATAGCCTGGTTCTTGCCACATTTGCATGAAGAATACTGAAAGGCCTTATATGCTATTTACATGTAGACACTCTTTCTGCTGGGCATGCATTGCAGATTACATCGAGGAATTGCGCAAAGATGAGAATAATTAAGAAGGATACATCTGTCCCGAGGATGGCTGCAACTCCCTTATTAATTCAAAAGACATCAAAACATTTCTTTCAACTGATTAATTCGAATGCTTGTGCCTCAAAAGAGTCAAATAATTCGTCAACAGCAGTAAGGACTATTTCACCTGTCCCACTCCTTCATGCTAACAGATTTTTTAAATCAAAAAAGTAAAAGCTAGTACATCCTTTGATTGTCCAATCTGCGGAAAGTGGTTTTGCTCAACCTGCCGACAACCTCACGAGCATTTTAGCTGCAAATAATGGTCAGATCTCTTGGAAAAAGGAGAGTTGGGAAAATTCGGATTTCGAAAATGTAAGTGTGGGCATATTCTGCAAAAATAGATGCGAGTGAAGCACATACAATGCAAATCATGCAAGCAACACATGTGCTGGACGTGTAGTAAAAGTTGGAGCAACGAAAAGGACTGCCTGAATCACACAAAGGTCTGCAAAAAGTGATCTTCAATGGATATATCTAAATAATTGGTATTAAAGTATCTCATTAATTTATGAAAAGTTATATTTGTTTTGTGATAATGGGATGATATTTGATGGATGATGGATCAAGTGGTCACCAAAGGGCAGCGCGGGTGAACCAGTGAGGCTTGCCTTTTTCGTCAGCTGGCAAAGTTCGAATATAGTATTTTCTCACCTCGTCTATAAGGATCTGCATAATTGCGAAGGGAATGGAGGGGGCTCCATAGTGCATGAAGATGTTGTCTCTTATACCGAAACCAATATTGAAAGGTTTGAAATAGGTCACCAGCATTACAAGCATTACTTCCGTTGTTATAGCGAAATGGAGGAAAGTGTTGGTAAGGCCTTGACTCACTGTGGCTAACTTGCGCGTCTTGCATACAAAGGCATTAAAGATCTGACCGAGAACGATTCCAATGAAATATGCTCCTTGAGCATACTTGCATGCCTCAGTTGTGTAGCAGGCTGGCAAATTAGTGTAGGGTGAGATTTCTTGTACGTTACAAACACCCCAATTAATCATCTGTGAATACACAGCCTGACCATTAACCACTTTGCAATTGAGCATAGTGACTCTCAAATCATAATTTGCGCTCGCTGTATAAACCCAATCAACCATTTGTACATTGCTGTCTGATGTAGGAGGACAGCCTGTCGAATAGTTTGTCTCAAGATAAGTATTTCCGAAAAATGGACTAGTTGGATTATAAACGTCACTCGGATTTGAATTAGTCATATATACGTTAGCTATTTGCATTAATTGAGAGGGAGGAAATCCAAAATCGTTAAACACCACGTAGTAGCCGAACATGCCACCCCAAAACTAGATCCAGCCCTGATAACCGTATGCTTGAGCCATAAGCGTCATTGTGACCATGTGATCCTCTCTATGTCTGGGTTTACGAGTCATCAAATCAAGTTCTCCAGGTTCGTAGGCCAATGCAATAGCTGGAATAAGATCGGTACCAATAGATATGTACAACACGATAACTGATGTGACTGGGCAAGGTATCTGGAAAATGATGAAGGCAATGAAAGGTAACATTTGACCTACCTGAGAAGTTAGAGCATAGCAAATAGATTTTTTAATGTTGTCATAAATTTTTCGACCTTACTCAATACCAACCACGATTGAGCTGAAGTCATCGTTTAGCAGAATCATGTCAGCTGCGTCCTTGGCCACATCAGTACCTGTGATACCCATCGAAACTCCAATATCAGCCTTCTTTATTGCAGGGGAGTCATTCACTCCGTCACCTGTAACTGCCACAACTTCACCAAGCTTTTGACAGCCTTTCACAATAATAAGTTTTTGAGCAGGTGAGGTTCTGGCAAACACAATTTGAGACTTGGTTAGCCACTTCTCTAATTTTTTTCCTTGCTCAGACTCTGGTAAACCTTCATCTTCTAGGGCCATCTGGGTAAGCTCATCTCCATGGATGACAATAGCATTAGATTAACTGAAGCACTCTTCTTTTGAGCGCCCGGTTCTTTCAGAGATTTAGTTAACTGATTCCTCAGTGATGATGTTACATTGTTTTGCAATTGAAGCAGCAGTAATAGGCTGATCACCAGTGACCATAATAACCTTGACTCCTGCAGACCGACATTTTAACACTGCGTAGGGTACGCTATCTCTTGGGGGATCAGCAAGTGAAAGTACTCCAACAAAGCATAAACCCTTGAGTAGTTGATCTTTTTAAATACTGAAGTTGTATTTTAAAGGATATTTACTTCTAGGAAGATGACATTTTGCAAATCCTAACACTCTTTCTCCGTTTCTGGCGAAACTATCGTTGGCAGCAAAAAATTTCTTTTACCATTCAGGGGTTTTTGCCATTGGTATTCCTCCGACATCCAGATAATCGCAAAGGAGCCAAATTTTTTAGGGTGCTCCTTTCACATAGACACAATAATGTGAGTCTTCTGCCTAGAAATAGTTGATCGAGAAGGCATATTTATTAGTGGAGTTGAAGGGAAGCCTACATTCTCTGTTTTAGTCATCACGAACAACAGGAAATCTCTCTCTAATGGAGGGAATGTCTTCAATAGGTTGGAAAAATTTGATGAGACCAGATTCCGAAGCATCACCGGTCGTGGGCATATCAAGATACATCATGTTTTTTAGTTTCTAAGTCCACTATATCTCAAGTTATCTGATTCTTTATTCTTTTTGGGCTTAAGTAAGAGTTTCATCATTTCTAACTGCTGAAACTTTCTCCCCTGGTAAACTACGGTCGAAATTGGCAACCGAGCAAACTGCAGCAACTTCTTGAAGTTGTTTGAATCCTGCATCATTAATATCATATTAGTAGTGAAAGTCTAAACCTCTTTTTTGTCTATTTTCAGCCTTACATAGTTTACCACTGAACCAAATATTTGAAGCCGTCATTTTGTTCATTGTGAGGGTGCCAGTTTTATCGGAACAAATGCAGCTTGTAGATCCCAAAGTTTCCACTGCATCCAAAAATTTAACCAACACTTTTCTTTGAGATAGTCGCTGAGCAGTGAGAGTGAGACCGACAGTAATTTCTACAATTAAGCCTTCAGGAACGTTAGCTGTAATGACACCGATTGCGAAGATGAAGTTTAGCAAAGCAGGATAGCCAATCGCAAAGCCAAGACCGAACAGCAGTCCTCCGATTAAGAGTGAGAAGATAGTCAATCGGATAATGAATCGCTTTATTTATTTTTGTAAGGGAGTTATCTCTTCTTACTGTCCTGCAGATGATGCGAGATTGGCAATCTGTCCAATGAAAGTGCGGTCTCCTGTGGCAAATACTACACCTCTTCCAGTTCCTTCTTTGTTGAGAGTGGAAAAGAAGGCGATATTCTTGGATTAGAGAGGGTTATCGTTGGTGCAATGGGCACTTCGCTAGAGTAACTCTGTTTCTCCCGTAAGAGAAGAGTTATCGACTTTCATGCCTTGAGAATCAATAATTCTTAAATCAGCTGGAATTTTTTTTCCTAACTCTACTTTGACAACATCTCCGACAACAAGTTTTGTAGCATCCAATTTTGATTCAACTCCATTTCGGATGACAATGGTTTCCGGCGGTATGAAATCTTTAAAGCTGTCCATAATGGATTGACTCTTCATAGTCTGGTAAAAAGTCAGGAATCCCGTTATGAGGATAATAGCCACGATGATAATACCCAAATAGAGGTTGCTCGGATCATGACCGAGTCCATAAGCCACAAAGCACAAAATGGCTCCTGCCCAAAGCAAGTCTGCAAATGGAGTAATCAGTTCTTTGATAAGAAGGATCGACCAATGAGTACCTTCTTTTACTGATAATTTGTTTGGTCCATTTTCCCTCAATAGTCTTTAAGCCTCTTCATTGGTGTGTCCAGTTTTAATGTTAGTGCTGAATTTGGCTTAGAACTCTTCCATGGGAATTTTGTGATCAGTCATGATCTTAAATTTCTCTGCAAGTTGAATGGCCTTATTGAATGAACTGGGACCCTAAGCCTCCACTTTAACTTTTTTAGCCCTGGTCTTAATCGTTTCCTCAAATTCAGAATAGCGATGCTTATCAGCATCCAACTCCATATTCTGGCGAGTCTACACGAAAGCAGTGATCAACTGACTGTTGGTCTTGCTCATTAAATTTAAATATTATCAATATGAAAAGACCAGTCAGATATAAGCTATTTTCATAAAATAACTGATGCCCAAACTTAAAAATAAACGATAAGATGGTTTAATTGGTTTTTTTATGGTCATAATCATAAAATATTGATCTCTCTTTTGAAAAACGAGAAAACTCTTCATATTTAACACATCTTACATTATTCTTTGATTAAATCAATTCAATTTATTTTTCAAATGAAATCGAAAATACAATGCATATTCATTGATATAGTTTGTAAAGGAGATAACCACTTTCAATAAAATACCATTAACAGTTGAATCTTAAAGTATATGAATAGCAGATGCTATGTAGGAGGTTGTTTTCTGTTTTTAGTAATGCAGTAATAATTCATAAATTAATCAACTAATCAATTGGAAGCCTGATAAATGACTTTATTTCATAAGATTGTTTTTTGCATTACGGATTTGTAAATAATTTTATATGAAACATAAAATTTGAGAAAATTGATATCTTTTCATTTGGCAAAATTATTAAATATATGAATGCTGCTCCATTCTTTCCTCTTTTATTGTAAATTAATAAGGTTGATCAAATTTTAGCTGAGTTTATGCCTAAAAGTGTGGCAAAAAGCGGTATTTTTCCAAATTTATTACTGTTCGAGAAACGATATAATAGTATTTGATCGTATTAAACTATATCTAGCAATAAATCAACATATTGTTATCCTTGTGAAACTAAAATTATCACTAAATCAGTTTAAGTGAACTATACACCAACATATTTTATTTAAATATAATTATCGTGAAATTTATGGAATTTTATGAAGTTTATGAGGAGAATTTACTAAAGTATTGCTTGAACAATATTTGTTTATTCTTCAAGGCATGAATGCAGCATTAAAATAAAAAATATTTGATGCGTTCTTAAATACCTTGAAATATTACAAATGTTTTTGATTGATATCACCAAAATTCCCTATTTTTTTAAATGTAGGTCTTTAACTTGTTAATGGAATTTATGATAGTGGCGATACGGTCATCTCTTAACTTATGGTTTATTCTTTCCTTTTCAAGTCTTAATTGCATCTACTACTGCTCTTTATTGATTACGACGTCTTTAGCAAGTTCATTGATGTTCCTTTCAAGATCAGCAATCTTCTGCAACTACAATTCTTTCTCCTCCTTCAGGAAAGCCAACATGTTCTAATTTGACTGATGATAGTTTGATTTATTGTTGCTAATTTTGGTGAGATCGATTGCCACCTGAATACTGCTTTAGTGTTCGGCTTCACGATTAGTCATTTATTCAACTTATTTAATCTTTTTGGTTACTTCCGATTGATTTCTAATGTTCTCCAGATTTTCAGTCATCTTGTTTTGAGCTGCTATCTCTTGTTGTAAAGAGTTAATTTAAGATTTCATGTCTTCCAACGACATGAACAAGTCGGTTTGCTTTTCGATAGAGTTTCTTAATTCTTTCCTGACTTCTTCGAGCTATTTATTCAGAGCATGAGGCACAATACATTTATCAGATATTATTGAGTACAAGTAGTCTGCTCTAACTAATTCTGATAATTCGGATTAGACTTAATCCACACTGTCTTCGATGACTAACTCTGATGAGCTTCTTTCTGAATGATTGAATGACATTATTCTCAAAATATGGTGGCAATTGCAATAATTGATAAATATTGATAAATTTGAACTAATTGGATACAATAATTTTGCATATCTCTTAGGTATAATTGGCTGGCAAAAAAATGATAACAAGCTATAATTAAAATATACAATTGTTTTTAAATTAATTTCGTCAATTTGAGGATCTTGAAGCCATAGAGCAGATAAAATAGACTATGAATCAATTAAAGCTTACTATTGTTATAATTATCCATGAAAAGTCTTACTTAAAATTGAATGCCTCATCGCAATATTTTCATAACAAGTCAATTGCAATTTTAAAAAATGAGATATTTTATTAACAAAACTAAGTCTCCAAATAAACCAAGATTTTCTTCAAGTCAAATAATTTTAGATATTCAAATTATTGTTAATTAAGAGAAATTATGATATGAGTATCAGACGGATTATCATTGGTATGTATTGATCCAAACTTAAATCTGAAGAGAAATTTGATTTACCCAATTCACAGGGTATATTCTGAGTTCGGTCGCAATTATTGGATACTACAATTGTAGAAGGCTTGTATTGATGCCATCACTGTTTCCGCTAATCTAATTGCAACTATTCCAACAAATGAAGGGAGCATTTGGTTTATTTCTAAATTGAATTATGTATCCACTCACCCATCCCTGCGAATTACCATGAATTCCAATCTGGAAGATTATCTGTGGCGAACCGTTGGATACAATTATACTTATATATTCATTGAGTTGTTGAGTCGAGGGACTCCAATATGTGCTGCTACCGATAGTCGGTGGAGTGTTGAGTCCATTTGAACTATATCCCCATAACCATTGATTGGTTATTGTTGAGAGTTTTGTGAGGGAATTTGGGGATCGGAGGCATGTATTATTTTGAAGAATATAATTTGACAAACAACTAAGTCCACCATTGGGAGCAATTATGACTCCAGTTGGATACATTAAGCATTTACCTTAGAAAAGCTGATATAAACTCTAACACTGCAAGCAATTTGATCCATCAGTACTGTAATTCAAACAACTCGGATTAATAAATAGGCATACTCCAACTTATTGGCAGAATAAGTAGCCCTCCATACATACTAAGCAAATTTAGTTTACTGAGTCAAATGAGAAGCAGTTGAGGGCGCGATCACTGTTTGCTACACAAATTCCGCCTGATAAAGTCGATCCGAAGCAGCAAGATAAGCAGTTTCCAAGTATATCTGTGTTAACACAATATTGAGGATAAGGGAAGCAAGAATTTCCTTTGAGATAGTATCTTGGACCACAAAGAATGCATTGTCCATTGGTGTTGTAACTTGAACAGCTAGGGATATTACCAATTGTAGATGATGGTTGATAACAGACAAAAGTTGTAGAATTAAGAGTAAAGCCACTTGCACAACTAAGACAGCGGTGGAGAATCGTGTCAAAAGAGATACAATTAAGTGGGAAGGGAATGCATGTATTATTCAACAAATAAAAAGAGGAGATGCATTGATTGCAGCCGCTAGTATTATAGTTCAAACAGTAAGGAACTGTGAGCACGCAAGTGTATTGATAAAGAGTATATTGGGCAAGGCAAGAAATGCAAAGTTGATTGTAGTTTAATTGAATACAGCCAGAGGGAAGTAAATAACAGTTGCCGTTTAGTAAATAGTAATTATTTGTGCATTGAGTACAAACTCCAAGAGGACTAAAAGATTGACAATTTGAAAGTGACAATGAGCAAAGTAAATTATTCTGGCTTAAAATATAACCACTAATACATTGTTGGCATTGTCCATTAGAACCATATGAACCGCAGTTGCTGATTGTTGCAAAGCAATTTTGTCCAACAAGTGTGTAACCACTGAGACATTGTTGGCAAATTCCATTTGAATTGACATTAGCGCAGTTTTGTGGGAATGCAATACAGATGCTATTGGATCCAAGATAATAACCACTAACACAAGCAAGACATGTGAAAGTCTGTAAACTATAACTCTGGCAATTGGCAATGGAGCCGTTTGGTACACATCGAGAATTGTATAAGACGTTTCCTGTTGAGCAGGTAATGCAGTTGCCCGAGTAATCTACTGTCAAACAATAGTTGGGAAGCAATATGCATGAGTATTGTCCATTTTGTTGAACCAAATAGTAGCCTGAAGCGCATCCGCTGCAGAGGAAAGTAGTTGAGTTGAAGCTGGCGCAGTTTGAGACTGGAGTATAGCAATATCCATTATAAAGTTGGTATCCACTCAAGCATTGAAGGCATTGCTGTCCGTTAGAGCTATATGATGAACAGTTATTGATGGTTGTAACACAGTTTTGACCAACAAGTGTGTATCCGCTGTTGCATTGTTGACACTGTCCGTTGCTGTTATATGAGGCACAATAATTGACCATTAAATCACAAATCTGACCAACAAGAGTATATCCGGTGATACATTGTTGGCATTGTCCATTAGAACCATATGAACCGCAGTTGCTGATTGTTGCAAAGCAATTTTGTCCAACAAGTGTGTAACCACTGAGACATTGTTGGCAAATTCCGTTTGAATTGACATTAGCGCAGTTTTGTGGGAATGCAATACAGATGCTATTGGATCCAAGATAATAACCACTAACACAAGCAAGACATGTGAAAGTCTGTAAACTATAACTCTGGCAATTGGCAATGG
>Ga0302186_10002147_pt1 | contig 15458 bp, 18 predicted proteins | sample II_Bog_E1_2_FD_198782 | JGI IMG/M metagenome (GOLD analysis project Ga0302186, IMG submission 198782) | Peat permafrost microbial communities from Stordalen Mire near Abisko, Sweden - II_Bog_E1_1 | ecosystem: Environmental > Terrestrial > Soil > Wetlands > Peat | place: Sweden: Abisko... | reverse complement strand
GTTGTATTCCGATCGCAAAAATGCCGATAAGGATGTTTTTTTTTAAATTTTTAAAAAAGTTTTCATCCGTATGGAAAAAAAATTTAATTGTGAACAAATCTAATTAGGTAATAAAAAATAATCCAGATTTTGCGATCGAATATTACAATATTTTTTTTTCAAATATTCCCAATTCCATCCCAGATTTCCAACTTTCCATGCTTGTTTGCGTCGTCCCTAACTTATTGGTCTTTCTTAAGCTGTTATTGTTCCTTTTCACTTCAAGTAAGTGTTGAGAAAATGAAAACTTTTCAAAAAATTTCTCATTTTTCTTCAATGTGCTATTAACCCTACAATTTTTGGATGAATGCAACCTTCGGCCATCCTCCATGATTTCGCATGTGCCTGGCTCTGCATCAATGGTTTTTAAAAACACTCTCAAATGTCTTTCTGCTTTGCTTTTCGTTCCATTCTTTTGTTCATTTGTTTTATTCTCAAAGCCTTCATTTTCATTAAAATGAACAAGTGATTTGATGAGCTTTTCCTTGGAATTTTTGTTATTAGAAACCCAAGGATTAATTTTGCCATTTTTCTTATTATTCAGACTTTGTTCATTATTTTCCGTCTTTCTATAGTCATGAGAATCTTCAGTATAAATATCATTACTCATAATAGTCAAAGGGTTATTTTCCCTGCTGACAGATGGATTTTTCCTTTTGGCTTTTTCCCATAAATTCATATATGTTCTATCATGAGGAATGCAATATGAAGGTCCTTTATAATTTCCTATCTTAGCCTTTCTGAATACTTCAAGTCTATGATTATGTTGTTCCCCATTGAAATTAAAAATAATTCTCTCTTTATTATTACTTTGAGTCATTGGACGAACGCTCTCATTGCTTTTCACTCCATCAATCAAATAACAATTGCATATATCACCTAAATCCAGAACAATTTCTTCCTTTTTTCCCTCTTTACGTATTAAAGCCTGGCTTGAACCATCATTTTTATGGAATTTATGCGATTTGGCTAGTTTTTCAAAGCCTTTCCTTTGCAAAATTGAACGCTTCATGCTTTCAAATATCAGATCTGAGTTCCAATTTTTCACGGTTTTCGAACCCCCCCTGTTGAGGAAATCCTCATACACTGTATTTTTCAACTTTTGGTAGAAATTCAACCTTAAGCCTGTACTCATGTTCTTGATTATTTTTTCTTTTTCTCCGATTTTCAACTCAATCATTGTTTGAATTTCAGGATTCCTGCTGCTTTCCAATAAACTTTGAGCCAATTTATCGAAAATATCCTTTCTCATTTTTCTTTTCATTAGAAATGTCTCATATAAATATCCTTTGATTTCCTTGGGGAAGTTGCCAAGAATAGAAGTTTTGTTCACAGTGAAAAATTGAGCTTCTTCCGACACCACAGTTACTGTGTATTGATATCGTTCTTGATCTGTTTCGAAGAGAATTTCCTCTCCGAAGATCCCCTTATAATCCACATCGCAAATATGGATGGTTTTGCTTTGTGTCAGCCCGTCATCATAAAATTTGAACTTTTTCTCTATTTTGCATTTACCTTTCATCAGAAAAAAAATCTTTTCAGGGTTAGGGTCTTGTTCGGAAATGACTTTTTGACGGCCGTTGAGTCTAGCTTCCTTAAAGCAAAATATCAAATTATCTAAGGTAGAAGAAGAATTGATCATTTTAAGGAAGGGGAGTACGTCAACCAAAAACTTCTTTTTGCCTTTGTATTCATTTGAAAATTTCTGTCTAATCAGAAGAAAGTCCTTCTTTAAAATCACTATGAGCTCCACTTGACTCAAAGCAAGGACAGTGGCAGTTCTTCTTGCTTTGGAGTCGAGTAAAGCTACTTCACCGAACCCTTCACCCTTATATAATTCTTTGTTTGTATACCCCATTTCCTTTAATTTTTGTAAGACAGCCTCTTTCCCTAAATGAAAAAAAGGCAATATTGGCACTAGCGGAGTTTCATGATGTTTCTCCTTTTGATTGAAAAATTGATCATCCTCCTCTTCTATATTGGGCATTTCTTTATTTGATTCCATTTTTATTGTTTGTGAAGACAAGATTCCAGGCATTAAGGAATGCTTCTTCCTTTGGAGAGGGCTAATTGCTATTTTCATTCCGATCACAGTTTTCGTTTTTTTAAATAAAACTCTATCTTTTACATCTTCTTTCTTTTGACTTTCAGTCAGTTTATCTTCATAATCATTATCTTCATTGGAATTTAGGTCGTTTTGAGCAATCGAGTTGGCTTTTCTTTCAATGGCATCCAAAGAAGGAGTGGGAGGGGCTTGAACGGAAAGGCGTTCTTTATTCATTTTAGAAAGGTACTTTTTTTGCAAGTTTTCTGAAATAAACACATTTTCAGAATTCCGAATCAAAATTGAAACTTCCCCAGAAAGCACGACGTAAAATTTGTTGTTTGATTTGTCTCCTTCTGTTAAAATGAGGGAACCCGGAGGGTATTTTTCATAAATCATGTTTTTGCAAAGCTAAATAATTTTTTATAACCACATATATTTTAATGGAAGGGTAGGGGGATCAAAAACATAGGAGGGGGGAATCAAAAATATAATGAGGGGAAAGGGTATTTCTTAGAAAATTAAATGAATATAAAAATTGGGGGAGGGGTAATCAATTATTTTGCATATTTACAATAGATAGTTTATAGAAAAACGATGAAGTTATAATGTACGTAAAGAACAGCTTCATCCATGGAATTAGAAAAATGATTGTCGATGAATTTGTTGAAGAAGGTGAAATGTTTGATTTCTGAATAGACGAATTTGGCATCTTCGAGTGTTTTGAAATCCTTCATCAGCTTGTAGACGAGCTTATGGGGTGCTGCTAAATGTGTTTTGATTTCTAAATTCATTTGGCGAAAAACTAACTACTGTTGAAAAAAAGAGGGCAATTTCATAAAAAACCAAAAAATAAAATATAAAATTATTCTTATTTATAAACTTATTATATTTTTAAACAAAAATGAGTTCAGAAATTGCAGAAATGGAGTATGTCGATTTCCAGCCTGGCCCAGGTCAATATTCTATTTCTAAAGGCCTCACTCAAATCAGAAAAAATCCAGAGGGCCACGTTTTCCCCAAAGCTGAGCTTCATAGAATCAAAGACCCCGTTTCTGTCATTCCAGGACCTGGTCAATATGATCGAGACTCAAAAAAACAAAAAATCTATGAAAGAGTCCTTTGTTATTTCGGAGATAAGAACCAAATTGACAAATTTTACTATCCTGACCTCCTAATGAAGAACAGTCCCACTCCTCTTGTTAATGATGCCAACGATGCTATGAAGAAAAAGCCTAAGAAAAAACATAAACAAATGGACGTTTCTTTTGAAAGGGAATTTAATTATATTGACAAGGAAAAACTCAAATATCCAGGTCCAGGTTATTATCAATGTCTGCCCCCCCAAAAGCCAATTGGGACCTCAGGCATTAAATTTCCTCGATCCAAAGAATTTCATTCAAGTTACCTCAGGAAAGATAAAGGACCTGGTCCTGGCGATTATGTCACTGAACCAATTAAACCTCAAAAAGGCTTGAAATTTAAAACGGAAGGACTTAATATCTCAAATTCCGCAAAAGAAATCCTTGTGGTCCCAGGACCTGGGTTCTATAGCACTAAGCCAGATATCATGCTAAACAGATTTTTAAACAAACCTCCGGCCTTTTCCTTTCGAAAGGCACGAAGCCAAACGCCCAAAAATAACAATCCAGGGCCTTTAGATTATACCCCAACTAAACCAATAAAACATAGCCCCCAAGCTTTTTTTGGTTCTGGTGTCAAAAGAATAAAAGTTGAGAAAATTCAAAGGAATGAAAGCCCAGGAGTTGTTGGAACTCTTCATGAATCGAAGGGACATCGGAGCTTAAAGAAAATCAAAGGACTGCCTTTCGGTAATGAAATAAGAGAATTTGAATTCGGAGAAATAAAGAAACTCAAATGCAGCATAGGGCCTGGAGAATATCATCCTCAGATTGAGAACATCAGAGGGAAAAGCCCTGGAGGGGGGTTCGCGAAAAGCGAAAGATGCACCAAAATCAAACAAAGCCCTGGGCCTGGAGATTACAAATTTTAATGATTTTATCTCTTTTTATTTTTGAAAGTTTTATATTTTCTTATTTAAAACTTACGAAAAGATGTTTTTTAACAAATTATGAAAATAAGGTTAAGGGAAACCTTTTTCAACATAAAAATCATAAAAAATACATTTATAATTTTTAATAAAACTTAAATTTCCTATAAATGCTTTCAACATTTTCGATTTTCTCTGAAAATGCGAAGAAATCTCCCAGACAACACTATGAAAAGAAGCCGGAAAACGATCTTTCACAGTCCCGTCTGCCCAAAATAGACGTCAAACATAATTCCCATACATCAAGTCTCTTTCTCACAGCCAAAACCACTTCTCGAGACTTTCGAACGACCCTGGTTTCGGATAAAACGGTTTCAAATAAAGAATACGGCTCAATTTCCTTGAAAAAAACAACTAATGGGTTTCATAAGTCTCATTTTTTAGACGACAAGGTGCTGACTGATAAGTTGATTTTGGACTTGAACCCTGGGAAGGTTGTGAGACGAAGACGTGATTTATTTATAAAGGAAGAAACTTCAATGAATAAAATAAAGGGATTCGTTTTAAAGAAAGATAGGAAGAAAACTGTTGATATGTGTGATTTCAAAATAGATGACTCCATTAGTGAGAATTATTTGAAAAGCATTATGACTATTAATGATAGGGGGAGTGAAATGATTCATTGCGAAGAGTTTAGAAAAAAATATTTAAGATAAAGAAAAGTGATTTGGTTTTTAGCGAAAATGATTTGAAAGGATTGAAAAACAAATTCAAAATCAACACGATGTTTGTAATACAAAACCCAAGAAACCTGAGTCTAATGAACATTGATAAGTTCATTGAAAGAAAAAAAATCATCGACCCGGTCCATTATAGCTTGAGTGCTCTCTCCAAAAAACAAGTTTTTTTGTTTGTAGATGCAACACTTTTTGATAAGGAAAATTCAAAAAAACATTTAGAGTTCTGCTATTTAGACATTTTTATGGTAAAGTTATATTTTTTCTCAGTTTTTTTTTTATTTCCATCTTAATAGTCTCAAACTTGAATTTTTGAATCAAGTTTTTATGAATTTACATTTTTTTTTTAATTTTATTTTTTGGTTTTTGAATATATGATTATTTGTATTTCTATTGATTTTTATATAAGAACTCTTGATTTGTATATAAGAAATTTATTTGATTTTTTTATTTAAGGCAAAAATTAAGTATTTTCTGTTAAATTATTATGATTTATTTTCTGTTATTTTATACTTTAAATAAAAATTTTTCATAGTTGGAGCAAGATCTAGATAAAATAAAAAGTTTGGTGTCCAGGAAATTTCACTTAAACTGCAGGAACATTTATCTTTTTAATAAAAACGGAACCGCCATCACTTTCTTGAAAGATATCCTAAGGACCGAGACAGTGATACTAGTTTGTATTTTTTATTTTTCCTAAATTGGCGAATTTTACTAATTTTCTTCCCCATCAAAAAAGATAATAGTCCCTTTTTCAAAGGATTAAACAATGATGATATTACCAAACTAAAACTTTTCGAACAAATGGAAAAATTGGAAAATATTCTTCGCGACTCAAATTCACAAAATACCTCTCAAACAAAAATTATTACTGACAATCTCACTCAATCAATTAATTTAGAATCAACCATTTTACAAGAAGATTATAGGTCTTGTGAGGAGCTAAATTTTGGAAAAAACAAAAGAAATAGTGCTATTATGCAGGCAAGTGGATATTATATTGATAATTTGATGAAAGAAATTGAAAATCCAGACCCAGAGCCAAAAATTGAATCTCCAAAAAAAAAAATGGGTCGCAAAAAACAGCTTGCGCTGAAAAAACAAAGTATCAAAAAAATGGAAATTGCAAAAAGGGAAAGCCTAAAGAAATCAATTATCATTTCTGATAATTATGAACAATATAATAAAATATATCAAATGTATAAAGAAGACCTCAGAAACATAAAGTTTGATCATCAAGAAGAATTATCAGATGATGAGAAATCGCCTCGAAATGAGCAAAATTCTTGCGATTTACTCCAAAAAAGTCGTTTTTTTTGCTTAAAAAACTATTAACTTTTCTGATTTTTCATAGATTTCGAAAAAATCGCAGAGAAATTGGATTTTCTCATAAAAAAATGGAGAAATGAACCTGAACCCCCGAAGATACCTGAAATACCAGATAAATTATGGGCTTTTTATAAACCAAAAAGCAAAATTTTTGATAAGAATAACTTTCTTATTCAAAACAAAAAGTAAGGCATTTTTTGTTAAATGATAAAATATGTCAAAATTTTTAAAAAATAATAGAAAATTTACTTCTGGCAGAAGAGTGATGCAAATTCTAAGCGAACAAAATCGGGAGATTTTTATTCAAAACATTCCAAAACTCCTAAAGCTGACCAATTTTTCCAGAAGCGAATTGCATTCCACATATATACTTTATAAAGTCTTGCAGGATGTCACTTCTTTGCAATACAAATATTATGGTAATTTTCATTTTTTTCGTAATAAAAAAAAATTAATAAAATTCCAAATTATAAAAAATATTGCAAATATGACATAAAACACTTATAAAATAAATAATGAATTTAAAAATTTACTAAAAACATAAATTTTTGAAAAAAGATATTAGAAGTGGACTCAATTATGAAACCTTTCGTAAAGGAATCTATCAAATTTATGTTCAAAGTGAAGTCATCGCTGAAAAAATCTTCCTATCAATTGATTCTGCTTCTTCTGGCTTTTTGAATTGGGAGAAATTTCTGAAGTTGATGGGGATCATCAAAGCCAAGACTCAGGATGAAAAAATTGATTTGTTTATAAAAATTGCTGATGAAGATGGTAATGGGAATTTATCACGAGAGGAAATATTTAATTTATGCACTATCTGCTTGTCAAAATACATGAATAGTGCCACCGACCCTCAATTTTTCCAAGATTTGGCTGAATATTTCACTAGATTGATCTTTAATGCAGTGAATGTGGATATTAATGAAGAAATTCCTTTGCATAAAATCAAAGATGCGATTGTTGAAGACCGTGCGGAAAGTGATTTATTAAGTATGTTCTGTGGAGCAGATATTTAAATACACCAAAAAAAAAATATTTTTAAATGAATAATTAAAAACAAAATAAATGTTTTACAAATTACTCGTTTTTTTCAAGACTTAGTAAAAACATCTGATAATTTATAGAAAATAACGATAAAAAATTTGGACATATTCTAAAATTTTTTTTATATTGAGATTTCTTTGTTTTGAGGAAAAATGGTAATTTTTTTATAAAATTTATTGAGTTTGACAATAATTCCAGAAAATGATAAAATAATAAAATTATTTCCATAATTTAGAAATTCTGTGAAATAAAAGAAGTATTTTAAATATATAAAGAAAAAAAAAAACATATTCATTAATGTATTTCTTCTAATAGCTTCCATAGTTTTAAATTTATTTCTTTAACTTTATTTAATTCGCCGAGCTTGCTTTGGTGCTTGTGCTCATTTCCACATCCGAATTTTTCATGCTGACGATTGCCGCTTCTTGATCCATTTCTGACTTCAGAATCATTTCTCCTCCGTTATATTTCAAAAAATCACCTTCCTGATCAATTTTGCATTTGCTGAAAATGAATGGAACTATCTTAATTAATGCGAATCCTCCAAGTAAAGTTCCTAGATTGATATTCACAAAATATGCCATATAAATATCATTATGATATGGCAAAACACTGAAAACTCCAGTGATGCCTCCACTCACGAGAATAATGATAATGGCTCTCATGACATATTTTGTGAAGTTTTTTCCAGTATAAGGCTCAAAATTTATATCATTTATTATAATTTCATGTTTCCCTTTGGTGAACAAAATTCCAAAGAAAATACCAAAACAAGTGCTTATGATACCACAATCCAAAAAACATTTATAATAGAACATCTTGAACATGTTATTGGAGGGACATGAGGTTCTAATAGCGAGATACCAAATTTCTGGGATTGAAATATGACTTTTGCATGCCTCAAAAGCCACAATAGGAACCAACAGAAAAATCATGTAAAATGCAAAAGTTAAACCAAAAAGCATCCAAGAGATATAATGAAAGTTTTCATTTATTTCATGCGAATTTTTCACAATGATACTGTGTAGAAGAGCTATGAAAATATCTTCTAAATAGGTAAGATACATATAAATGAAGTAAAAACCATAGAAAAACCCCAAGAACACTTCATTATAACTATGCATCCCAAGAAAGATCCTTCCAAACAGGATGAAAAACACAATCAAAACAATGGCACCCGTAGAAAAGCAAAATTTGAGTGTTTTGCTGGGATTTGTGTGCACCCCAGAAACCTTGTCCTTGTCAATGCTTTCTTTGATTAAATTTTCATTCATTTGTTTTTGCTCGTTTTGCCATATGCTCAAAAAACCCAACTGTCCCTTTTCAACCCACACCCAAATATGTTTATGCCATAAATACCCAAAGAGTATAATAGACATCATGCTATGTCCCGATGGATTCCCATATTCACTATAGCATTCCAACGCTTTTACACTGGGTGAAACCCAATATGGTCTGGGATCATGATAAATCATCTTCAAAATTGAACAAAGATAGGTTATCAGGAAGAAAAATAGGAAAAAAGCAAGGGTCTTTATTTTATTAGGAGCAAAAGAGTAATAGATCATCAAAATTGCTCCTGCGAATATTGGATAAAGGATATCACAAAAGGTTATGAAAAAGATTCGAAAGAATCCTGTGCCAAGTTTTTCTTGGGCGGAGGCCGCGAAATTGTTACTTTCATGAAATGCTGACTCTCTGAAGAAACAATCTGCTATGATATAGATGAGCAGAAGAAGACTCAATGTGATAGTGAGAAAAAGACGAACGGTGGAATTGCCCATTTTTTTGGATTTGTAAATAATTCAAATTTGCTATGATCTTTCTTATTGGGAATTTAATGTTTTTTTCCCCAAAAATCAAATTTTCATTCAGAGTAAAAATTTTTATTTAAAAAGACTAATAAAATTAAGAAATTTTATCATTAATAAGTTGCTTTTTTGAAAAAACAACGATTTTTTTAAGTGTTTTATTTTCTTTCGATTTCCGAGCTTAATTAAATTTGCATTTTAGCAACAGCTTCCTTTCTTTTGATTTTCTTCATCCGTGACAATTTTTGTCGAATTATTTAACTTATTCTTTTTCGTTTGATCAGTCGTTTGTTTCTCCTCGAATTTTTGAACTTTTTCCTTAATTTTTCGTGCTATCGTAAAGAAAGCTTCCTCAATATTTATGTTGCCCTTTGCGCTGGTTTCAATAAATTCCATACCATTATTGATAGCGAAGTTTTTCCCCTCATTAAAAGTCACTACCCGCGAACTTTCCAAGTCGTTTTTATTCCCAACAAGGATTTTCACAATATCTTCGCTTGCATGTTTCTCTGTTTCCAAAAGCCAATTTTCCAAATCTTTGAAACTCTGTCTATCAGTAATATCATAAACCAAAATCACTCCATGGGCTCCACGATAATAGGAAGATGTGATTGTTTTGAACCGTTCTTGACCTGCAGTGTCCCAAATTTGCATTTTGATTGTTTTGCTTTGAAGATCGAAGGTGCGGATTTTGAAATCGACACCTATTGTCGGGAGAAAGTTGTCATTGAAGATGTTGTCTGAAAAACGCAAAAGGATACATGATTTGCCGACTGAGCTATTCCCAATGAGGAGAAGCTTGAAAAGGTAATCGTATTCTTGTTGGAAGGCCATAATGTTGTTTGGGGGATAATTCTTGAAATAAAATTAAATTTAAAGGTTTTTTTTCTGATTTGAAAACCCAGAGTTTATTTTTTAAGGCTCATTGTTTTCTTTTTCAAGGGAAAATTATTATTATTATGATAAATGGATAATTTTTTTTTTTCAAAAAAAAATTTAGAGGAAAATTTTGAATATTTTTTTAAAATAGAGGAAAATTTTTAAAAAAGAGGAAATCCTCTAAAATTAAAAGGAATTCCTTTAATTTAAGTAAAAATCCTCTATTTCAATCCTCCTTTTAAAATTACTCAAAAAAAAAAATATCAAATAATATTTTTTATAAATTTCAAAATTAAAAACTAATTTCGGAAATTGCCTTCATTGTATTTTAGCAAAAACGTAAATTTTTTTTAAGAAAAAGAAATTCCGAAAATCACACACCTTTAATTAAGTAAAATCAAAAGATTTTAAGTATAATGAGAGGTTTTAAGAAAAACAGAAGGAAAAAAAAAAGTAAAAACGAAACATTTTCAGTAAAAACCTAGTTTTTTTAGACATAACCAAAAAAAAATCATAACAATATTTTTTAAATGTGTTGAAAATAAAACTTCTTTTAAAAATTTTGAAATATAATACCTTGTAATTTTCAAACTATGGATTTTTTCCTTGTTAAAAAATTCGAACATTCAGCTTTGCCAAAGGACACCAGCAAATTCAAAAGAGACAATTATGTATCCTCGCTTTCTTTTCTTTAAATAATGTCTGCTAGCTCAAAATCCAATGTGCCTGTCTTTCATTTGAAGATCAAACTCTCACAATCGGTCTATCAAACGGCCAGATCATGCAATTTAAAAAAAAGAATGAGGATCAAAAAGTATTTAATCTAAAAAAACAAAGAAAAATTGAAGAAATTAGTTTCTGACTACTGGCAAACAATATTTACTTTTGCCTCCTGGAGAACAAGGACACAAAGTGTTATAAATTCAAAAACCAATTAATATTTGATTTATGTTTGTCAAGGGGGAAATAAGATGCTTGATTTCAGTTCGAATTTTCAATAGAAAATATATAATAACAGGAAGTGTCGATCGCACCATCAAAATTTGGGACAACGAAGCTAAGGGCAAAAATTTTGACACTGTTGTTCAAACTTTGGTTGGGCATCAAGGAAGTGTAAAATAATGAAATTTTTATTAAAATATCTCAGGATCAAGGTTCTTGCCCTCAATTACTCTGCTAAAATTGATACTTTATTCTCAGTTTCAAACGATAAAACATTGCGAATTTGGAGGTAACTAATTATTATATTTCACCCCCCCCCCCCCCTCCTCAACCCTCAAATTTACATTGATAATTTGCACCCCATAAATATCCTCAAATTTTTATCAAATTTATATAAATTTAGACAAGAGGAAGGAAGAGAATTGATGTTCCATCCTTGGTTTACTTGTTGTCAGATAATCCAAGATTTTTCACCAAGAAAAGGGTTCGATCATATCGTCTACATCAATAGCTTAGTGACCAAATTTGGTGAGAATCTGACTATTTATGGAGGGGACACTGAAGGAAACATTCATTTATTTAAGCCCGAATCTTGGAAGGCTGATTCGGTTTTTCTTTTGGACAAAACCATCTCCAATTTCCATAGACTGACTGTCATTTCCATCATCACGATCGATAAAGATAATAGTGTTTTCACGATTGGCTACGATCAAAAAATTAAAGGTTTTGAAGAAACCTCAGGAAAACAATTTTTCTCTTATAAAAATCCTCATAAATGCTTATTTACATCAATTTGTTGGGATTTTCAATATCAGGAATTAATTTCATGTGATGAACTTGGCCATCTATATTTCATTAACGTGCATAGTGATAAAGGTGTTCAAGAGTTTAATTTTTATACCCAGAAAATCTTGAAAATCGAAATAATCGAACAACTTTCGCAACTGCTTGTGGTTTGTGAGAATTTCATTGATGTTATTAGAATAAAAAGAACTGCTAAACAAGGAAACATAATTGATGGACATTGTGGACCTATAATTGGGTTGGAAATTGTAGATCCAAACAAGCTTAGTTTCCAAAAATCGAAAGACCCTGCAAAGTTTATTATCATAAAGAAAAAATTTAACCAATATCAAAATGTTTTAATAGATTAGTTTCAGCAAGTTTAGATAACACACTGAGAATATGGGATCCAAAAGGTTTTTTTAATAAAATTTTTAAGATTTTTAAATAATAAAAGTTAGATATGAGTTGCATGAGTATTTTAGATAATAAAGATGGACAAGAGATCAGGTAATTTACCATGTAAATAGTTTTTTTAAAATTTATAACAGCGCTTTGACTTATTTGCCACATTCAAACCTATTTGCAACAGGACATGAAACCGGAGACATTAAATTGTGGAACGTCGAAAGCGGAAATTGCATTACTCTGATGCAAAAGTAAATTTTCGAATAATTTTTTTACATTTCTCTATAGAAATTCTGCTGCTAAACATACCAACACCATTTGTTGCTTGTGTCCTGGGTTTCTTGTTCGGAAAACAGTATCTTCAGAGGAAATCACCGAATATTTGTTTTCATCTGGTTTTGATGGGAAGGTCAACATTTGGGAAATTTCCGAAAAGAAGCATTCCCAACAAAACTCATATCTGGGCGCGATGATCACCCCTCAAATCAGATTTTCCTTTTACCCAAAACGAAATCAAATAAAAGAAGTTGTCAAAATAATTTCTCAATTTTAATTAAAAATTTTAATTATTTTTTTGTAAAAAAAATGGCAATTTAGGAAATAGGAGAAGAAATATTCGCTCTAATTTTTGATAAATCAAATTATAGAATTATTGCTGCTGGGAATGCCGCTGTGATTTACATTTTCGAAATGTTCAATTTGGAGCCTTTGGCAGTATTAAAAGGCCATACAGACTCGATAAATTGTTTGGCGATGGACGAATATTACCTTTTTTCAGGTTCTGATGATTTATCGATCAGAATATGGGAAGCCAAAAATTGTTATTATTTGTTTAAGATTGATAAGGCTCATGATTTGGGCATTAAGGATTTAATAATAATTGAGGAAACAGGACATTTGATAAGTTGTGCCTTTGATGGTAAGATTCATATTTGGGATTATAAGGAAAAAAGAAGAGAAAAAGTAATTTTGGAATTTGAAATCATTGATTTTTTCTGAAATTATAGACCTTTGAAAAAAAAGAGACGTTTAGATGTTTAACATATATATTTTCTGAGAAAACTTTGATTGCAGGAACCGAAGAAAATAATATTTATTGCTTTGAGATTAATGAAATTTTTGATATTGATATCAAAAACCATGAGCTCAAATATTTGGAAACTGAAACCGAACTAGTTGAGAACGTATCAATTCCGAAAATGGTTGAAAGCTTTTCAAAAATGGAAATTGGAAGTGGAGAAATGTCAAGTATTGATTATTTTTCACCAAAAAAGGACACAGAAGAGTCAAAAAATAATGAACATTAAATCTTTTAATGATAGAAATTTATTAACATTTATTATCAAAAGCCCAACTAAAATATCACGTACCAAAATCTTTTTTTAATAATGATTTTACAAATTTTTTAAAAAATTTAATGGACAAACAAATTTATGAAAATTTTTGGAAATTTCATTAAAAATATGGACTTTCTGGACATTTTTTTCATAGATTTCATTTTACAAAATTATAATATAAATTTATCTGAAATACAAATATCATCATTATTTTTTTACATTAAAATTTTTTTCTTGTCCTTTTTACAATATTTCATTAAGATTTAAATTACAAATTTTAATTTAAGATAAATTTTTTTTTTTCAGAGGTTTTTCAAAAATTAATTAAAGTCCACATTGTCTCGATGACCAGGTCCCCAACCCATCGTCTGTAAAAACCAGAGCTCTTGCGTCGCTGACTTCGTTTTTCGATTTTAAAGGATTCTCCATAATTTTTTCATCCAGATTGTTCCGAATAAGATTTTTATCTTTTTTCAAAAATTATTTTTTAATTTTTTTGTTTTATAATTTGTCCTTACTAATGCCTTTGATTTTCTTCTGATTGATTTCTTTCATAATTTTGTCAAGGGCTTCGACTTGTTTTTGATCGAATATATCCCTTTTATTTTTTAGAACAAAAATGAATTTTATGTTTTTTTATTTTTTACCTTTGGTAGTATACTTTGTTCAAAAGGATATTAATTGACGGTTTGGCCCACTCTTTAGAATAAAGCTTATTTGATTCGAGTATTAATCCATGAAGTTTAGACTTTTTGTATTCGAAAATCCTTTGATACTTTGCCTAAGAAAAATATTTTTCAATTAAAATTTAAATTGTTAGATCATAAAAGTAACCAGAATATTTTGTAATTCTTCACTATAGTTATGTTCATAAATTGGGACTTTTGGGATTTCCTTTTCTTCCTTATTTTCTTCTTCTTCATTTAGTTCTTTTTTTGATAATTTATCTCTGATTTTGCTTAAAACGCATTCTTTTGGAGCAGTGGCCTCATCTTTTTCTTTTTTTTCATTTTTTTCCTCTTCAAAACTCTCATTTTCATCTCCATCACTCTCAGAATCTCCATCCAAATAATCTATACACCAAAATATTTTTATTTTATTATAAAATATTAACCTTTTGAGATAAATTCCTGGTATAACTCATCGAAATATTCTGTTAATCTTTTCACACATCCATGGAACTAAAAATAATAGACCAAAAGTTAAAAATTGTTTAAAAACCTGATAACTGTCATCAGTGTGTAACAAAAAAAAGTACTCTGAATTTTTTATAATCGTGTTAAAAAGCTATATTCGGAAATTTTATTGATAAAATATATATAATTGTTTTACTGTTTGTTCTTTTGTTCCCAATAGCTCCTTTATTCCACTCGATTGTAGTTTTTGCATTATATCTTTTTGAAAAACTTAAAGAAAAGTCGATAATACAAAAAATTTACCAAAAATCATTTTTTTAGAATTGAGATCAATGAAAAACTCATAATGTTTCGCAATTTGAAAAGCCGTCTAAAAGGATTATTCAAACATTTTTGAGAATTATATTAAAAACTTCCAAAAGATGCTTTGGGTGTATTTCCTGAATGTTCGCTTCCAGTAATTGGATGATTAAACCCAAAGCTTTACTAGCTTTTTGTGAATTTCCCAAATGCTTCAAAATTTTATCAAGGGCCTCATTTGGGATCATAACTGAGAAAAAGTTTTAACTGTTGAAAAAAAAAATATTTTACCTGGATTTTGAATTGGCTTTTCGCTTATGGGAGGGGTTTTTTCATCGATCTTGATTTTTTTGGGGGAATTTCGGTATTTTTTTTCTAATTTATCTGTGTGCGTGTCCTATTTTGTTAAGAAAAGTTCTAATTTTGAAAAAAAAAATATGAGGAAAACTCGTTCGATCTTGTGTAAATATCTGTCTATGATCCTTTCAGAGAATGTTCTTTGTTCAGGAACTCGACCTATTTTTTGCATAATAAGAGAAATTTTCTTAAATTTTAATGGAACTTTCTAATTATGGTTTGATTATAAGTTTTTTATAATTAATTTTTTTTTTTTTTTTTTTTTTTTTTTTTTTTGAATTTTTAATTATTTTATAAA
>Ga0302186_10002142_pt1 | contig 15465 bp, 18 predicted proteins | sample II_Bog_E1_2_FD_198782 | JGI IMG/M metagenome (GOLD analysis project Ga0302186, IMG submission 198782) | Peat permafrost microbial communities from Stordalen Mire near Abisko, Sweden - II_Bog_E1_1 | ecosystem: Environmental > Terrestrial > Soil > Wetlands > Peat | place: Sweden: Abisko... | reverse complement strand
AAAAAATAGAAAAAAAAAATTGTCACCATAAAATAAATTGCATATAGTAATCCAAACAAATGAGAACAAAGAACTGTTAAACAAAAACAATTAAAAAAAACAAAAAACTTGCCATAAAAAAAAAAATGTCAAAGAAAAAAATTTCAAAATATAAAAAAATTAATTTTCTCTTTTTTACTTTTAACAAAAGAACCCCTTAATTTCTCATTTTTTAAATATGTCAAAAAATAGTGAAAACAATAAGGAAAACTTCTTTTGAATATTTTTTGTTTGAAATTTTTTTTAAGGATATTCAGAAAATCCAGATTCTTTCTAAATTTCAAATTATCGAATTTTTCAAATTTCAAGAGAACATTCTAGAACATCTCCTGTCAAAGCAATCAATACGCGAAATAGTTCGAAAATTTGAATTTTTTGTTTTTCTAGAAGGATCTACACGCTTTAAATATCCAAAGGAATTCTTTTTCAAAATCTATAAAAAAAAAACCTCCTAAAAAATACAAAAGATCTCATAAATGTCAGAAGCTAAAGAAACAAAGAAAATCGAAGGAACCGCCATCGGTATCGATTTAGGAACCACCTACTCTTGTGTCGGAGTGTGGGTTAATGATCGTGTGGAAATCATTGCCAACGATCAAGGTAACAGAACCACTCCTTCATATGTGGGTTTCACCGAGACAGAAAGACTTATTGGAGATGCTGCCAAGAACCAAGTTGCCCGTAATCCAGTCAACACAGTTTTCGACGCCAAGCGTTTGATTGGAAGAAAGTTCGATGACCCAATTGTCCAAAAAGATAGAAAACTTTGGCCATTCATCGTTGAATCTGGAGTTGACGGCAAGCCTTGCATTGTGGTGAAGTTCAAGGGCGAGAACAAGAAATTCCACCCAGAAGAAATTTCCTCCATGGTGTTGATCAAAATGAAGGAAACTGCTGAAGCTTACCTGAACAAGCCAATTAAAAATGCCGTGGTTACCGTGCCTGCCTATTTCAATGACTCCCAAAGACAAGCCACAAAGGATGCAGGTGCCATTTCAGGTTTGAATGTGTTGCGTATCATTAACGAACCAACTGCTGCAGCCATTGCTTATGGTTTGGACAAGAAAGGCAAAGGCGAAAGAAACGTGCTCATTTTTGATTTGGGCGGTGGCACTTTCGATGTGTCCTTGTTGACCATTGAAGATGGTATTTTCGAAGTCAAGGCCACTGCCGGTGATACTCACTTGGGTGGAGAAGATTTCGACAGCAAGATCGTCGAATACTGTTCTGCTGATTTCATGAAGAAGACTGGCGTTGATATCAGACAAAACCCAAGAGCAATGAGAAGACTTAGAACTCAAGCTGAAAGAGCCAAGAGAATCCTTTCTTCAAGCACCCAAACCACCATTGAGGTCGATTCGTTGGCTGAATCCATGGATTACAACACCACTTTGACCAGAGCCAAATTCGAAGAACTTTGCCTTCCTTACTTCAAGGAATGTATCCCACCTGTGGAGAAGGTCTTGAAGGATTCTGGTTTTGCCAAGAATTCGATCCATGATGTCGTTTTGGTTGGAGGATCCACTAGAATTCCAAAGGTCATTCAATTGATCACTGAATTCTTCGGTGGCAAAGAGCCAAACAGATCCATCAACCCTGATGAAGCTGTCGCCTATGGTGCTGCTATTCAAGCCGCCATTTTGACCGGTCAAGGCTCAGAACACGTGCAAGATTTGCTCTTGTTGGATGTCACTCCTCTTTCTTTGGGAATTGAAACCGCTGGAGGTGTCATGACTGTGTTGATCCCAAGAAACACCACCATCCCCACCAGAAAACAACAAATTTTCACCACTTATGCCGATAATCAACCTGGAGTGTTGATTCAAGTCTATGAAGGAGAAAGACAAATGACCAAAGACAACAATTTGCTGGGTAAATTCAACTTGGACGGTATTCCTCCAGCTCCAAGAGGTGTTCCTCAAATCGAAGTCACCTTTGATATTGATGAAAACGGTATCATGAATGTCAGCGCAACTTGCAAGACCACTGGCAAGTGTGAGAAGATCACTATCACCAACAACAAGGGTAGACTTTCCAAGGAAGATATTGAAAGATTGGTGAAAGATGCTGAAAAGTACAAGGCTGAAGATGAACTCATCAAAAAGAAAATCGAAGCCAAGAATGCCTTGGAGAACTATACCTATTCAGTCAGAAACACCTTGAAAGATGAAAAACTAAAGGACAAATTCCCAGAAGAAGAAAAAACTAAAATCACCAAAGCTGTTGATGAGACTTCCAAATGGCTCGAAGCCCACCATGAAGCTGAAGCTGAAGAATTTGAAAAGAAATTGAAGGAATTGGAAGAAATTTTCAATCCCATCATGACGAAAATCTATCAAGAAACCGGAGGTGCTGGCATGCCTGGTGGCCCTGGTGGAATGCCTGGAGCTGGTGGATTCCCTGGTGGTGCTTTCCCTGGTGGCTTCCCTGGAGCGGGTGGATTCCCTGGAGGTGCTGGTGGATTCCCTGGAGGAGCTGGTGGATTCCCTGGAGGACCAGCAGGAGGAACTGGAAAAGGACCCCAAGTCGATGAAGTCGATTAAAGAGTTGTATTTTTTTCTAAATTATTAAAAGTTTTTGCTTTTGAAAATAAAGAATTTCTTTAAAAAAAAATAATTTTGAGTTTCTATTTATTATGATGCAAAAAAAGAAAATAAAGGATTATAAATAGTCTAAAATAGACTATCGCTTTTGAGTTTTTAATTTTTGGCTGAATTTTAAATAAACATATTCCGAAAAACTTATAAAAAAAATCAGAATAATTTAAAGAAAACAAATACCGTTTAATTTAGATTTGAGAAGGAAACAAAATGCAATTTCCAAAGTTAAGTTTTCTTACTTTTTTTAAGTCTCTCAAATCCACCTCCACTCATAGAATTGCAACAGGCTTCTCTGGTCTAGCATTCTTTTCTTTTTACCAATACATAAATCATCGAAAATCACAATCTCCATATTTCTGTTCTGAGATTAATCACCAACTTCATCAAGATCATCACCACCATCACCATCATGAACCGAAAGGACATTTAGATTTCCAGGCCTATTTATCAGAGAAGAAAATGAAAATATTTTCTGAGCTGGCACAACCCAACAGACCATTTGCAGCTTTTTATTATGATGGCCTCAGAAAAATGATTAATTGTTTTGAGAAATATGAAATTTATACGAATGAGAAAATAATGGAACGATTCCTCAACAAAGAATCTTTATTACCTCACGAAAAGGAAGAATTTGGCTCAATTTGCTTATTATTTAAAACTAATCAAATAACTCAAGGACATAAAAATATTGCACATGGTGGATTAATGGCAACAGTTATGGATCATTTTATGGGAAGATTAAGTGAAATGGTTGGAGATGGTTCTAATGTAGCTACTGCTAATCTAAGTATGAATTATAAAAAGCCAGTCCATGTGGGGAAAGAATATTTATTGGAAGTTCATTTTGAGAAATTGGAAAAAGATAGGAAGATTTTTTTAAAAGGAAGAATTATAAATGAGAAAAATGAAGTTTGTGTCGAAGCAAGCTCATTGTTCTTAAAAGTTAACTGGGAAAAACATCATAAAAAAGATTAAAAATTCTTTAAAAAGCACAAAATTAATAATAATTTAATTTTTTTGATTTGGTTTTTTTAGAATGCCCTGCAAATTAAAAAAAAAGAATTTTTTTCCATCTCAAAAAACAAATGATTTTTTTTAATTTAAATGCCATTATAATCTTTATCGTTTTTTTTTTAACCCAAAGTGCTCACAACGATTACTTTGAAGAAAGAAAACATTAGATTAAATAATTCTTTCAATTGTGGAATCCTTTTAATACATTCCATCCATTCCGCCCATTCCGCCCATGCCGCCCATACCAGGACCTCCCTTTGGTTTGTCGTCATCCTTGACTTCCACTATCATGCATTCAGTGGTGGTCATTAAAGAAGCAACTGAAGCTGCATCAATCAAAGCAGTTCTCACAACTTTGGTTGGGTCGATGATACCAGTTTCAATCATGTTGACATAAGATCCAATTTGGGCATCAAATCCCATATCTTCGTTGTTCATTTCGAGCAATTTACCAACAACAATGGCACCTTCATGACCAGCATTTTCAGCAATGGCTTTGCAAGGGATTTGAATGGCCTTCTTTACAATGCCAATACCCACGTTTTGATCAAAGTTATCACCTTTTAAGGTCTCAAGGCATTTTGAAGCATATAACAAGGCACAACCTCCACCTGAAATGAAGAAAATGAAGTATATTTTAATAAATATGGAAAATTGGTTTACCAACAACGATTCCCTCATGCACAGCATGCTTAGTGGCGTTCAAAGCATCAGTGATTCTGTCTTTGATTTCGTTGACCTCGATCTCAGAAGCTCCTCCGACCTTGATAACACCGACTCCACCGACTAATTTGGCAAGTCTTTCTTGCAATTTTTCCTTGTCGTATTCAGAAGTGGTGATTTTGACTTGGTCTTTGATGAATTGGACTCTTTCGTTGATTTGATCCCTTTAAACATTTTTTAAGTTTTTTAAATAAGTTGATAATTTTTACTTGCTGCCAGCTCCGTCCATAAGAATAGTGTCATCCTTGTTGATGATAGCTTGCTTGCATTTACCCAAAACCTCTAGAATCAGAAAAAATTAAGAACAAAGTCTAATTAAAAAAGAAATTTTACCAATTCCAGATTTTTCCAAAGTCAAACCAATCTCCTCGCTGATCACAGTACCATTGGTCAAAATGGCGATATCATTCATGATGGACTTTCTATTGTCCCCGAAGGCAGGTGCTTTCACTGCGCAGACCTTCAAGCCTCCTCTCAGTTTGTTGAGGACCAAAGTGGCCAAAGCCTCGCTTTCGCAATCTTCGCAAATGATCAACAAAGGTTTGGCTTCTTTGATGGCATGTTCGAGGAAAGGCACCAAGCTTTGAATGTTGGTGATCTTTTTGTCGACCAAAAGCACAAATGGACTATCCAGATCGCATTTCTGGGTTTTGGTGTCAGTGACGAAATAAGGACTGATGAACCCTCTGTCGAACTTCATGCCTTCAACGAACTCGATCTCGTTCTTTAAGGTCTTGCCATCTGCAACGGTGATTGTGCCATGTTCTCCCACTTTGTCCATGAGTTGAGCCAACAAGTTACCAATCTCCTTGTCACCATTGGCTGAAATGGTTCCCACATTGGCGATTTGTTCCTTGGATTTGACTGGTTTGCTTCGGGCCTTGAGGTCCTTGACCACTGCTTCCACTGCCATATTGATACCTCTTCTCAAATCCATTGGGTTCATGCCGGCAGCGACACTCTTGCATCCTTCTTTGAAGATAGCTCTGGCCAAAATGGTGGCTGTTGTGGTACCATCTCCGGCCTCATCATTGGTCTTGTTTGCCACATGCTTCACCAAAGATGCACCGATGTTCATGAATCGGTCTCCAAATTCAATGCTCTTGGCTACTGTCACACCATCCTTTGTGATCTTGGGAGAACCATAACTTTGGTCGATCACAACGTTACGACCCTTTGGACCAAGGGTTGTTTGGACGGCATCTGCCAATTTTTCGCAACCCTCCAACATTCTTTGACGACACTCAGCTCCGAACCTGAGCTCTTTGGCTGCAAAGGAGAAATGAATTGAGGAGGAAAGGGCTCGTGATTGGGTTTTGGCTGCGGTTAGGAAAAGCTTACGACCGAGAGATAACATTGGTTTGGAGGGGTGGATTAAAGGATATTTCGCTTAAAATAAAAAAGATTTTGAAATTAAGATTAAAGGGGGGCCTTAAATAATTTTTAAATTGGAATTTTTTTAATTCCAGAATATTCCTTTTCGGCTTTTGGGTATGGGCCGTTTTCTAAAAATTTAAAAACAATAATTTTCTAATTTCTTTCAAAATTTTTTTTTGTTCTAAAAAAACGTCATTTTTTTTTTAATTTTTAAGTGTTTCGTTCATTTTTTTTGCTTTGTTTTTAGTTCAAAATTTTCAAGTAAAGAAAGAGTTTTCAAAAATTTAAAAATCTGAATCAAAAAATTTAAGTCTAATTTTCTTAATAAAAGGCTTTCATTTATTAAAGTAATAGAAAAAAATATTAATATTTGTGCTAATATGGAGAAAAAAGAATTGAAGGTCCGGATGCCACCTCCAGAAATGATCGCTCAATCAACCCACATAGGTATTGTTTAAATCAAACCATAATTGTAAATCTCTTAATAAACCAAAAATTAGCAAAAATGCCTGAAAATTTTTGTAAAACTGAGGATCTGCAGAAAATTTTTCCAAAGCAATTGGCCATCACACATTCAAAAAAGGTTCTAATTTAAACGGTTTTTTTCTTATTAAAAATCATGTCCATTTTAAAGAAAGATAACATTTTTTTCCAAATTGAAGACAAAAACAAAATTCAGCCTGAATATTATGAAGGAATAAAGGAAGAATGTTCGCAAAAAAGTTCAGGATACTTGGCCTTGGTTTACAAAAACAACGAAATTCGAGTGTTGCCCATTAAACATTGGATATTGTTCCATAAAAATGTGAAATATATGGATGAAGAAGAATACAATGCCAAGGTGAAAAAAGCAGAAGAAGAATTTTTAAAGATACAAAAAGGAAAAAAAGGCAAAAAGTTCCTTATGAAAAAGAAAGCGGAAGAAGAAGAAGAAGAAATGGCCAAAGCATTCGAAAAGCAAGTCCCAGCTGAAAAAAACAGCGAATCTGGAAGCGAGAAAGGAAAAGTGGCTCTGGGAGTACAAAAACCAAAATATGGATTTTTATTCCATTTGAATAGAAAAGAAAAAGGGAAGATGATGAATTATCAGCTAAAGAAAGCGTTGTGGCAAGCGAAGAGGATGAAGCTCAATTCTTTGAAAAATTCACAGAGTATTTTTTTTCATTCAAAAACTTTCTAAAATAAAGTTTTAAGAAATAAGATATTGCCTCTTGCCACAAAAGTGACTAAAAAGTTGGAAAGATTAATTTTAATAGAGTTAATATTTTTTTGCTTTAAAGGGAAAATGATACTTCGCTATTTAATGTGAATTTATGGACCATTAATAACAATAATAACAATAACACAAATAATATTGAAATTCCTCGACCCAAAGAACAACCGAAAGAGGAGGAATCAGAGCTTGGAAGCAGAACAATGACTTCTGAAATGAAAAAAGATGATACTTTTGATGATGAATTTCCAGAATTAAAGCAAAATAATTGATATACTTAAAAAAAATATAAAAAAAACAAATAAAAAAATATCATTCCAATTTTTTTATTATATTTATTGCTTTTCTTTATAATGAATTTATAACTAATTTATGTTCTTTTTTTAATTCAAGATCAAATTCAGAAAGTAAAAAATTCAAGAATTATAAAGAAATATAAAAGTTCATGAGAATTCAAACTTTCAAAAAATATCAAAGTTTTTTTAAATCTACTCAAATTCATATAAAATAATAAATAAAGGATTTTTATGCACTCTCCTCCTTTTTAAGACACTAATTTTTTATTCTGACTCTTATAAAATTAACTCATTTCTTTTTCCCTTCATTTCCCACCTCCTTGAAAACATTATTCGAAATTTTCAATATAGATTTTATATTAAGCTTGCTGGTGTTTTGTAACAGCTCCATAATCCCCTCAAATTCAGCCCCCACCAACTGATCCCTCATGCTGAATAGAATACCCAAACATAAATAACTCACATAATCCAGAAAATTCTTGCTTGCTAGTATCGGATCCCATATATTTAGAATCTCTTCCAAATCAAATTCTTGTGTGAGCATCAATATTAACCATTTACTGAAATAGAACTCTGGAGACACGTTAAATTTCTTCAAATGTTCCCATAATTTCAAATCTGTTTTTTTGAAGATTTCGCTGAATTGTTTCGTTCGATGGTCCATCTCAACCAATTTTTTATCACTTCCGAGCAAGAAATTTTCCTTTATTTCTTGCATTATCCGCTCGAAACAGAAATAAGCATCGACCTCGCAATTTTTCTTAAAAAAGGGATGTTCATCATTATAAAAACAATAATAAAGTGTTGCTATTATCTCGTTCATTCCTTGAACATACTTCACATCAGGGTTTTGTTTCGCAAAAACGAATAAAAGTCTCGTAATTGCAACATAATGATTCTCAAAATCAATAGTACTTTCCCTCATTTTGGTTGATAGATTCGGATAATGATAAAACTCATTATTCATATTTATATCTGAAAAGAAAGGACTATGATTTTTCGTTCTTTTGGTATCTTTCTCAATTTCATCCCAAAGCTTCTGATCATTGAAGAAATTGTTCCAATTGCTTGTTTTTTCATTACTTAAGGGGTGATCATTAGAATTGCAGCTCTCGAAATGGACCTTAGCAAGACCTTTTGAGTGAAGCACGTCCTCAGATGGGAAGTTTTCCATTAAAAAACTGTTATTTCTTTTTCCTTGGAATGCCATTTCCACATAATTATCATAAAGCATCCTTTTGAGTTCTAAGCTTTCCTTCCATTTGCTTTTCTTTGGGGGTAGATATGATAAAATCAATTTCCAGCAAATTGGTCTCAACAATCTACATTTGCTTGGTATGCCTTCCATACAACATGAGCTCACTTCCTTCAGATCAATATTTTCATTATTGAGTTCTTTCATTAAAGTTGTAATGAAATTTAGTTTACCCAATTGAGAAGGATTTTCTTTTGAATTCAACATGAGGTTTTTATTGATTTCCAATAGGTAAAATAAAATGAAGTCTTCTGTATCAGGCTCAGTGTAGTTATTGGCTGAGCTCTTTTGCTTAGCGAAATTGTGTTCTTCAGGTTTTAAAAAAACGGCAGTACAAAAACGACGGAAAATAGACTTTTTTGGCCTTGGTTCACGCTCTTCATTAGAATTATTAGGATTTATCTCCTTCTCTTTATGTGATTTGGAATTTTTCCATTTGAATAATTTTTTCATTAATGAGCTATTTGCTCTCTTTTGAAAAAGTATTAATTTGGATTAAAATAAAACTAACATAATTTGACTAAAATTCTTAATAAGAGAAATATGAATGAATTAATAAAAAAAGGAGTGTTTGTGTCAGGAAACCAATTTTTGAAGTCTGGTCCCCTAAACCAGCGCCAAAGCCAATAATCTAATAATTTTCCCTCTAAACAAATTTGAATTGCAAAAATTACTCTTAATACCTCAAATATGAACAAAAAACAACCATCTTCCCTTTCTAAGAAGGATCCATCATCCATTGAGTCAAATAAAAGGAAGAAAATCCATCCTTCAGAAGAAAAAAAAGAAAAAACCAAAACGATCAAAAAGAAAGTGTCTATTCCCATCGAAGAAGAAAAAGAAACAAAAACAAGCAAAAAACTGATCAAAAAACAAATGTTTGGTTTCGATCGTGTTGTGCAAAGAAAAAAAACTGAGGGTTTTGAATTAGGCAAAGAAAAATCTTTTGGCAACTTCTGTTTTGACTCAACTCTTCCACTTCTTTTAATTCCCAATGTAACAATCATCCAGCCCTATGAACCAACTATAAGATTAGAGATTATCCAGAGCAAGATTCCTTTCAATCAGATCACTACGAATTACATCATTTCCTCACGAGGAGTTGTTGGGTCGTTAAGGAAACCAGAGAATACCTTCATCAAGGAAGCCATTATAGGAAAAGCCATGTTGGATAACAATATGAACATTTGCAATGACATCATGTTGAATCAGAATGATTTTCTCATTTCCAGAAAGCATTGCACATTGATTTATACTCATTGGTTCAAGAAAAAGGTCATATCACCAGATTTCCTCTGTTTCCTGATGTACAACAACCGAAGAGAGAATTATTTACCTAAGACTGCGCTTTGGTTGATCAAACAATTCATTTATGAGCCAAAAAAGCTTATGATGAGTGATATGGGTAGTTTGCATGGCACTTATGTGAGATTACAGGAAGGCAAGAGCATTGAGATGAAGAAATGCATGAGCTTTTTGATTGCTCCGGATGTGACCATCGAAGTGGAGAATGTCTTCAATGAAATGACTGACTTCCTGTTTACCTATAGGAACAGAGGTATTTTGAGAAAGAGCTTCATGGAGCCTGAAGAACACTCTGATATTTATAGCACTTTCATTCATGGAGCCTTTCAGTATTTCAAGTGCAATCTTGATACGAATAACGTTGGGTTGGTGTTTTCATGCTCAAAATCACCTTGTTTGCAATTGAAATTAGTGAGAAGTGTGAACGAATCACCGGTGGAAATTTTGCAGTATTTGATTATCAAAAACAACAAAGAAATAGAAAATTTTGCTATCAACTTTGGACCGGCCAATACCAACACCATCAAAATATTAAGGTCCTATGTTAGTTTTGAGATCTCCTATGATGAGAAAAACAAAAGATGGCTCATGCAGGATGTTAGCATGAAGATGTTGTTGGGAGCAGAGTTAAGAAGAAATGCAGAGTTTGGATTATGGAACTGTCTGAGTGACGTAAAATCGGGCTTGAGATACATACCAAAAGTTAGAGAAGTAGTGAACAGAGATGAAATCAAAGTTAGTGAAACGATCTTTAAAATAATATGTTGAATCAAATTATTTAAGAATTAGAAAAAATTAAAAAATTGTTTTTTTCATAAAAATATGATTTAGGTAAATATTATTAACGATCCAAAAAAAATTTCAAATTTAATTTCAGAATAACATTATCTATGAAAAAATCTTATTGGCCTAAATTACAGTATATTTCTTTTTTATTATTTTCCTTCTTTTTTTAAATTGTTTTTCACAAAAACCCTTTCCCTCCTTTTTTTAAAACAAAACAAAATAATAATTATTTTGGCCATTCTGGCAAAAACTAATTCCTTATATTGAAATTTGTATTTTATATAAAGAAAAACAATTTTATTAATTAACATTGAAAGTTTTTTATTTTGAATTTAGTCGAGATGCTCCAGGTTTAAATATTTATGAGGTTCTGTAATTCCGTTCTGAATATTATAAAGCAATTGTTCCCGAAAAATATTTAAAGCGACTCTAACATCATCGACTTTCTTTCGAACAATTTCTATAAACATTTAATAAATTCTTAACCATTTATTTATTTAACCTTTTAACAAAGGAGCCAATTCAAACAACGCTCGATCTTCAGGATCACCATACCATGATTGAATGAAAATCCCATTTTCAGGTTGAAGCTCGAAATTTTCTGCTAAATTATCAATTATGATAATTTTTTTTAAATCACGTCCCAATTTCGAAAGGTCCTTCTTAAAAGTAAAAATAAAAATGAAAAAACTCATTACTTTTAAAAAATGTGAGCCTTTTGTTAAAGCGTGATCTCTATAGAGTCTATGAGAAATACATTTTTTTGTGTCGATGACATCCAAGATCCAATCTGCGTAATCTTGAGTGGCAGCAGTAAAAACCACTATTTCATAATATTCTTTCATCTCCATGAGAAAAATCTCAACGTAAGGTCTTATAAGAAATTGTCCAGTGTTATTTTTGAGCTAAAATTTAATTAGGTTCATGTAATTTTTTCTCATTAGATCTACTTCCTGGTAATGAACCAATGTTTCATCTAAATCCAAAACTAACGTGTATTGTTTATTTTCAAGAGGTGGCAAAAAAGGAGTCTTCAAAGGTGATTCCAAAATGATGAAATCCGCATTTACACCTTTCTTCGCTATGTTTTCTACATTAGAGATCTTAAAAGATGAAATAATTTTTGTTAACATTTTTTGTTCTATTAATTAATATACCACTCTTTCAAAGCATTCTAGCAGGGAATGACTTGCATCGTAAATAGAAAAAATATCAAGGTGATTGAGAATGTGAGCGATTGTAATAAAGGGCTCCGTTGTTTCATAACTTTAAAAAAATTTCTTATTTATTCTGTCTTTTTACCAACAAGATTTTAATTCATTTATCAGAAAATCAATGTTTTGGTTTAATAAGGATAAATTTTGAGGAGACTTGTGGATATTTTCTGATAAATATTCAGCAAGATTTTGTTTTATTGTCTAAAAAATATAATTTCTTTTAAAAAAATTAGATAAGCAGACTGGATCCAAATTGTACAGTTGTTTCAAAATTATGAGTAGATTTTCATGAATTTTATCAATCAGAGAATAAATTTTCGGATTTTCTGGAATGTTCAGCCCATTTTTAAAGGAAAAATTCAAAACGATCAAAATAACTATTCTTTCCAAAATTATAGTTTTTCTTAATGAAACTTTATCATTAATGTCTCCTACAATTTTCTTTAAAAAAATCAAAGCAAAATCATATTGTAATTAATAAAATTAATGATACTTCATAAAAATTCAAATCCAATTTTATTAATTTGGCTAAATATTCTTTGCAAGTTGGTAAAATATTCTCGTTTTGCTTCATAGCCTAATTAAAATTTTTGACTTTTTTTAGAAAAAAAATTAAAAACTGTTTTGATTTTGGTCAACACATAGAAAATCTCCAAGATTTGTGGTACGTTCGGATTTTTTTGTTTAAATTTCAGATTATTGTTGTTTTGTTGCAAATTATTGAAGTTTTGATGTGTGTAAGGCGAGAAATTTTTTAGCTGAATTTTTTTTGAAAATTTTAGATTTTTAGAAGATATCACTTGGTTTTCTTCTTGTTCTTTAATTTTTAAAAACATTTAAGAATATAAAAGAAATATAAAATATGTACTTTGGAATAATTTTTCGAATTTTTTTATGTCAGCACCTTTTTTGATGAAATTTTCATCAAAAATCTGAGGTTTTAAATAAGGTAAACTTGGAATATTGTTTGTTTTTATAAAAAGTTGATGTTGTAAAACATTTTGTGAATTTTTGCAATTTTTTGACGGAGTGAGGTTCCTCTTGATTTCAATAGTCTTTTTGAAAGGATCTGGTGTTAATTTTCTATCAAAAAGTATTTTTTTTCTTTGTTGAAAGGTATTATTATTTTTCAAGGTTTCCCTTTGAATGCCAGTGATGAGTTTTTTTATATTGTTGGAGGATTGGTTCAACCTTTGATTTTTAGGGGAATACGCGAAAAAAGAGTTGATTTGGGAAATGTTCGACAAATTATTGTTATTTATGAAATTGCTGATTTTGAGGTTATTAGGATTTTTTGAAGGAGCGTGAAAATGATTATTGATAGGTGTTTCTAAACAAAAGATGTATTACCTTATTAAAATAAGAGTATACTAATTTTTCTTTCTGATTCAAAATTCTGTTTATTCTAAAATAATAAAGGTTCCCCCCCAAAAAAATAATCATAACTTACAGAGAGGTTGATCTGACTGGTAGATAGTGGAGTTTTTGATAAATGTTTGTTAAGGGGATTGTAAGGGTTTTCATGGAAATTTTTTATCAGTTTACCAAATTTTTGATTATTCTTTTTTGATTTGAAGAACTGATTTCCATTAGCTATGAAGAAATTATTTTTAGAAAATGAAAAAATGAACCATTTTGAGGTGTTATAGGGGTTTTTGTTGAAGTAATTTGATTTTTCGTACATTGGTTAAGAAAATCAATATTCTTCATACCCTCCAACTCCATTGTTATAAAAAAAAATAATTAATTAAAAATTTTTCTTTTCTTCTAACTACTTTAAAACTCTTGTTTTTTTTTTTGTCGATAATTTTTGTTTTGTTTTTTCATTATTCATTAATTTTTGTATTTATTAAAAACGAGACCTACACAAAAATTGTTGATATGCAACCAAAAAAATCGAAAAGAGATCTTCCTTCAAATAATTTTCATTACATCTCAGATCATTCCGTTTTCTTGCTTTTACATTTTTTAACTTTCATTTGTCTGAGCTTTCCTTATTATAGCATATTTGGAATTCGTGATATCTCTCCTCGAGATGACATGAAAAATGTTAATGTTGAAGATCAAATAATCATTGCTGAGTATATTTCCAACATAGCAACACCTGTGGTCGCAGGGTTCATTAGTGATTATGCTGGTACTCGTTATGTGCTGTATGCTGTTAATTTGTTGTCTGTTGTTTCTCAATTAGTGGTTTTTTTCTGGATCCATTTCCGCTCTGTGTCCTTTGAATATTTGCTGATGGGAAGAATTTTGTATGCTGTGAGTTTTGAAGGTTATTTTGTAGCTTCCATCACTCTTTTGGCAAGATGGTGTCTCAAAAACTCATTTTCGAAAGCAATAAATTTAACTTTGGTTTTGGGAGAAGGAGTTGTTTATATAATAATTTATGTGATCAGTTATAATCTGTATTCGGACAGATCTAAATCCGAGGATTATCTTTATTGGATAATTTTGACTGGAACTATAATGGTTATTATTTCTTTGTTTTTAACCTTTTTTATCATGAAATTGTACTCTAAGATAGAATATGAAAGTTCTGTCAACCCAAAACATTTGAGATCAATGTGGAAAAGCATGCAACATGTTTTGAGTTTCAAATTTTTTTGCCTTTTTCTTAATTTCGCTTTAATCTCAAGTTCATTCAATTGGTTTGTTCAATATTACGATACATATCTAAAAAATTACTTCTCAGAAGAACAATTAGCAAATTCACAAATTTTCGAGGCTATTCCTTATGCTGTTTTAGTTATCGTTTCAATTACCCTTGCTTATGTGTTGAAGAACAACTCACAAAGAATTTTATATTTGATGTTTGGATCTTTTTTGATTTTGATTGCTAATTTATATCTCTTTTTTTCTCTTCATTTCAATCAAGCGTTACGGAGTGTTAACTGGATCTTGAGTAGTTTTTTCGTGGTTGTAATTGGTATTGGATATTCGATGCATTATTCTGTCATATATACTTGTGTTCCTCTTCTGAAACAACCAAGACAAAAAATTTTTGAAACAAATAAAGAAATTGGCATAAAATTTGGAATTTTGCGTTGGGTTCGTTCGATTTTGAACTTTTTCATGTTTGTATTTGTTTCAAGTTTTAGAACTCCCTTTGACAATTATTGGATAGCTAGTCTTTTCTTGTTTATTGGCTTGATTCTTTGTTATTTATTGGTTTTTGTTTATGATAGAAATTTATTTTCTAATGAGGAAGTGAAAGAAGATAATGAAATTAAATCAAAGACTGATGATCTTCTAAGCGAAATTTCCCCAAATAAAAATAATTTTGATATGAAATTCACTGAAGGAGATGGTAAGCAAATTGGAGAGGGGTTCAGTGACGAAGAAGAAAAATCTGATGAAGAAGAAGATGAAATCCGTGAAGGGAAAATTATAAATAGTTAAAAAAAATTTTTAGAAAAATTTAAGTTTAGTCTTTTTTGTTAAAATAAAATAGATTGTTTCAAACAAATTTATTTTGAAAATAAAGTTCAAGGTAAAATTTTATTTTTTGTAGACCTTTTGATTTCTGTTCAAGGTTTTGAACCGGGGAGGATGTTGCCAATACCTTTGGTTAGTTAGTAATACAATATTGGTTTTTTGGAAAACAAAAAAAATGACACCTTAAAATTATATTTTACAA